>Ga0315316_10000102_pt1 | contig 43476 bp, 65 predicted proteins | sample M160m3416metaG_FD_203702 | JGI IMG/M metagenome (GOLD analysis project Ga0315316, IMG submission 203702) | Ammonia-oxidizing marine archaeal communities from Monterey Bay, California, United States - M1 60m 3416 | ecosystem: Environmental > Aquatic > Marine > Intertidal zone | place: USA... | reverse complement strand
GGTAGTTTTATTTTCCACTCTAAATCAGAATGTTTAGGGTGATTCAAATCCCATTTAACTGTTGATTTTTTCAAATACTTTCTATCTTTTTTCGACATAGGATAAATGTATCTGAATTGTTTACCTTTAACTCTACTCAATTTAAGTTCTACTAATTGTTGAGGATTAGGTCTATGTCCATACTTTAAACCATCTTCATTTGGTAATATACCTTGTATAGTTCTTGGGTGTATTTTCTCTCCATTCTCTGATACATAAGTATCTGTCATAGAGAAACCACCATAAAGAAAGTTGGCTGCTTGATAAACATAACCAGGTTTTCCTACTAATCCGTCAGCCCATGTAAAAAGATATTTAATATCTGTATTTTCTCTTAACCATTTAATAGATAAAGAAAGTAATTGTGATTCAGAATTTTTAGGCATTGAATCGTCCATACACATTTTTCCTATTTCAAAATAATCTTTAGTGTCTAGTTCAGGAAATAACTTTTGTATTGTATGTTTGGGTCTTGTTCCCCAACCAAAAGTAATAGCACCTACTAATTCATCATCTTGATAACAACCCATAAAATGTTTTGTTAATCTTGGCATCACAGCTGAATAATGTCTTTCACTTATAAATTCAGAACAAGTTATTTTATGAATCGGTTTAAGAGATAACATAATAAATGGAGCGGGTTGAGAGAATCGAACTCCCTTCAAAAGATTGGAAACCTTTTATAATACCATTATACCAAACCCGCTTAGTCATACTTTAAATTGTCTGCCTTTTCACTACTAATTCTTTTACCTGTTTCTGTCTGATCCATTACAGGTCCAATATCAACTAATTCATCTTGTGCTGATTGTTCACAATCATACAGTCTCATTTTAGCTCTGTCAACACCCAATACAAATCTTTTATGATATGTTGGATCATTATATCTATTCTTTAACTGTTTAACCATTACTTGATCAAGTTCTTGCATGTCTTCTGTTGATATCAACGCGAACATAAAATCAGCTGTAGCGGGTAATCCGAATGATTCAGAAGTATCTTCAAGTCCAACATCTGTAGATACAAATCCTGTTCTATTTGTTTGTGTTGCTGACATAATTGGAACATCAAATTCAACTGCTAATCCTCTGAGTTCTTCTGCAATAGACTTGATATATGAATAAGTATTCACATTACTACCCGGTCTAATTCTAAATGAACTACAAATATTCAGATAATCGATATAAATCATATCAGGTTGAAACTCTCTTTTTAAATCCAATTCTTGTAATAGATGTCTAAAATGACCACTATGTGCAGTCGCTGTAGGATATTCTTTAATGATTAATTTACCTTTAGTCTTCTCTCTGACTCTTGTAATTTTCTTCTCATACATCATCTTAGGTAAATCTTGTAATTCATTTAATGATATATCTAATAGATTGGCGTCTATTCTTTCAGCAATCTTTTCTTCGGCCATTTCCATTGTAATGTATAATACATTCTTACCTTGAAGTAAAGATGATGAAGCACAATGACACATGAATAGAGATTTACCAACACCCGTTCCTGCCATACAGATATTCAATGTCTTATTCGGTAAACCACCTTTTGTGATTTTATTCATAAGTTCTAAATCAAAAGGTATTCTTTCTTCTTCTCTATGCATGAAGTCATATCGATCATTCCAATCTTCAATGAAATCATGACCAATATTACTATCAAAAGAAACAGATAATGCTTCTCTGAGTATGTCAGGTATCTCTCCTGTATTCCCTTGTTTGTCTTGAATGATCTCAATAGAGTTCATTACACCATTGTATACTGCTCTATCTTTACACCACTTCTCTGTTGAATCAACCAACCATTCATCAGGTGTGTTTGTTGTATCTTGTTTGATCTCTCGAATTAAGACTGCCGTGTCTGATACTAATTGTTGATCCACATCAGTCTTTTCATCTATATCAATGATAAGAGCCTCTGGTGTAGGTGATGTTTGATACTTTAAGAAATACTCTCGAATTTGTTTAAATAGAAATTCTTCGTCCCTTTCACTAAAAAATTCTGATTTTATGTAAGGTAAAGTCTTTCTAATAAATTCTTCATTCTGTATCAGATTCTTGAGAATCGTCTGTTCTAATCGCGTTGCCATATAAAAATTCTTGTTTCGCTACTTCGTTAATTTGATCAAGTATTTCTGGTGTGAAATACTTCTCTGGATTGTTATTAATAGTTTTACCAAATTGTGTTGTTCCATCAGGTAATTCTATTCTTGTTGATGCTTGTTTAAAGATATCATACTTGACTGCTAAGTCTAATAGACCGTAATAACGATCTAGTCCAGAGTCATATTTGAGTATAACATCTACCATCTTATTCTCCATAGTAAGTCTTGATTTCTCATTCTTACAATGAATAATATTTCCTATAACATCTTTTCCGTCTTTCTCTTTTTTCTTAGACAAAAATATAATTGATGATGCAGCGTATTTAAGACCACTACCACCACCCATTACTTTCTTCGCGAATAATCCCATTTCATCATAAGTATGATTCGTTACAATTAATGGAACTCCTGCTTTACCTAATTTAAGAGTTAATACTCTAAAAGCACCTTTAACTAACTGTGCTCTCGTCATATCTTTTGTTTCAGAACCTGATGCTGTATCTTCAATCTCTTTAGTTGTTGATAACATACCAAGAGAATCTAAAACAAATAACATTTTCATATCTGTTTGATCTTTTATATATTGATCAAGTATTTTAATTGATTGAGTTCTAAACTCTTGAACTGTTGTAACGGGAACAATGACGATTCTAGAGGAATCAATTCCCCTTTCTTCAATCATGTTTTTTGTAATAGCACTTTCAGATTCAAAGTAGATAACCGCTGAATCGGGATTATCATCTAAGAATTGTTTACACATTCCAAGTGCAAAGAATGTTTTACCTGTTGCAGATTCACCAGCAAGAGCTGTAATCTTATTATTAGGTAATCCATCATATATGGAACCAGATAACAACGCGTTAAAAATATAAGAACCTGTATCAATATAACCACTGACATCAGCAGCTGCTACACCTTCTTCTACTATAGACGCGAATTCATTACCTGTAGTTTTGATTAAGTTTTTCAAATAACTCATAATATCTCCAATTTATCTTTTCGCTTTTATTTCTTTTCTTTTTTTCCTTAAAGTTGAATCATAATCTATATGTAATCTAACTTCTCTCTTAAAAGAATTTAGTTCAACTAAGACTATAATTAAGAACACCCAAGTTATTAGATGTAAACATAAAAAAATATAAGAAATTTCATTCATATATCTATTATACTACTGAACTCGTATTTGTCAAGCCCGCTTCTTCATAAGACATTTCTATAAGTCCTTCATCAATTAATCTTTTACGATTAACCATATGAGCGGATTTTATATCTTCTTTAGAGCCACCATAATAATCTACGGCGTGTCCATCTTCAATCAAGGCATCAACAACACTTATACTCTCACCATGTCTATCAACAATAAAGTCACCAAGAATTCTTCCGAATTTACCTTTCATGTCTTCACCGTCTCTATTAATTTGTGTTTTCAAAATTGATGTTTTACCTAACATATCTAGTAAAGCTTGTTTAGCAGCTTTACCAAAAACTTTTTCTACTTTATCTCTAGTTCTAGATTCTGGTGTGTCGATACCCATGATTCTAACTCTCTCGTCTGTAAGAGTTACACCGAACCCCAAATCAATATCAACATCTACTGTATCACCATCTATCACTTTGATAATTTTTACTCTATATTCGTACATTAATTACCCCTTTGGGTAATCAACTTCTACCCAAAAAATGAATCAAGTGTGCTAACTGGTTCAGTTGTCCACCCGATCTTATTTAATATTACACCTAAAGGTTCAACGAATGACTTTTGAAATTGAGTATCATAATCAATATAAGGTTCAAGTTCAAATTCTTTAGGCAGTGCTGAGACAAATGATATCACATTCTCATTCATAATATTAGGTAATTTCATATAACAAAATTTAACTTTCTCTCCATTCTGTATTACAGGATATTTCTTGTCTATATTGTATTTATATAAAAAGTTATTGTAAAGTAAAGAACCACGAACATGAATAGGTGTTCCTTTATTATAAATTGATGCTGCGTTGTAATATTTCTTAACATTCTGCACACCTCTAGGGAATGATATTTCTTCTATTGGTAATTTATTAAACTCATTTCTAGCATCAGTAATAAACTCCCATACATCACTCTCTGTTCCTGTCATTAATGTTCTAATACCTTCTTCAAGTTTCTTTCTACACCACATTGGTGTTGAAGACTTGGCTGTCTCGATTCCCATCATTTTTAATTTGGGTTTTTTAAATCTAACACCTTCCGAATCATGAACATTAAGAATATATCTTTTCTTCGCTGTCCATATACCTTTATCGGCTATCACTTCTCTACCCATTTCCATTTTGTTTTGATAAGCGTTCATATAAGAGGCTAGTTCTTCATATGAATTAGTAATATATGGTTCAAGTTTTTCTTTGGCTATTGTGTCTAAAAATTCTACAGGATTTTTCGGATTAACTCTATCAACTAAAGTTTCAAATGTTACATAAATTGAATCTGTATCAATCGCGACAACATAATCTATATCAGTCTCTAATAATTTATTAAGATAATCATTAACAGCCTTCTCAACCCACTTGATACTTAACTGACCAGCTGTTGTAATTCCTTCGGCTATCTCTCTATTGAAATATCTGAAATATTGATTCCCCAAAGCACCATAACAACTGTTAAGTGAAATCTTTCTCACCATTTGATTATTATGATTCTTAACAATATCATATTCAAGTTCTTTTCTTTTAACTAAATTATCTTTCGGAGTATTTTCAAGTTCCTGTTGAGATTGAATCATCTTTCTTTTGAACAAAACTCTTTGATCATACATTTCTTCTAATAGTTCAGGAAGAAATCCTTGTTTATCTGTTCTGAAAAGGGCACCATTGGGCGTCACAGTATTTGAGGTCAACATACTTAAATCAACTTCACCATTTAACAGTTTCTTCACATTAATTTCTTGACTGAATATTTTTCTTTGATAAGTATCTGGACTCATATTATATTGCATAATTAAATGAGGATATAGACTATTCAAATCAAATGACATTACCCATTTATGTTGTCCCACTTGAGGTTCTTTTACATACGCACCGACTATTCTAGAATCTTGAGCCATCTTCTTGGGTGGTGGAACCATTCCTCGTTTCTTTAAGAAGTTGTAGATAATCAAATCCCAATATCGAACAGAACCAAATACATCTTCAAAATTACACTTAGCTTGATAAGCCATTGTTATAACTAATTCCATAAGTTGTAACTTATTATCTAATTCTTCAACTAGTTCTGTATCTCTTACATTATAATCTAAAAACTTTTGATAATCATTCCTATAGAATAAATGCATAGCTCCAAACTCTGAGTAATCAATTTTCTTCTTACCCAATTCTATCTCTGCGATATGATCTAAACGATATGTCTCTCTAGTAATGTATGTAAACTTCTTATACATTTCTAAATAATCTAAAATAGCTATACCAGCAATGTTATATGAGACCATCTTCTTTTGTCCCATGTATAACCACTCTCTTGATGTAACTAATTCATGAGGAGACAATTTCCTAACTGTATCCCAATCAAATAATTTCCAAATACGATTAACTAGATAAGCGATATCAAAAGTTTCAACATTCCAACCTGTGATAATATCAGGTTCTAAATCGTCCCACACTTTCATAAAGGTTGTTAATAACTCTTTCTCATGATGACATCTATGATAAATTAGATTAGGATCATCAGATTTATAATCAAAGTTATCAACACCAATAACATGAGTTTCTTTATGACCAAAGAGTTTCATAGTTATCGCGTTAACTCTTTCTTCGGCTTCTGTTGGTTCTGGAAAACCATTTTCACATTCACACTCAATATCAATATTAAGTATGTTTATATTCTTAATATCAAAGTCTATATCACTTGGAAACGATTCTGATAGATAAGTATATTCCCATTGTTCTAAACCATGAATATCAATACCTGTATTATCGTATTGTTTCTTCCAATGTCTTGCGTCACTTGGAGATTTAAATTTCTTTGGTTGTAAATACTCACCAGATATTGATTTATTGGCAGTAGGTTTGTTTGTAGGTATATAAAGAGTAGGTTCATACTTTAATCTCTTAATATACTTCTCACCATTCTTTACACCTCGTGCAAGAATGAAGTCTTTGTATCTTTTTACATTTGTATAGTAGTGCATAATATATCTATTATACTATAGAAACGCCATAGTGTCTATACCATTCTGGTTTCTGTAGTATCCTTTCTTCAATTCGTTGTCGAATTATCTTTTGATCTTCGACTGTTGGTTTCCAATCATTAAAATATTCTATTGGAAATTGTGAGGTTTTGAAATGTCTATGATCATCTAATTTGAAATTTCTTTTCTTGAGTTCTTCTCTGATTTCGTCATATCTTTTAAATAGATATTTACCTTTATCATAAAAAAACAATACATGACCTTTATTTAAAGTAAAGTTCTTGGGTATTCTTTTAATATCCCAATTTTTTGAGTTGAGTGATCTCTGTAATGAAGAACCGATCATGAATATCTCACGATACTCCGCCATTAGGTGTTGATCGGTTAGTTCTTCAACAGGTATTATATTAATTCTGGTCAAATTACTCTTTCAGGTATAAAATGATTTTTTACACAAAGTAATTTTTCTTCGGCATGTGCCATCTTTTCTACTTGAGAATCTATGGCAGCGACAACATCAGGATGCTCTCCAATACCTACAGGATTCTTCATGTATACTGAAATGTTAGCCTTCGCTTCAGCAATCTCACCTTCATATTTGATTATGAGTGCTTCTCTCAATATTTTTTCCATAATTTATTTATCCGTTGTGTCTATATCCCTAAGACGATTCATCAATCGTTTGGCTCGATTATAGACTTGTTTTGCCCATTTACTGTCTAGACCTTCCTCTGAAGCTGTTTTATAATCACCTTCATTCAAAGCTTCAAACATTTTTTTGAATTTTACTAATCTAGTTAGTCCTAGATTGAAAGCCATGTTAGCTATAATTAACTTAACTTCTTCTGGCCAATCTCTCCAGTTGTTGTGAAATCTATCTTCACATTCTTTTAGAACAGTATTTAAATCTTGAAATAATAGTTCATCACATCTAGTTTGTGTTATAGGTGTTCCAACACCCATACCATATTCTTCATCAGATTCTAGAATTAAATGTCCTACTCCAACAGTTGGATATCCTAAATGATCTTTGTATACTTCTAATACTTGACCTTCATCAGATGTTATTTCTTTTTTAAGTCTTACTCTAAACTCTTTACTATATTCCATTTTTTAGTTCCTCTAGCCCTTGATTGGCTAGTAATTCTATGAGAATATTTCCCATAAGTTGATTAAATTCCTCGTCCTCTGATATTGTGTTTAACAATTCTTCTGGACAGGATCGAACAGCTCTTTCAAAATCTATAGTAGGTATTTCCTTTTCTTCTCTAGGTATAAAATTTATTTTACCATATTGATAAATTATATCTTTATATTTACCTGTTAAGATTTTAATAGCCTTTTCACCATTCTGATGAACAACTTCTGTATAAAGTCCATCATCAAATAATGGATAATGAGTATTTATAGTATTATCTGCCTTGGCCACGATATCTTTTTAAAGACCTTTTCTTAGCCTTGTTCATAGTTGAAGTTCCGATTTTAACTCGTCTACCTCTACCACCAACTCCAATAGAACTAGTTTTTGAACCTTTAGAATCTCGAAGCGATTTACGATAAAGACTCGCCATTATTTTTTAGGTTTGTTTTTTGAACCTTTAGGTCTTCCACGACCTCTCTTGGCTGGCGCTTTCGCTTTAGTTCTTTTCTTAGGGGTTCTTCCATCAGTATATGCTTCGTTAGTATCTGCAGTAGATTTATCATCAGCGACATATCTACCTTTATTATCACGAGCTCTTTCACCGCTAGGTTCACCAATTAGAAAAGTCACAAATTTATTCCATATTCCCATTTTCTTCTCCGATTGTTTATATTAAATAAATGTTTATTTTTTTATTTTTAAACATACTACTATTATACTATGGATTCCTCAGGTGTCAAGTTTTTAACACCTGAGTATCCAAATTTATTTATTCAGACAAGAATACTTTCTTATCTGACTTTTTAAGACTACCAATCTCAATAGTTCTAGCTTTCTTTTCTTCTGGAACTATTCTTTCAGCATAAATGGTTAGAATACCATTTGAAAGATCGGAACCTTTAACCACAACATCATCTGCTAGAACAAAATTTCTAGAGAATTTTCTTTGTGAGATTCCTTGATGAACAAACCCAATATCTTTCTCTCCAATATCACCGGCTACAGTAAGATTATTTTCTTTAACAGTAATTGTTAAATCTTCTGAACCGAAACCAGCTACTGCTAGTTCAATTAAGAATGTATCCTCTGTAGAACCTTTACGGATATTGTAAGGTGGATAGTTAGTTTGTGGTAATGATCGGACTCTATCTAATTGTGTAAACACATTATCAAAGCCGATTGTGAATGGAGATAAGTCTCTCCAGATTGCTTCATTTATAGTCATATTGACCTCCTCTTCTTAAGCAAGGTTATTAAAAAAAGTAATCCCTTTCGGCGATTACATTATATATTTATAACAGTTATTATTTCTGTTCTAAATAAACTTTCATTAATTCATCTTTTTTTGATTCCCAAAGTTCTTTCATTTCAGGATTCTGAGCTCTTTCTTCTGCTCTTTTTAAGAAAAATATTCGTCTTGTTAAAGACTTTTTTAAAAAATTATTCTTCATTATTTTTATTACCAAGATATTTATTATACTTGATTCTATTTAAAACTGTTTGTTTGAATTTATTTGTTGGGTCAAATGCATTAATCGAATGTCTATTGACTGTCGCTCTACAAGTGAAACAATCACCATCTACTAACTTATGTTCTTGACCTAAGTAAATTCGTTGACTATCAGCGAAACACATTAATGAATTACCATGTTTATCTACAAATTGGTGTATGTAGAACCCTCGACTTGTAGCAGACCAAGAAATATATTTCAATGTCATATCGTATCTTTGTTTTTCTTTACCTACATAAGAACCTGAGGGAGTATCATCTTTATGATCTTCTCTAAGTTGTTCTCTTTCTTGTTTCTTCTGATGATATAACATAGAATTTTGAACACCATTAATCTGTTTAATAGAGATTTCTCTCTTTTTTATAAGGTGTGACCAAACATCTTGTAAAAAATGATTTCCTTCTCTTAATTCATTATCTTGTAAAAAGATATAAACATCTTCATAAGATTCGTGAAATTCTTTAATATTTATTTTCATTCAACTTGAGGGGATTCATCAAATCGTTTTTCTGTCAATGCATCTACTAATGAATCATAGTCATTCAGATCAAATGTTTTTACATAATCTGTTCCTCCTAATTCTTCAATCATATCTGCTTCAGACATGCCTAAAATACCCATCATGATATTTTCTTTTACTGCTTCATTGTGGTGACAACTCATTTATTCTCCTGATTTTTCATTATATACATATTATAACAAAAGTGTTCCCGCGGTATCAAGTTTTAATTCATGGGAGTCTTCAAACTGTAACCCATTTTCATCTCTCAGCTTTTTTAATGTCGTAAGGCCTCGACGCGAAGTTGTGTTCACTCTTTCCCAACCAGACCGCGGGTCCAGCATTTCCAGTTTCGTTTTCATCTTCAACCAACCAACCACTTTTCAAGATTCAACTTCATTATGTATATTATACAAAAAGTGTTCCTGTGGTATCAAGTTTTTGGGGAATATATTTCTATTGGTTCGTCTTTGCCTTTGACTTTAATAGTTCCGATACTGTGACATGGATAATCTTTAGATAGTTGCTCCATTGTAAAAGATGATATAATAGTCTTATAATCTACATACTCATGTCTAGCTGCAGTTGCTTCTAACCTAGCGGCAAGGTTGACTGCATCTCCAATAACCGAATAGTCAAATCTGGTTTCACTACCCATGTTACCAACAATACAAGTTCCGGTATTGATACCAGTGCCAACATTGATATCAGGAAGATTCCTGTCTTTGTAGATTCTTTTAAGTTCAAGTGTTTTTTTCTCTATTTCTATTGCTGATTTAACTGCCATCTCTGCATGATTTTCACATGGTAATGGAGCATTCCAAAATGCCATTATACAGTCGCCCATATATTTATCTATAGTTCCACCATTATTTAGTATTATCTTAGTCATAGCATCAAGAAATTCGTTAACTAAATCAACTAATCCTTCTGGATCATCATTCTCTTTATAATGTTCGCTTATGGGAGTAAACCCGCATATGTCCATAAAAAGAAATGTCATTTCTTTTCTATCACCACCTAGTCTCATTAATGAAGGATCTTCAACTAACATATCTACCATGTCTGGAGATAAGTAAGTTCCGAACTGTCCTTTAATTTGTTGTTTTAATTTGAACTGAACATAGAAGTTGTTAAAGCTAGAATGACTAAATATAAGTATCAACAAGATAAGGGGATATGAAAAATCAATCAAGACTCCAGAAGCGAAGACTTCAAACCCAGCGAAGACAACGCCGAATACACTCCCACCGAAAACTAAAGCAGATAACCATATCGGTAAATGATATACCGATAGGAGAAGTATCAATCCCACAAAAAACATTAGACTTACCTCACCCAGCAGAGCCCATTGAGGCCTGGTAATCTGCTTACCGCCTGTAAGAGTATGAATTACTGAAGCTTGAATTTCGTGAGGATATTTAAGTCCGTCTGGTGTTGTAACTAGAGGTGATATTCCTTCTGCTGTTACTCCAATAATAACTGTCTTACCTTGTAAATCAGGTAACTGTTCTCCATATTCATATCTCTCAAAAGTATTAGTCCAATCTACATATATTGAACCTGTATAATCAGTAACTACAGGTTCGTATGGTGGTATTCTCATATTCTCAATACCTGTTTCTTCTACTTTCATTGTGTAAGATTTTTTATCAGCCATTACACGAACAACTTCCATTCCAAAACTTGGATATAATTTGTCTTCTACTGAGATGACTAAAGGTATTCTTCGAACTGAACCATCAACTTCTGGAGATGAGGAAAGCATCCCTGTACCAGATGAGACTTCAGAATGGATATTATTTACCACCGAGTTGTATCTGTATGCAAAGGTTGTGGCATCACCATTACCTAGAGTAGCTGTTCCTACATGAGGTGCGACACTTTCGACTCCTCGTACGCTTGTGGTACTAGCCAGTACGATACCATTATCTTTTACCCATGATGCGAATACTTCATCTCCACCAAATCTATCTACATCAGCGAACATTGGTGTGAATGATATAATACCTGCATTAGTATTTCTTAAATCTGATATTAATTGTGCGAATTGAACTCTTGGAAATGGCCATTGACCAAATGTTTCTAGAGATTTTTCTCCGATATCAATAAGAACTATTGATTCGTTTTGAACTTGTTCTTCTGCTTTCTGATAATAATCAAAATTGATTACTCTGAGTTGTTCTACTATATCTGGATCACTTACGCGTAATCCTATCAATCCAACAAGAACAATTATACATGACCAAATAGAAGTTAGTTTCATAGATATAATAATACTAATAGCATAAGGCCACCACCAATCGTATAGACTAGTATTGCGATTAACCACATTGGAAGTTTATTCATAATCTTGTTATCTTAATAAGTAAATACTCTAGAAACCTAATTATTTTCGCTTTCATACTCATGTGATTTGCATTGAATATTTTATAGTTGAACCTATCATCCATCCACAAAAGAAGAATGCGGCTGCCCAACCAGGATATTCTTTACAAAATTGCCAAATATTATATAGCATAATGTCCTCATATTATTGTTGTGTAACTCCTATAGTGCACCCACTTGATGTATTACAAGTTTGTGTTAATGAATATGTTTGATCAGTGCTACCTTTCTGCAGTAAATCTAAATCTGTTCCATATGGACCATTTAAAATTATATTCGCGTTGTGTTCTCCTGTTCCTTGTTGTTCATAATCCACTGTATTATTACTATTATTAGCTCTGAAAGTAAATGTTTTTTCTCCGTCATGAACTTGTTTACCATATACAGAATTATTATTTCCATAAAGATATATAGTAGCGGTGTGTCCATCACATGCTCCTGTTGAACAATTATTTTGATGTCCTACAACCACATTATTACTACCATGTATATCTGCTGTAACTTTGTGGCCACCCTTATCATAAGTGTCTTTTGACCATGATGTATCAGTTCTACTGTCTATTGTATATCCTTGAGCCCACCAAAATTTATTATTTGTTCCATAACTTATATGAAACTGAATATCATTTTTATTACAAACTGTTTCTGAACAGTTCTGCCATAACTTTAACTCTTGATCATCATAATCAACATCTCCACCCCAAGCTGCACCAGAACCCCAACTTGGAGAATCATTAGTCCAACCTAACTCATTATTATTACCTTCTTGTTTTATATTAATATTCATATCGTCGCCATCACCTATAGAGAAAAATATCTTGTTATTATACCCTATTTGATCAATAAGTAATACCAAGTTCTCACCACCACTGGCGACTTGATCTATCTGAATACTATTAGTATTATCAGCCAGACTGTTTAATGATAATAACGACACTATCGCCATCATTAACAATGATTGAATTTGTAACACCTTCATTTTCACTCTCTATTTTTACACTCGACTCTATTGGTATTCTGATATCTATGATTCCATTAACTTCTCTATAAAACCATATTTGACCAGCACCTTCATCTATTATTGTATTATATTGCGTTGTCTTATCAAAACCTAGTGATGTTCCAATTATGTTTCCAGAAGTATCACCTGACCCCGCTTTTGCTCTTTGTCTTTGTTTTACTATATTTATTTCTTCAAACAGTTTAAGCACATCTTGAAGAAAGTCAACATCTAATAAATCCATATCCAATTCATTAAAATCTAAATCTTCTTCACCCTCGTCCCAATCTTCTTTTAAATAATCTATATCTAAATCATTAAAATCTAGAAGACTGTCGCTACTATCATCACGAGCTTCCGCTTCGTCATTTGTAGCGTCTTGAACAGCTGCAGGTGGTGAAACAATAAACATATTATCTATTGAATCTAAATTCATAATATTATCTAACACTACAGGTTGTATTGGTGGTGTCGATAAACTTGACACCATTGTAGCCTGAAATGCTTCATTCAAAACAACTACGCCACCTTCATTCGTAACTGTTATTTCTCCAGACGGACTACAATCTCCGTCTATCGTACATTCTGTTTCGGGTAAAAGAATCACTAAACTTCTACCGAGTTCATCAACACTAGTTGTAAAGCTCGTCCCTCTGACACCAATCGTTGCCGTTGGTGTTGTGATTACAATATTTTCCTTTGGAACTAGACCCAACTTACCTGTTGTAAATCTAGCTGTTCCAGATACAAACTTCATAGCCATTCTTGACTTTGAAGGATCTGGATCAAAGTAATATTCATCTATTACTACCTCAGTATGCTCTGTAAGCTTCAGGTTTGTTTCATCAATAAACTTGATGTTCATTCTACCTTGAGCTGTTTCTATAGAATCTTTAAAGAATATATCTTCTCCGATTCCACCAGCTAAAGTTTCACCTGTATCTCTTACTATACCTGAACTACCATTGTGTTCAGTTATATCACCTATATCATTTGCATAAACAAAAGTAGTAAATAGACAAACATTAATCGCCAGTATCTTTTTGATTAATTGTAATCGTTGCATTTTCACTATCAAAATCCGCTATTAATTCACTATGACATGAACTTATACCTGTAGGACAAGTTCCAGAACTTTGAACAATATCAATATTACCACTAGATTGAATTAATTCTAAATCAATTTTATGATATGCTCCATCTGTCATATTTGTATTAACATCATTAGAACTACCTGTAACATCTACATCATATCTTGCATCGTCAACTTCGATAACAGTTGTAAATACATTAGAACTACCTGAAACATCTAAATCAAAATCTAGTCTTTCAGAAGATTGAGCTGCTCCCCAATCTAAGTTCATAGTATTTGAACTACCTGTCCAAGTTGCTAACAAGTTTGATGCATCGGCTGAACCTGATGCTCCAATAGTTTGATCCCATATATTACTATTACCTGTCAAATTAACACTATAAGTAGATTGGTCGAGAATCATTGGTCCATATATTTGGTTAAGATTACCGATCATATCCATGTTAATTGTATTAGTTGTTCCTGTAATTACCATTGCTGTTCCACAAACACCACTAGATATAGTTCCACAGATTTTGTTACCATAACCAATCTGATCAATCGTTAATGTAAGAGTATCACCTGTTTGATCAAGTTTAATTTCGTTATCCGTTGTGGCGGCAGCGAACAATAATGTAGGTGTGAATAATGTAAAGAATAATACCTTATTCAATATTTTCTTCATTTTTATTTTCCTCGTTATTATTTTCCTCTTCCTCAGTAACTACAACGATTTCAACTTCTTCAAAAACCTCAGAAACTTCTTCTTTAATTTTAGTTTCTGTTACAGGCCATTGAATGGTCCAAAATCCTCGTTCATCACCTTGGAGTATTAATTCGTAAACAGCAGCTTCGATCGCTGATCGAACACTTCTGGTTACACTCTCATTCTCGGTCATTCCGTCTTCGACTTCTACTAATTGAGTATCCATCTCAACGAATTTAAAAACATCAAATCCCTGTGCGACCGATAAAATAGTCTTTGATGTTTGTACATTTAATATAATTTCACCGGTAAGAACACTAACGGCTCTCAAGTGAACTACTACGATATCTCTCCTATAGGCTTGTTGTGCACCTATGCCAAGATATCTAGCACCTCTTCCTCCAGTTTCAATATTGGTATCATACCCAATAATTCCACCTTCTAAAATAATTCCTGCGAATAATAATGGAGCTAATTTCTTTTCTTCTCCATATGATTCTCTAGTTGATCTTACTATTGAACGCTCTCTAGTTAAGTGATCAACTCCAACTCTTTCTACTACTCTAAACCATGTTCCGTTCCCAGCAGTCTTCAATGCATCTATTAACATTGTTTCACTACCTTGTGTTACTGCCGTGCTAAACATGGCCGCGTCACCTTTTTGTTTTCTTTGACCAGTCTTGTCTAAAAACTTGTATATTGCTATAACCGGTTTTTCTACAGCTGGTGGTAACCCCAATAATTTTTCGTGTGTTGGTAATTCTATAACTTCTGGTTCTTCTGAACATTCAACAAATCCAACACAGTTTTTATCGTGCACACCTTTAACACTTACTACGGATGCACAACCCGATATTAGCAGTAGGCTAATAATACCTAATCCTATTTTAAGATTCACCTAGCCCCCGAATGTTCCATTCCCGATCGGAATGGTTATTACTGTCTCTGTTCCATCCTCAGCTACGATAGTTAATACTATTACTTCTTCACCAGTTATACACCCTGTCATTGTGCTTGTGTCACAAGCGGTCTTTGTATAACTAATAGTATTACCTTCTAATGCAAAACTACCAAATGTAGCTGCTACACAACTAGGGTCTACTGTAAGATCACATTGTTTAAATAATGACTCAACTAACTGTTTAGAAAGTTGAGAATAAATTCTACTCTCTAAATTCCTCATGAACTTAGCCATAGTAGTATTTTCAGCCTCTCTTTGAGCTGCTAATAAGGCTGATTCTATATCTTTCTGTATAGCATCTCGCCTTGATTTTTCCTGGTTTTCAATAGTAAGATAGTGTGCCGATGTGCCTATACCACTAAAACTAGGATTTTTAAATTTGTGTGCCATTTCATCTCCACTAACAGCGAGGCTGATTAATAAAGACATTAAACATATAAATGTAAAAAATACCCAACCAATATGAAATTTAGCTGATATTAATTTATTCCAGAATTTCTTCATTTCTTTTTCTTCTCCGCCAGAGCTTCTTTTTCCTCTGCATCTTCTAATAACATTTGTCTTTCACGATATTCTAATACTACTTTAACCTTTTGTTGAAGGCGTATCATATCGTTATCTAACATTCTATTAGCGTCTATACACTTAATAAGAGCATAATGCATAGTCTCTAATTCTGGCTCTAGTTTATCTGTGATATATTTCCATACAAAATATATGAAATATCCCATTCCCAAAGCCAATATAATTGGAAATCCAAAATCACTTATAGCTTGTGCTAACGCGTCCATTCCGTCCATCAGTCTCGCCTCACATCTAATTTAACATTCTGTGGGATACCCTTTTCGTTTGTTCTGTAGTTTTCAGCTCTTGCTACTCTATCGATTGGTGGTGTTAACTCTAATGCACTACTTACTAATAAGTCAATCTTAATCAACTCATTACTCCCAACTCTTGCTCTATCTTCTAACATTTTACAGAAACCTGTTAATGTTTTGATATCATCTATCACTCCGTCTAAAATCTGTTTTAGAACTAGAAAGATAAAGAACCCCATTACTAGAGCTCCTGCAATTGGTGCACCGACCTCTGCGATCAGTCCTAATATATCCATCTTATAAATTCTCCATTAATACTAGTATTTATAAAAAAAGAGAGACACAAAAGTGCCTCTCTTTAAGTTTTTAATAAATTTATATTGAGAATGATTCACCACAACCACAATAGGCTGAGGCGTTAGGGTTTATAAAAGTGAAACCTTCATTGATACCCTGATATTGATAGTCTAGTTGCATACCATGTAGATACTCTACTGATTCTCGGTTTGTCCAGATACTAAAAGCTCCATAATTTACTTCTAGATCCAATTCTTCTGGTTCGCCTTTTAAAAAATCGAACTCATAAGAATAACCATTACAACCACTACCCTTAACTCCAATTCGAATGTTTCTGTTGTTTTCTTTTGAAGTTTTCTCTTGAAGCTTGACTATAGCTTCCTCAGTTAATTCTACGATCATCTATTCTTCTGAATAGATAGTCCAGAGTCCATAAACTAAAGCTGGCCAAGCCAATAATTTGACTACAGGTGCTGCGACAATTACTAATAGTGCCATTCCACATATTGTAATGCCGTCCCATGATGTTCTTTCGGCTAATCTAGCCTTAATGAAATCTATCATATTTACTCCTTTTTTTAGGTTTGCTATAGTATTTATAAGAGTTATGGCGTCAAAACCGGCCAAATTGTCCTATCTTTATATGAATTTAGTATCTTTTTGGTGGGTGAATCTGAGACTTCTTCGATACCATTTAATCCCGGATTAGCGTTAACTTCTAGACAATATGGTGGTTCTTTTTCTCTGTTGTTAGAAGGTAATAAATCAACTCCAAGTATTCTACCTCCGAATTCTTCGGCTATTCGAATTGATTCTGATATTTCTAAATCTGTTAGTTCTATTGCTTCGGCCGTAGCTCCTAAAGATACATTACTTCTTACATCATCACTCATAACATTTCTTTTCATGGCCCCGACTACTTTACCTTCACTAACTACAACTCTTATATCATAATCTATTTTAATATATTCTTGAATTATAACAGGAAGATACTTATTGTATAATAATATCATTTGAACTAATGATTTTAATGAACGCATACTTTCTACTACAACAACTCCAACTCCTGTTTGTGTTCCTGTTGATGATTTTAATATTACTGGAAAGTCTGTATCTAGTCTTTCAAAAGATTCTTCAATAGTTTCTGAATGAACAATAGCTTCTGTTTTTGGTGTTCTTATATCGTGCTGTAAAAATTTTAAATAACTTCTGTATTTACTATTACATAAGTCAAAACAATCAATAGAATTTAAAATAAAATAACCTTCGTCTTCTAAATCTGATATCATATCATACCAATTTCTACTACCTGTAAATCCAAGTGTTCCTAGCCCTCTTGGCATAATTATCCAATCAGCTGGATTTATTTTTATTGGTTTTTGATATTTAACATTACCTTGTGAATCAGGTAGTTGAACTTCTAAATCATCATCTAATGGAAACGAATAAACCTCATGTCCTCCATTAACTTTATTAATATGTAAACCTACAAAGTCAGCATGAGACATTTTAATACCCAATGACTTTGCTACTTTATCAATTATTGGTGTTGATGGTGTTTCTCTACTAGTGTCTCTAACACCAGCTGCAGAATGTCCTATAACTAGAATGTTATAGGGTTTAATATCTTCCGATAAATTTGTAAATTCTTTAAGACTTTTCATTTACTTTCTTCTCTATTTCTTCTATCCTTTTCATCATTAATGGATAATCAGCTTCAAACTTTGATTGCTTCTTTGCCAGTTCTATATCATATTTATCTGACAAATACTCCATGAATGAATTTAATTTAGTTTGAAACCAGATACCGAAAGTTGTAGTTCTGAACCAATTATAAAAACTTGAACCGATAATAGAGGAAAGAATACTCTTTAATGATAATATAAGAAGAAAATACATTTTAGTCTTTGGTTAATTCTTCAAACAACTGATCATTTTCTAGATGTAGTATATAATCATCTATATTATGATCAGCGATCAAATCTAATCTCCCTTTAAAGATAGTTTTTAATAATGACCAACCCTTATCTCTAATTCTTTCAGAAGACCAACGGCCTAAATTTGTTACTTGACCTGTTGATTTAATATAATGACATTCTCCATTATGTCTCCAACGAAATACTGTAGGAACACAAGGAACTACATCATTATTGTTTACAAATCTTTGATGATTTAAGTGTTTATCACACCAACTAGAAAATTTTGGGCCACCTGCTCTTGGAGATCCATATGTGAATAGAGTATCGATATCATGACCATCTTTATATTCTAATCTTTGTGCTAGAATAGTTGCCATGGCTCCACCTAGTGAATGACCACATGCCCATATATCTTTATTGATTGCTACTCGATCTAGAAGTTTTTCAACTTCACTATAGACTTTATCAACTTCTTCTTTAAATCCTTGGTGTATTTTATTACCTGATACTGAATCTGCTTTGAATATTTCTAAGTCTGCATAGACATCATTCATTTCAGAAGGTTCAGTTCCACGACATGCTATAGCACAATCAGTCTTACTAGTGAAGACATAAGTTTGTGCTCCTTCTATATCGATTAATACTGTTTTTGTGAAACCTAGTAGTTTTGCTTCTCGTCTAGCGTCTTTAACATCATGATATGCTATACCTGCTAACTTTGCGAATAAAACTCTTTTTTCTTTGAGAGATAATTCATTGATCATTTATTTGGCTACTCCGATATTATACTTAGCCACCAATTTCCATTCATCTTTCTCTTTATGTGGTAATACTTTAATTTGACTCATTGGTGCTAAAGGTGTTGATGCTTGTTCACTTCGAACAATCTTTAACAGATTCCATTCATCTAACAGTCTTGCTATAGCGTTTCTTCTTGCTAAATCATTTTCTGTTATTGAAGAATCTTTTCCATCTAATGCAAACAGTTCTTTGAAATGAACAAGGTAATATTTTCCTCGTTTATGTAAAATATGACACGATTGATATAATGTTTTATCTTTCCTTGATGCGACACCAATTCTTGTTAATGTCTCTCTAATCTTTAGAAAATCATCATTTTCTTTAAATGATATTTCTAACATATTGTCTATGTCATAGCTCATTTCACTCCACCCTTATTCATTCTTGTTTTAAGAATCCCGATATCTCTTTTACTCAAAATAGTTAAATATTCTTCTGCTTTCTCTCGGGATACTAAATAGTATTCCATAACGATTTTCAAATCGTCTGCTAACTCAGGTTTACTCCATTTGGCAAACCTTTTTCGTTTTCTAATACTATTTAGTAAATAGTGATATTGTAACTTATGTGAAATATCGAATCTACGATTCATTTCATTAGCATAAAGTAGGGTATCTTGGTGATATGACAATGAACGATTTACTAGAAAAGGTGCATATTCCTTCTCATTGATATCATTCATAATATCTTTTTTGGTGTATGTAATGGAGTTTACAAAATCAAATGGGTTCACTTAATGTCTCCCATGGAAAAACAATCCAGGAGCCATCATGAGATTGACTGTAAACAATATCTTTTGCGTTCTGTTTACCGAACAAACAATACCCAAATACTCTAGGCATTGGGGAGGGTTTAGTTCTTGATCTTTTAACAAAGTCTATAACTTTATTCATTGTGTATCCTGTGTCGTAAATATCATCTACGATTAAATATGTTTGTCCTTCTGCGTATTCATCAATCTTCATTGTTTCTGTTGCATTATGTATCCAATAAGGCTTTTTGTCTTCTGCGTCTCTAGTTTGAAATCCTACAATAGACATTGGAACTTCTCTCACATTTGATAAATGTGTTGCCATGCATAAACTTCCACGATATATTCCTATTACATGATCAAACTTTATCCAATCAGTAGCTCTCATATCTTTATTGTAGTCTTTCCAACTATAATATACTTTATTGTTTTTTATCTGTTTCATACATCTAATCTAGTTGGCCAATACTCTGGAACTTTCTGTGGTGCCCTTTGTCTTGGTAACCAATATCTCGTAAACTCGTCATAAGTTTTTATATGAGATAACCCATTTGTATCAGTTGGTGTTTGAATCCTTCTATCTAATTCATCCATAAAATGTTGAATAGTATTCATAACCCAATGCCATACTAATAAATGATATCCCGGCATACAACCATCTTTAATAAATTTTCTTTCTTTATCTTTATTATCAACTGACCATTTTGTTGAATCATTTATTAATCTCATAGGATCTGTAATACCAAATTCTTTGAATGCTTCTTCATGATCGTTCATAATATCTTCAATAATAGGTAATAATTGATTCTGAACAATATCAGTTAAACTTCTTTTACTAGAAATAGGTATATCCATTGTTCTTTGAATATAATTCTTATCCCTATATCTAGAGAAAAACCAAGATGAAGCATGTGAACTAGAATCATACGACACAGTATCAACAAAATCAAAGTAATCAGGTGATACTAAAAATGGCATCAACGCCTGTGGATTACCTACACCCAACAAGTGAATATTTTTCTTTAAAGAATCTGGAACTTGATATTCTTTTATTGAATAAATCATTTCCATTCTATGAACAAAATGATTACCTATTGCCTGAGAACCCGGAGCGACTCCACAACACATTGTTTCTATTTCTTCATCATCTAATCCATTACAAACTGTTTCAATATATCTACTCCAAGAATCAACATCAGCACCTTGTGAGATTAACATGATCTTTGCATCTGAATCATTCTTTTTAAATATTTCAATTTGTCTCTTAACATTATCAGATGTTTCTACCGCACATCTATCTATATCACTTCGATTAAATCTTCTACCAACAGAAGAAGTTTTCATAGAATTACCACCTGTTAGTGTTAAATCATATTCAACAGGTAATAGATCAAAAATCATGGCGACATCACAATACTTAGATTGATGTTCATAAACTTTATCTTTTACTTCTGGTGTGATTCCTTTTGGAGTTCTGGCTAATTGTAATCCACCTGAATCAGCAAATATTCTATTCCAACTATGTTTCATGGTATCATTCATTGTAATACCATGTCTTTTTTCTGTATGAGCATTAAACAAGATTGACATATTCTGATTATCATATTTTGTATCCATACTAATAATCTTTTCATTCATTCTATGAATATATGGTTTGGCTGTCTCGGCGTTATAATAGAGATCATCAATCCCCATAGTTAACCCGGATACTACATACTCAAACTTCATGATGTTGCCAAACTCATAAATTCTGATCTTACAGAATGTTTGTGAAAAAAGTATCCACCCAACTTAGATGTAGTCATACCAGAAGCTTGATCTCCAATCCCTCTAGACTTTACACAAAGATGTTCTCCTTGAACAAGAACAGCAATATTATCAGTCCCTAAAATATATTCTAATGCATGATAAATTTGTTCTGTCATTCTTTCTTGAACTTGTGGTCTTCTTGCAAAGAAGTTTACAATTCTATTTAATTTTGATAACCCTATTACATGACCATTAGGAATATATGCTACTTGAGCCATACCATTAAAATTGACTAAGTGATGTTCACATAATGAATGAAATGTAATATCTTTTTGTATAATCATTTGATCATATCCCATTTTGTTTTCAAATACTGATACTTTTGGAAAGTTAGTATATGATAATCCTGAACACAATTCAGAAACATACATTTTAGCAACTCTATCTGCAGTTCCTGATATTGAATCATCTTCTCTATCTAAACCTAAAACATCAACAACAATTTCCATGTTGTCTCTGATTAGTTCTATCTTCTCCTCGTCTGTTAACGCGGTTTCTGTAATTGGTGTCTCTACACCATTTTGGACTAAATGTTCTGCAACTTTTAATCCCAATTTTCTATCTGTCTTCATAATTTCTCCATAATATAATTACCCAAAGTAATATGGGTTTTCTTTAGTCTCAAACCTAGACATTGGTTCAAGATTATTTTTCACTAAATCCATTAGATACATAACACCTGCTTCTGTTTCTAATGAATCATTAAATTTAGTTGACGATATATTCATATCATCATCATAAAACAAAGGACTAATTTCATTTCTAAATAGATACAAATTATCCTTTGAGTATCTAGCACAACTAAATGTGCCGTCAACATTATCTAACTTACCACCTAGAACTAAATGTCTATGTAGTAATTCAGTATCCCAATCTACATTACCAAGTTCTTCTTTCCATTCTTGAACTTGATAATCTTTTATAATTCCGTTGTGCCATAGTAAATCGCCATCAATTTTTGACGGGTGTGTTTCTATACTATCTGTCGTTGGCGCTTGAACATGACCAAGATAATATGTTGTTTTGTATTCATCTTCTGCCATTGTTATTGAATCTTTAAACTCACCTTCACCTGTATTAGTTGTTATATGAATAACCTTTTCAGCGTCATGATAATGTTGAAACTTACCCGTCTGAAATACAGTTGTCGAATGAGCAAAGCTTCCTCTATATTGATTAAGTTCTGCAAGTTCTAAAAACTTGTCTTTATCTTTACTACCAAATATTGCACACATTATAATCTCCAATCTATTTCTTTATCGTATGGAATAGGGTCTTTACGACCTACTTTCATAAAATTCATTATTCTTTCTGCACATGACGGACACTCACCACATGACAATACTCCAATAGGATCATAACAAGTTAATGTATGTTTAAGTAAATCGAATTGTCCTAACTCTATGGCCACTTCTATTTCTTCCGCCTTTGACATTTTACTAAAAGGAGCAACTATCTCTATATTCTTTTGTCTATTCTGACTAGCAACGGCATTCATTGAATCTACAAATTTTTGAGTTGTATCCCAATAACCATATTCGTCATGAACCTGTAATCCTGTATAAATCTTTTTACAATCATGAACCTCTGCGTGTGATAAGGCCAAGGATAGTAAAATCATATTTCTAAATGGAACATAAGTTACAGGTTGTGGATCTCCCAACACTTCTTTAATGTTTGGCATGTTAACATCTGTTCCTGATATATTAGCCGACATAGGTGCTGCTATCTCTCCTAATACTGTTAAATCAAGAATTGTATGTTTAATACCCAACTCGCTTGTTAGTTCTTTTGCTTTCTCAATTTCTAATTTCTGTTTCTGATTATAATCAAAAGTGATAGCGTGAACTCTATCGTTTCCGTATTGATTAACGCACATCATTGTAGTAACTGATGAATCTAATCCACCAGATAAAACCACTAATACATTTTCATCTATATTTTTTGTTTCTATTTTCATAAGTCAAATATTGTTTTTGGTAATTTGGATTTATCATATCCAAATCGTTCTACTTCATTTATAATATCATTCAAAATAAATTTATGTAAATCTGGAAACATATCTCCAGCACCATTCGGACCTCTAAATCCATCTTGTTGAGCCTTTTTATATAACTCTGAACTTGGTGTTAAAACATAATCTTGAATGTAACCTTCTTCCTTTAGCTCTCTTAATGACTGTTCTGCAGGTTCATAGTTCCGCTGTCGTGGATTAAAATTGGCTATGACATACTTATATGCGTTTGTTTTAAAGAATTTATGCATTCTTTTATACATTACTTTCTTATATAAGATATCATCTTCATGTGGACCAGCTTCATAATTTAAAAACGGCCAACTCTCCCAAAAAGATTCTGGTATAAACCCACCATTAGATACAACAATCATATCAACTTTATTTTTAAAATGATAAATATATTTCTCCCACTTCTTACTATGGTAATATGGTCTAGTGGCTGTGCATAAAGATAAGAATACTGTATGTTGTATAGGTTGATGTTGTATTGTTACTCTATCAAACGCGTCATGTAATAGTGGGAGATTTAAAACTTTATTCTCACAATCCATTTGGTCAGATGATATCCATTCTTCTTTCTTAAAAAGTTTTTCATCACCTTTTGGTAAAAATTTATCTCTATCTATCTTCATGTTCCTATTTGATTACCAAAGATATAACAATGAACTCTAGCGGCTACATTATATCCTCGTTCCATTGTTTGTATTGTTATTTCTTTAGCCAATTCATCTTGTGATTCTTCTGTAGCTCCAACAGGCATAATCCAAATTGGATACATAACTCCAGAATGTCTGAATGTGGCTATTGCGTTTTCTATTTCGTCCCAAGATGCATCACTTCCATTACATACAAATTTTAATTGTCCAACACCATCTGATAAATCATAATATTCTTTTACTATATCTGGACACACTGCGTCTTTCTCACCACTTGTATTAAACATCTTCGGACTAACTGAAAAGAAATATTCTACTTGATCTTTAAATTGCATTAAATAGTTTTGTAATGATGGCTCTAGAGGTCTAGTTCCATTTGTTTCCCAAGTAATGTATTTAAATCTTTTACCAAATGTTTCAATACAAAGTCCTTCCATTTCTGTTAAAATCTTTATAGTTTTCTTTTGTGCCGCTTTCATCAAAGGTTCACCACCTGTAAAAGCTATATGAGTATTTTGATCATACATTTGATCAAATAATTTCTTCGCGACTTCCTTTTCTGTTTCTTTCTTTTGAAGTTTAGCATATTTCTTACTCCAAGAATAAGATGAATCACACCCATACTTCCATACAGGTAAATCTTCAACAGTCTTAACATCAATTAAATCATGTTCTAAATAAGGAAGTTTATATGTTGAAGGATCAGTTGGATCATCTTGGCCAAAACCTTGACATTCAAGATTACAACCAAAGAATCTCAACCAAGTTGTTGGAACACCTGTATAGTGTCCTTCACCTTGAATACTTTTAAAAATTTCCGAATACAGCACTGTTTGCTCCATGTTCGAATACACGAACGGATTTTATTTTAACTCTATCGTCAGCTAGTTCTCTCTCACAAAATTTATATACATACTTAGCGAACGCTTCACACCCTACATTATCCATTAATCTTAAATCAATTAGATTAAGAGTTTTCAAAGTTATAAAGTGATCTAACATTGGATCATCAGCTGCTATTACAGTTGTATGATCAAACATTTCTTTTAACATTTTTTTCAAAACACCTAAGTCTCCGAAATCAATTACCCAATTTCTATCGTCTAACTTATCTGCTTCGAATGTTATTTCAAATCCTAAAGCATAACCATGAATTAGATTACAATGAGAGTCTGCTCTCCATTGTCTAAATGCACATGAATGACCTGTCTCATTCCCGTATGTTTTTATTACTTGATACTTCAATTTAATTTACACTCCATCATCAATTCAGTCATACATGCTACCATGTTAACTTCCTGATCAGCTACAAATGCTGACTTGTATGTATAATCACTCAAGATAATAATTGCTTGAGGTATACTATTATTTTCCATTCTAAGAAACAACGCATCATATATTTTTCTATAGATCGCTTGTGGATCATTATGTATATTTAGCGCTACCCATTTTCTCATTTTTGAGAATTCTTTGTCTCTGATAAATCCTAAAACTTCACTTAATGATTCATCATCTAAGTTAGCTAGAACTCCACTATCAATTTTTCCAGAAGCTGAATACTTCTGTAATTCGTTTAGAACTCGTCTAAAGTCTGGAAAGAACTTTTGAATTAATTGAACAACAACCTGTTCATTATAATCTATGTTCTCTCCTTTAAGAATATCTAATATTCTTTGAAAAATTCCATTAGCTATTTGTGGTTTCTGACTTGATTCAATAGTAAAATCAACAACACTACATCTTGAATGTAATGGAGAAATGATTCTGTTTTTATAATTACAAGTAAAGATGAATCTACAATTCTTTGAAAATTCTTCTATAAAACCTCTAAGTGCTGGTTGAGTAGATTGAGGATTTAGATAATCGGCTTCATCTAATATTACAATCTTTGGACCACCACCTAGTGAAACTGTTGATGCAAACTGTTTAATTTTGACTCTTAGAGTATCAATGTTTCTTTCTTCTGAACCATTGATCATTACAAAGTCTGCATCCAATTCATTACATAGTGCTTTCGCTACAGTTGTTTTACCAACACCAGCTGTTCCACACAATAACAGATTTGGAATTTCTTTATTATCTACAAAATCTTGAAATATCTTTTTTGTTTCTGTTGGAAGAATACAATCTGAAATATTCCTAGGTCTGTATTTTTCAACCCAAAGGAAATCTTCTTTCATTACTACCCTTCATTATAATTTGAATCGGGTTCTAGAGCTATGAAGTATTCAACTGCAATGTCTCTATTAGTAAAGTGAGCTATTCCTTTTGATGATACAAAGACTGTATAATTACCACTCAAAACTTTAATGTTTTCCATTCTCAAAAACATTTCAAAAGTTGAACCATTACCTTGAGCAACCGTTCTACTATAAACATTAGATGTAGCGTTCTTCTTGTCTTTGACTGTTAATTGAACTGTTGTTCCATCACTAGATAATACCATATCAGGTAAAGATAATACTGACGAAGCTTTTAATAAACTTGTTAATACTTCATCATCTAAATCAAAACTAATTTCTGGTTCAGGCATTGTTATATCTTTCTGTGGTGATATAACCATTTGAGGGTCAGCGTAATAATATGTAACAGAATTATCGCCTTCTATTACATTAACTGATTCTCCATTGAACTCGAAGTCTGGTGTATCAAACAATGATACTGCTCCGAGATATTCTGATAAGTCATAGATTGAATGTTCTTGTTCGAATGTTTCATCTATGACGGCTTTCGCGAAGATATTTTTCATCGCTGATACAGTTGATATTTGATTACCGGCCTTAACTGTTATACCGGAATTTATTGTTGAAAAATTATTCAACAAATTAAGTGTATTGTTACTTAATTTCATCACTTTCTCCATTATTAATGTCATGCACATGAAGTGCTATTATACCATAATGTAAAACCTTTAATAAGTCTTTACGATTATAGCCTTCTTTTTTACCATAGCGTTGAGCATACTTGAGAATGTTTCCTATACAGAATCCTTCTCCATGACCACCATCTATTATAAATTCGGTTGCTTGAAATTTATTTTGATTATAATGTGAACCTTTATCTCTAGAATATGTTGAATCAATATATTGACCCAACTCCTTTACTAGTTCTCCTTCACTAAATTTATAATCTATATTTTTCAAACTCATGTATCTATTATACTACAAAACGCTGTAGTGTCAAGCCCCTATCCACCTTTACCACCATTAAATGGTTGATAAACATTTTCTGGTCTTGTAAGCGTCTTTCTATTATATTTTGTTTTGTCTCTATGAACTTTAGTCACAGCATGTTTGGGTGTCTTTTTGTGTTCTTTAACTTCTGGTTTTTTCTTGCCAAAGATTTTCTCCCATTGATCTTGGTATTGTCCGTCTTTCTCTGGTCTTCTTCTACTTCCCTTACTCATACTTCTACAATATCATCATATCCTACTGTATAGAATACTGTTAATTCCTCACCCGCTTTAATTGGTTTAGTTGTATATAATTCTCTTTGTTGGCCATCATGATAATGTATGTTCATATTAATAAAACAATTAGGATTATCTGAATGATTTATAAATCCGCCAAGAGGCGTTCTTATCCAATCCCACCTTTTTGTTTCCCATACATGAGTTACTCCAAGAAAAACACCAGCCTTTAAATCTTCTGTTGCGTGTAATCCCAAACCATTTATTCCTGATTCTTTTATTGTCAACTCCTCGATAAGAGGTCTGTAATGTTCTGGTCCAAATTTCATAGTGCTTGTATTTCCCTCAGAATTTTAGATACTTGTTTCCATTCTAAATGTCCAATAACATCATTTGTTATTTCTGTAGAATAATCTATCTCTCCAGTTTCATTTAAAACAGCTAATTCCCATTTACCACTATCGTAACCGTAAGAGCCTTCGTGTCGAATAACACTAGCTCCTTTTTTGTTATCGAACTGATAAAGTTTTTGAACGCCACCAAAGAAATCGCCTTCTTCATAACAATATTCTTTAAGTGGTCTTTTGTAATTGTATTCTTGTATCATAATTTTTTCTCACTCTTTTCATTATCTTTTTCAAATATCATTCGGATTATATACACTCTAACAAGTGCGACAATAGTAAATCCCATTGTCATGTATACCGATGCTTCTAATATACCCAACTTCATTATATCTATAAACAAATATAAAAAGACAATAGATACAGGCCAATTAATCAACATGCCGGTGAACACCGTAACTACTGATTCTTTTAACGCTTTCTTTTGTCTTTTATTCATAATATAAACTGGAGCTATCGGTCAGATTTGAACTGACGGCCTGCTGATTACAAATCAGCTGCTCTACCAACTGAGCTACGATAGCGAATCTGGTGGAGCGAGAGGGAATCGAACCCACGACCTTCTGGATGCAAACCAGACGCTCTCCCTACTGAGCTACCGCCCCGAAACTTTTTCATAACATTTCTCACAAAACTCTGGATCAATTAATACTAATTGATCTTTAACTAAACTTGGTCTACCTGAAAGATTAGTTGCAACATATAGTTCAACATCTTCTTCAATGTATACACCACATTTGGAACATTTACCTGGTCCAAATTTACTTTTAAACTCAATCGGAGACATCTGCGTAAACTACATCCATTAGTTCTTCAAACATTGTCCTAAAGTTTTCTTTAGATATGAAAGCAGCATCATGTTTAATTTGATTCTTTCTATAAACATCATATGCTTCATCTAATTGTTTTTCTAAATATAAAATCATAATTCAAAATCTGGCGGGATGGAAACGCTGTCTATACTACAAGAGCTAGAATAAATTGTCCTCTTTGTATAAGGTCGATTTCCTGTCCCTGCCCGAGCCGAAGCCCCTATTATTGTTCTCTGTATTTACGAACACCTTCGTAAATTATATAACCTACTAAAGCCCATAATCCTAAATTGAATATTAATTCAAGTGAGTTTATTGGCAACCAAAATAAGTTTGTTAAAAATTCCATTGTTTCTCCTAAAATGAATCATCAACTATTTTCTTATGTGTCTCATAGTTGAATCCTATTTGTAATTCATATGGGTCATTCCCTTGACCCACATATAAAAAATTCTTTTGAACAGTTGATGGATTAACATGATCTAAATATCGATCAACCCACAACTCCTCTTTCTCTGCATACGCTTCTACTTCTTCGTATGTCCCATAAACATATCTTACTGGTTTGCTGCACTTGTCTTTAAGAACACCAAATTCCATTTGAGATATTTTTCCAGTGACTTTTCCGGTCACAGTATTTTCAAACAAATCCATCTGTTGCATTAGATACCACCTCTTGTATAAGCATGAATTAATTCTTCACCTTTTACTTGTTCACCGAACCAAACAACTTTACCCGTTGCTTGAATTTTTCTTTCAATTCTACCATCGTTATATTGAATATCCATTACAGGACTTTCATCTGTATCTTGAGGTCTATCGTCATACCACATAGATTTTATTTGATGTGCATGTATAGATTTTATACCATTGGCCCATTGTTCTGCTTCTAATTTTAGTCTTTGGTGTTCTACCCTATCATCAAATTGTGTCATACTTTGTCATACCTCTTATAGTATTTATCTCGGAAAAAATCCCTCTCCCTTTGTTCAGAACAAACTCTAGGAGAGAGACCGAGGTAATCATTAAAATAAATCTTCTTCATTATTTGGATCTTCATAATCCTTTGATTCTACATAATCAGCAATTGATGGGTCTTCATCATCTTCTGTAACTTCGACTGCCTCGGCATCTACTTTAGTGTAGAGGTCTAGGAAAGTCGCTTTAGTTTCAGAATCGAATCTCGCGACACACATTTCAATCGCTTTCATTTTGTTATCAAACATTTTGAAAGCTTGGGCTATGTGAACTAATCTTCTTGTTGAAATTAATTCATCAATCGCTCCTTCGTAAAAACTTTTTCTAATAACATCAGCCCAAGTGACTAAGTTATTAACAAAGTCTCCAGAATCTATAACTTCAAGTTTTTCAAATTCTTTAACAAGAATTTTTTTCTCAATAGCGTTTGATGGATATTCTTGTTCCATTGTGATTGAGAATCTTTCTAAGAAAGCTTCGTTTAAAACATTAGTTCCGATGAATCTTCCATCATCTGAACCTTTACCTTTAGTATTCGCTGTGGCGATTACTGTAAATCCTTTTTCTGGAGAAACATATTCTCCTGTTTTTTTGTTTAAGTATCCTTTACCTTCAAGAATTGATTGAAGACACATAATTTTGTTTGACGCTAAATCTATTTCGTCAATTAAAAGAACTGCTCCTTTTCTCATGGCTTTAAGAACTGGACCTTCTCTGAAAACAATGTTTCCATCGACCAAAGTATTTGAACCGATTAAATCATCTTCATCAGTCTCAACTGTAACATTAACTCTGTAACATTCTCTTTTGAGTTTGGCACATATTTGTTCAACCATCATAGTTTTACCATTTCCTGATAAACCTGTTATAAAGACTGGAAAGAATAATCCAGAGCTAACGATTGATTTTAAATCTGTAAAATGTCCGAATGGAACATATTCTTTAACAGTTTCTGGAATAACTGATATATCATTCATCAGAACATTGACTGCTCCTGTTGATGTAGGACTTACTGGAAGATCAACTACATTGTTTTGAACTGCGACTCCCGCTAGTTCTAATGAATAAGTCCCATGACCTACTCTGTAATTTGGTTTTTTTAACCAAGAAGGATTTGGACATCCTGTTTCTTTCACGATTTTTTTAATTTGTGAAAGTGAAAACTCAGCTTGTCCCGGATAAAGTCCGGCCGCTGCGTCTATAAATTTCTCATGTTGAGCTGTTAATTTAATCATTATATATTTACCTCACTATTTAACTGATTATTTTTCATTATGTATATAGTATAACAAAAGTGTTCCTGCGGTTTCAAGTTTTTTATCATACTGCCATTTGTCCTACGAACTGATTCAAGATCACTCTTTGTTTCATTTTACTATTACCTGCTTTTACAAGAGCTCTTTTTAGAGTCCCTTTGTTAGCACCTTCTTCTATTGATTTTACATTGAGTTCATCTTCATTGTAATTCAACTTTAATTTCTTTTGATTAATTAGAATGGCTAAATCATAACAACCATCTGTAAATGATGTTGAAAGATTATTAAAATCTTTTTTATGTTTTTCGTATTCATCACCGAAATAGTCATAATCAGTTCCACAGAAGTTAGAACCTTCATAAGTAACATTAGTGCCTTTACAGTTAGTTATATAAAATCCAATAGTTCTAACACCAACTGTTTCTTGAATCCACTCTAGAAGTCTGTGAGTAGCTCTTCTACTACCCTTCATATTGAAAACCCTATTAATTTGTCTATCAACAATATGAGCGTTTCCTGACATGCAACCATGTGAGGAACCATCAGTCAATGTAATTAGACTTAAAATATCTATATTGTGATTAAGTTTGAAATCTTCTAAGTAATCTCTCATAACAACTAAAGAATGATCAAGTGGAGTTCCACCTAAATGTAATCTTGTTGGAGTATGGAAGTTAACATCAAAATTTACATCTTCGTCATAATAACTATAATAATTTTCAATCGACTCAGCCAACTGGAACCAATTTTCCATCGCTGTATTAAATTCAGTATTATTCATTTTTTCGTTATAAACTTCTAATAGTTTAAGACTTCCTACATTCAATAATGAATCTGTTTCTTTACCAAACAACTTAGTTGCTTTTATTTTTTGAATTTCTTTTTGAATTTCATTGTATTCGTCTGAGTTATACTCTGCACTGTTCCATTTTTCCATCAATTCTTTTGAAAGTTCATCACTATATTTTCCATAAGTATCTGAGAAAGCATATAAACTAAATGGTATTGAAAGTCTCCTACAAAACATTGAAAGTAAAGTAGCTTGTTCTACTGTCGCTTTGACTGAACCACTCATTGAACCTGACCAATCAAGTAACATAACAACACCATGATTTTTACCTTCTGGAGTTATTTGAACTCTGTTAAAGATATCATCTTTTAATTGATAGAAATGAAGTTTATCCATATTCAGTTCACCTGATTTAGCTGACCAACTTCTTTTGTAATCGGCGGCCGCTTTTTTCATTTCGAATTCTTTGACCATGTAATTAATGATCTTTTTATTTGAATCTTGAAATTCTTTTACAGAAGGTCTAACTTTTTCACGATTAAAACCTTCATCAAAATGTGTATTAATTTCTTTATAATCTACAATGAAATTTTTGTATTTCATTTTACTTGGAATTTCATAATAAACTGGTTCAGCACTGAATTCATTATCGTCATATAATTCTGATTCTTTTTCTCTGAATGATTCATCAGTTTCAGATTTATTTAATTCATCTTCTAATTTTTCTTTTGGAGATTTAGACGCTCCTTTTTTACCTTTATCATCTTTTTCTTCTTCTTCGCCTGAACCATCAGTAGAATTTGAATCTTGATCTGAATCTTCTAAATCTTCTGAAATTTCAGCTTTCGCATCAGCTCCTTCTCCAGTTTCATCATCTTCTCCATCTTCTGAGCTTTCAACTTCTACAGTCATTGATTCACCTTCACCATCATCAATTCCTAAATCTTCCATCATATCTAAGACTTGTTGATCAGTCATAGATTCTAATTCATCTTCTGTAATTTCTTTTTGTCTTTCAAATAATTCAGTCGCTAACTCCATAACTTGTTCAAAAGTTTCTAGTTTATTACATCTATCAATATAAACTTGTTCTTCATCATTGAAAGTAATTTGTGTAATTGAACCGATTTTGAAATAAAGATTTATTCTATCAATTAAATTCATTGAATGAATATCTTTACCTCTGATTCCAAAGAAATCGTTATTAGCTAATTCTTTATATCCTGCATAGAATGATTTTCTAAGACCAGGATATTTTGATTTGATCATTTTCTCAATTCTAACATCTTCTACAACATTTAAGTATCCTTTGAACATCATACCTTTTTCAGATACTGCACTATGCCAACCCTCTAAAGGAGTATTCAAGGCATGGCTTACTTCATGACCCATAAAAAGATCAAGTAGTTGAGAACTCATTTCCTCTTTAAGAATTGGGCAACATAGAGTTCTAGACTTAACATCAAAATATGCTGTTGGAACTTTTTTATGAATAACTGTAATATTTTCAGTAGCCATAAGTTTGGCTAGAACATCTTTATTTGAATTGTTGATTAAATTTACCTCTTTTTTCATTATGTATATAGTATAACAAAAGTGTACCTGCGGTTTCAACTATTAATGGAAACTTCCTGATACACCATCAATTACAATAGTATCAATATGAAGTGACCCACGAATATCCATAAAACCATCAATCATTAGTAAAACACACATTTTATCCCATGAATCATTCATAGTAACTGGGTTTTTATCAGTAGCTAATCTAGCTTGTGTATCTGTTAATGGAATTGTAATAACTCCCGCATCTGGTGCGACTACAAATCTACCTGATATTGAGTTTTTTGACATAATTATTACCTCTATTTTTCATTTTCTAATACTATTATAACAAAAGTGTTCCCGCGGTTTCAAGTTCTTGTATTCGGCGGAACTATTTGTGTATACTGTGACCGGAGATTTTAGAGAAATTCAAACCAAGTGGTTAAAATATATTTAGTTGTTTTTGCTGGGAGACCACAATGATAAAAGGGAAGGCCTGATGGCCAAATGGCGACATAACCTGTTGTGGGTGTTAATGCTGTCCCGCACATGGGAAAAACAGTTTGTCCCTCCTCTACATCATTTAAATAAACAATAACTGCTAAATATTTTTGATGATGTTCTTTACCAGATTCAACATGAACTGCGGGATATCCTTTATCGTCTGGTGAATATTTCTGTATTTGTAAAGAGCGAAATCCTGTTTTATGAATTTCTGTTAAAGGTCTATCATATGGTTTATAATCATCATGACATAAAGAATGTAGATGTTCTTCGAATTCAACACCTAATGGATATAATCTTTCAAATAAGTGATTTTTATAGTCTACAGCATCGGGTCTTGGATCACCTATCAATTGCATTTGATCTGCTTGTTTTCTATGATCGTCTGTTCTGTAGTGTAAACTATTTTCGAAATATGATATTAAATCTTCACACCAATCACTAGCAAAGACTTTTTTAGTATAAATGCAATCAGATAAACTTGTATTGTTTGTTCTAAACAATTCGTAATGTAGGTCCATTTCTATAAAGTAAACCTCTCTTTATACTTTACTTTACCTCGTCTTCTCATTTTCTGAATCTTTCTAGCTTTATCGAACCCTCTCATTCTTGAAAGTTCTCCAACGCGATCTATCATTAACATACCATCTAAATGATCTAATTCATGTTGAAAAACTCTTGCGGTTAATCCGTCTGCTAATTGTCCATCTTCTTTTTGAAATTCATCTAGATACTTAATGGCTACATGAGAAGGCCTTACAACTCTTACATAGACATCAGGTAATGATAAACAACCTTCTTCCATTGTATTCATTTCAGGTGAAAAGTCTACGATTTCAGGATTAAAACACACTACAGATTCTTTTTTAGTTGCTCCTCTCATGGCAAACACTCTAGTCTTATGTCCTAGTTGATTTGCCGATACACCCAACCCACCATGATCAAACATTGCATCTATAAGTTGTTTCTTCAATTCAATGGGATCAACTGTAGGATTATCAAAATCAAACTTTGGACACTTCTCCCTTAATTCTTTTTCATTTTTTATTATCATTGGTATCTCTTTTGTATTTTCTTAAACAAGGCGTATATAGTTAAACCATAGAATGCTAATACACCCATTGGTAATGCTATATAAGCTAACTCCCAAGGTGATAAGAATAATAACTCCCATGTAAAATTAGCTATTGATTCAGCATCGCCTACACTTTGAGTAGGTAAACCACCAACTTCGTCTATGATATCTATTTCATATTCAATTAAAAAATCCGCCCACTCATCATTAGTGAAACATATTAAATCTTCGGGACACTCATTCATTTTATACTCCTACCATAATGCCCATACAGTAACTAATATTACAGTTAATACTAATATCTGTTCTATGGTCATTTTATCTTACTAAAGTTATTGGTTTTTTCAAACTCAATTATATTGTTAAATTTCTCATTCATTGATTCACCTTTATGTGAAATAATAAATGTATTCGTGTTATCATCTAAAGTCTGTAAAATCTTTAAAAATTCATCTGTGCCACCTTCATCAAGTGAACTATCAAACACTTCATCAAGAATCAATAAATTTGTATTTACTGAATTCTTTAACTTAGCCACAGCTCTCCAAGTAAATAGAAGTGATAAGTCAATTCTCATTTTCTCACCTTCACTAAATGATGAATATGAAAAGTTGTCTCTATATCTAGATTTAATTTCTTCATTGAATTCTTCATCAAGTTCAAACTGAACAAAGAATTCCATACTTGCTAAATATTTATTAATCAACTTATTCATTATTGGTAGATACTGTCTTATAATCTTTGTCTTGATACCACTATCTCTCAATAATAATTCTGCTAAATCATGATAATGTTTTTTATCAGATATACCAGCATCCATACCTTGTAATACTTCTAATGCTTTCCGATACTTCTCTAACTTGTCTTTATCATCTTCTGTATGTTCTTGTTTTTTGAGTTCTATAATCTGACCTTCTACTTTGTCAATATACTTTTCATTAGAATCGATAAGATTTTGTTCTTTCTGAATAGCACTTTGTGTAGCAAATATTTCGGCTTGGACCTTAGAGATTTCTGTAAGTCTCTCATTAATTTCTTCAACTGTCTTACTCCTTTCGTCAAGCTTCTTGTCAATTTCTTTTAAACTTTCTGTAGTATCTGTGCATATATGTTCTTTATGATCTGATTCTATATCTTGTTTACAAGTAGGACATTCATCATTATCTTCATAGAACTTCAACTCTTTGATAAACTTCTTTCTTTCTGATTCGAATTGTCTTTCATCACTCAAAGTCTGTTGAAGTCTTTCTCTTATATCTTTTTCATCACTAATTGTATTTTGAAGTGTATCAACTAAATGTAAATCTGATCTAATATTAGTCTTATGTTCTAAGACTTGAGTTTCATGTTCTAATACATCTTTAGAAAGTTTCTCAATCATTTCATCACGATTTTCTTCCAATCGTTTCATTGCATCTTCATGACCTTGAATCTTAGTTTCACCAATCTTGATATTATTTCTTATATCTATTTGTTCATTATTTAATGATGATACTCTTTGTTTCAAACAATCTTTCATTACTGAGAATATCTGAATATCCAGTATGTCTTCAATGATAGCTCGTCTTTCAGGTGTATTCAATTGCATGAATGGAGTAAATGTAGAGCTTCCTAAGACAACGACTTGAGTAAATGACTTGTAGTTCAACTTTAGTATTTGTTGTTCTAGAATCGCTTGGTAGTCTCTTACAGACGCGTCTTGATGTAGTAGTTTACCGTCTCGATATATCTCAAACTTATTGGGTTTGATACTTCTCATAATACGATATCTATTTCTACCGATCTGAAATTCGACTTCTACTACTAACTGTTTCTGATTAATAGAATTAACTAATGCTGTCTTTGGTATCTTTCTAAACGCTCTACCAAATAATCCAAAGGTCAAGGCATCAAGTAATGTAGACTTACCTGAGCCATTTGCACCGATTATTAATGAAGTTTTCTTTCTTGATAAATCTATCTCTGTAAATTCATTACCTGTTGATAGAAAATTTTTATATTTTACTTTATGAAATTTTATCATATCCTAATCTAATGTGTTTCTCTTGATATTCAATAGCCGTATCTATATCAACTATTTTATGTGTAGAAGTAGATTTAAAGGCCGCCGTTAAATCTTCTTGAATTGTTACTGTATCATTATCATTTATAGTAAATGTGATATAATGTCCCTCTGATGCCCAAACACCAGAGTATACTAATCTGTCCATGTTAAACTACCTTTGGTGTTGGTGGTGTAATTACTTTACTAAATGTTTCTTGATATTGATTAAGTAATCTTTGTTCCGGGTCAACTGTCCATACAATATTGTCTGGATTAAGTCTTATATTACCTTCTCCAAGAATATTATAAGGATACAAGTTCACTTTGGGTCCTTGACCTTCAACTGCTTGTTGATGAATGAATAAAGGGTTCTCTATTTCATGTTGCATTTTTAACTCGGCTATTATCATTTCACCTGTTATTAATTGTATTATTTTTATACTCATACTAAAATATCTAAACTTTCTGTATATAATGACCTCATTAATGTATCAAGTTTAGTTTTGTCTCCGTCTATATTTAAACTGTCAATGTGTTTTGTCAAGATAGTTAATGTATCTTCGGCATCGCCAACTAATTCATCTTCGTTAAGAACATCTAGGTTACTATGATCTTCTACAACTTTTAAATCAGCCGGATTTGCTTTGATAAGTTCTTCAACAAAAACATCAAACCAGTAGGGTTCATTTTTATTCGTAACAATAACTTTTACGAATGTATTTTCTAATTGACTAAAATCTTTCTTTTTAATAGTCATTAGTGTTTCATCTGTATCATCATAAAATACTTTATGAAACATTTTAAGAGGGTTTTTAATAGCCTCTATCTCTCTTGTCTCTGTATCAAAGACATGAAAATGTTTATCGTCGCCAAAGTCATTCCATGTGAATTCCATTTGAGAGCCAAAATATCTAATATTACCTAATGTTGATTTATGATGAAAGTGTCCAGAGAATACTTGTTCAAATCTTTCAAACCAAGAAGACGGTGTTCCTCCACCGTGAAAATGGCCTGGAGACATCATACCACCATTTACTTCTAAATGTGACATCACAAAAGGTGCTGTTGTTAGTTGAAGAAATTCTTCGACTTCTTCTTCGTTTTCTGAATTAATCCAAGGTAATAACGCAATCTCTAAACCATCATAATCTTTAGTAATAGGATCCTTGTAAACAGTTACATTAGGAAAGTTAAGAAGATAATCAGGACTATTCAAATCATTTGTTGATTTAAAATAGATATCATGATTACCTACGATTAAGTCCATAGTGATATCTCTTTCAATCATAGGTTCTATGAAATGTTCATAGTTCTTATGAAGCGAATAAAAGTTTACATCTCGTCTTCGATCAAAATAATCGCCTAGATGTATAATATGTTTGATATTGTGTTCGTCTAAGTAAGGAAAGAAGACTTCTCTATAAAATCTCCCTTGATACTCTGCAAACATTTGGTTGTTATTACGAACACCACAATGCGTGTCGTTAAGCAAAGCTATTTTCATATTTTATTTTTCTTCTCCGTGTCCTTTCATGAAATATGGATAAGCTTGTTCTCCTGCTTCCCACATATCTGAACCACCAACTTCTTCTTGTTCTCCAACTCTAATACCTATAGTCTTGTCTAATATTAACCACAAAATGTATGAACTAATAAACACAAAAGTAAATATAGATAATGTTCCTATAATTTGTTCTACAAAACTAGCTTCTGTATTTAATATAGGAACTAACATAAGTCCTAATATACCAGCTATACCATGAACACTAATTGCTCCAACAGGATCATCTATCCCTTTCTTCTCAATATAACTCATTGAAAATGGTATTAGTAATCCTCCTAAAAGTCCGTATAACATAGCCATCAATGGGTGTGGTGTAAGTGGGTCGGCTGTAATAACTACTAAACCAGCGAGAGCTCCGTTTAAAGTAGCATTCAACGCTGTCTTACCTAACCAGAATTTAGAAACTAACATCGCTGCTAATAGTCCTGATGCTGCTGCAGTATTCGTGTTAACAAATATCTTGGCTACTGCATTGGCATTTTCTATTCCGTCAATCGCTAATTGAGAACCACCATTAAATCCAAACCAACCCATCCATAATATAAGTGTTCCTAAAGCAACTTGAGCTGAATTAGAACCATGTATCGGTTTTGGTGTTCCGTCTTTTAAATATTTTCCTCTTCTTGGACCTAGTATTAATACTCCAGCTAGAGCTGCTGTAGCTCCTGCCATATGAACAATACCTGAACCAGCAAAATCAAAGAAACCTCTTTGACTCAACCAACCACCACCCCAACTCCATGCACCCTGTATTGGATATATAACTGTTGTAAATAGAGCAGCAAATATTAAAAATGAATATAGTTTCTTTCTCTCTGCAACCGCTCCTGAAACAACAGACATCGCTGTCGCCACAAAAACTACCTGGAAAAAGAAATCTGAGTAAATAGAATGTGTTTCTATACTACTCCAACCATACATGATGTCATAACCGAATATTAAAAATCCTATCGACGCGACGCTGTATAAGGCTACATTTTTAAGTAGTATCTCGATTACATTTTTACTTCTAACTGACCCGGCTTCTAACATTGTGAAACCAGCTGCCATCCACATGACTAAGACGCCAGATAATAAAAAGTAAAGTGTGTTTAATGAATATGATATATCCATGTTTCCTCCATAATATAAAAAGACTCTAGATTATTCTTTTTTCTTTGAGCCTCTAGGTTTATAATTTATCTCTCGTTGGTTCTCTTGTAAGAAATCAACATAAGAATTGTTCATACCTGTTGAATCACCATCTAATGTATCAAAAGTATCAAACAAAACACCCGCTTGTTGAATACTCTTTTGTTTTATTGCCGCCTGTTTCTTCTCTTTGTGTATTCTTCTTAGAAAGGCGAAGTATATAATTTGTGTAACATAAGCAAACGCGTTTTGAGACTTTTCTTCATTAAAGTTGTTTATATACTGTAAACAGTTTTCTATTCCGTCGCATATCATTTCATCCCTATAAGAATAGTTAATAAAATTTGGTTTAGTAGAAAGTCTAGTTGCAATCTTATAGATACATTCTCCAATGTATTCTGATACTCTAGGTTTTTCTTTACCCTTTTCAACGGCTTTTTTACAAGCATGATTATGTTTAATAATCGCCGCAGTAAACTCTTTGTTGTTTACATAGTGAACCGACTCTTTTGTTTGTCTTTTTTGTCTAGTCATATATCTATTATACTATAAAACGCTGATAAGTCAAGGCCCTAAAATTATTTTGCGTTTTTTTCCTATTTTCCCTTGACAGATTTGAATTCATACTGTAAAATGAATATGTAGTTCGCCAAAAGAGAGAATATATATTATATAAGAGATCAATGTATTGTCTCTTTAGGTCCAGGTAACATTTCTTGTTCCAAGAATTCTTCTTCTTCATCATAATAATCTTCCCACATTTCTTCTTTAGTTATACTTCCTAATCTTTCTTCTATCATTTTAGTTATTTGTTTTCTTTGAAGCTTCATATCTTCTTTTACTGATTTTATCTCAATAGTATCATTTTCTCTCATATTTAACCAAGTGGTGCAAGCTTCGTCATAAAATTCGATAAACTGATCAGTCATACTTGTTCTTACAATAACATCACTATTATTGATTAACATTTTATCATCTGTAGTAAATGGGACAAAAGGTCCGAGGTGAATCGTGACACCACCGGACATGGCGGGTTTACACATGATATTCATTGGTAAATGTATTTCTAATTGATCGTCTATCTCTCTCACCATTGCAAATATTTCATGTCCATTTTTTAATCTTATATACTGATATTTAGTGTTATTTTTTGTGAATGGCATTTGCTGGTATCCTTACTGAATGTATTTCATAGTTAAAATTCTCTTGACTATAGATATTTATTCTTTCTGAAAAGTGATTAAGGGTATAATTGGTGTTTTTCTTCCACGAAAGATCATCAGCTATATCATATAAAGTAACACTATCTTTATCATCTGATTTTCTCAATCCCCTACCTATAGACTGTAAATTACGAATTCTACTCTTACTAGGTGACGCAAATACAACATTGTGTAGTCTCTTTATGTTAATACCTGTTGAGAAAGTTCCAAACGACGCTACTATAATGGCGTTATTCTCCTTCTCAACAATTTCTCTTACTTTTTCTCTATCTAACGCATCAGTTCCACCGAATACGAAAAAAACTTTTCTTTTACTTTTTTCATTAGAAAATAAATCGGAAAATGTTTTATATAGTGGTCTACCGTGTTTTTCAACATATTGAAATAACACCAATGAATTACCTTCTAAACCATTTACTAAATTTCTAATAAAATTGTTTCTTTTTTCATTTCTAACAATCCAATCCATTTCTTCTTGATATGTCATTTTACTTACTAATTTTCTTTCTTCTTCACAATACGATAATACTAAAGCTTGTATATTTAAATTGGCTAATGTTCCTTCATCCATTAAGTCTTTTGATGTTGTTACGAAATACGCTGGTCCAAACATACCTTCAAGTTGTAGTTTATGTGTCTTTGTCTCTTGAAGTGTTCCTGTAGTTCCTATCTTGTATTTAACCTCTGTTAATGATTCCATTATCTTTGATAGTGATTTAGCTTGAAATAAATGAGCCTCGTCACCAATCACCATACCGAACTGATTCCCAAATCCTTTAGGCATCCTCATCATTGATTGCCATGTAGTAACTACGATTGGTGCATCTGCACCTTTATCTCCACCGTATATCTTAGCGATGTCTCCTTTGAAACCGTAATCTTGAAAATCTTTTGTCATTTGTTCTACTAATGATGTTGTTGGGACTATGACTAATGCCTTCTTATTCTTTTTTAAGAAGTTGTATCTAATAAGACTGTATATCATTAAAGATTTACCCGAAGCAGTCGGAGATACTAATATACATTTTTGATTATGGGCGGCGTATGCAATTGCCTCTTTTTGATAATCTCTAAGTTCTAAAGGAATATCTTGAACTATTTCTTCATATCTCTCTATTGTAAAGATATCTTTTTCTGGTTCATATCCTTCGATACTATATTCTCTTTCTTCACAAAATTCTTTTAGATATGTGAATAAACCTAAGGGTAATTTGTTTGTATTAAGATTGAATAATCTAATATATCCGTCCCAAAATCTTCTACGAACTGCAGGTATGAAACTTGCACCGGGAACTTTGAATTTAAAGAACTCTGAAAGTTCTTTTCTAATTGAATCTTCTGTAGAAATAAAGAGACTTACTTCGTCTGCTTTATCTACTACGAGCCTGCCATGAACTTGCGCCATTCTATAATATTCTTAATTGTTTGGTGTCTCCAAGTTATTTGGGAGACTACATCTTGTAAATAATCTACTGTGATTCTTAGATATTGTATTTTTTCATCTAAGTCTTGTATGTCCTTATCAGCACCTTGAAATTTGTCATAATCTGATTTCAAAACTGTTAGACCACCGAATGGATCATAATCCCATTCATGGTCTTCTATATCTTCTTTAGTCATTTTTCCAGAATACCATAACCACTTATCTTTATTAAGTGATTTCATTTGTCTTTCGTATCGTATCAATTCTAACTTCTTATTAGAAAGTATTTCTGTATATTTAGCGTGTAATTTTGGGACTTGTAGAGAAGAAGCATCTAATTCAATGTCATCAATGACTGAATCTTCTTTCCACATTTCTTGAATATTTTTTAAGTTCATACTATAATTATAACACAAAACCCGGAGGTGTCAATGTTAAGTGCTTGATTTTACTTTAAATTGGGTATATCTTAGTGTTAAATCGCATACTGCGTATTCCAAACCTTGTTGGTCTGAGGCGAATTCAATAGAACCTAGGCTAGTCGGAAAACAGTCTTCAAACATAAATTCTACATTCGCGTTATTAGATGAAGTATTAACAATTACTGTTGCATCAGAATACATATTTTCAAAATCAGCACTACTAAAAACACCATGGACATTTT
>Ga0315316_10000101_pt1 | contig 43609 bp, 44 predicted proteins | sample M160m3416metaG_FD_203702 | JGI IMG/M metagenome (GOLD analysis project Ga0315316, IMG submission 203702) | Ammonia-oxidizing marine archaeal communities from Monterey Bay, California, United States - M1 60m 3416 | ecosystem: Environmental > Aquatic > Marine > Intertidal zone | place: USA... | reverse complement strand
TTACAGTCGGAGGCAAGGGGTTAAGTTTGGCTCCATTGCGGGAGCTAAGCACTAAAGGTGTCCGCTGGTTCAGCGATCGCGGAGCTATAGAAAATAAAAGTTTGTTGCGTAACGCAATGGAATATTCCTTAAGTGGTTCTGTCATCTCAGTTCGTCCCCGATCTGGATCTCTAAATGTTAATGGGGCAATGCACGAGGGAAAGTGGTCAGCAATATTAGGTCTTCCTGGGGAGCCAAGCGTTAGTGAGACATCAGAAGTTGCGGCCATTATTGACCTCGCACACGTTACCGGAGCCCGTGTTCATCTAGATCGGATTAGTGCAGCTGAGTCCGTTCAGCTACTCCGAGAAGCCAAACGGAACGGCGTTGAAATAACTTCTTCTGTGACCATCCAGCACCTAATGTTCACAGATTCAGATTGCGCCGCCTATGACCCTATGTACCGAGCTGAGCCTCCGTACCGTTCTGACGAAGATCGAAAAGCACTTATTTTAGGAGTTGAAGATAGAACTATCGATATCGTGGTGAGCGACCACCGCCCAGCCACTGCTGAAGCAAAAGAACTCCCCTTTGATAAATCAGCAAAAGGCGCAGCAGGAATTGAAGCTACTGCAGCTCTCTTAATGGGCTCCTGTGGCTTAGAACTTGAAGTAGTTTTAGATGCTTTATCTTGGCGCCCGGCAAAAGTCGCTGGTTTCGTAAACCATGGCAATCTAGTTCGTCCGGGGAATGTCGCCAATTTGACTGTGTTGAACCCAAAGGCCTCATGGAAGTTTCAAGCTAGCGAGCAAGTTTCCCGAGGTCGAAACAATCCTTATTTTGAAAAAATACTTACGGGTCGCGTGATCCACACGATATATCGAGGAGAGCTAGTGGTTACTGATAGTGAGGTCGTTGTATGAGTGCGATTAGATATGGTTGTTTAGTCCTTGCAGATGGAAGTGTTTTCGAAGGTGAACTCATAGGGGCAGAGCGTGAGGTGGCTTCGGGGGAAGTCGTATTTAATACTTCTATGAGTGGATACCAAGAAGTTATCACTGACCCGTCGTACGCAGGTCAGATAATAAACTTTACCTACCCTCACATCGGCAACTACGGAGTTAACAGCAACGATGTTGAAAGTAAGCGTTCTCATTGCCGAGGGATTATTATTCGCGACTTAGCTCGGCGACACTCGAATTGGAGAAGCGAAGACGATCTTGATTCGTACTTGAAACTTGAAGGAGTTCCCGGTATCGCTGGTATCGATACTCGCCGGCTGACACGTCACATCAGAAATCATGGATCAATGTCTGGGGCCTTTGGCGAACTGAACGAAAAAAAATTGGGTGAGGTTGCTGCTGCTGAACTCGGAACGAGTGGCATCGATTTAGTCAGTCAGGTCAGTACGAAATCTCCATACACAGTGGGTAATGGACCATGGCGAGTAGTGGTGTATGACCTTGGAGTTAAGCAGTCGATTCTTGAACAGCTCGGGAGAATTGCGACAATTGAGGTCGTTCCAGCAGATACAAAACCGGAAGAAGTCATTAGGCGAAATCCGCACGGCGTTTTTTTGTCAAACGGGCCCGGCGACCCAGAAATGGCGGGCGCTGTTGTTTCGGCGATAAAACAGTTCCTAGGGGTAATTCCTGTGTTTGGTATTTGTCTCGGGCACCAAGTGTTATCTTTGGCACTTGGAGGCCGCTCATTTAAAATGAAGTTCGGCCACCACGGTGGGAATGTTCCCGTTCGGAATGAACTTACAGGCAAGGTTGAGATAACAAGCCAAAACCACAACTTTGCAATTGAGTCGGGATCGGTACCGGGAGTCGTGGAAACCCATTTTTGTCTCAACGACGGCACTCTTGAAGGGCTTCGATGTCAAGATATCCCAGCGTTTAGCGTTCAATACCATCCGGAGGCAAGCCCAGGCCCTCATGATTCCAGATATTTATTCGATCAATTCGCAGAGCTTATGAGTTCATTCCATGGAGATCAAAGTTAATGCCGCGTAGAGATGATATTGAAAGCATTCTGATAATCGGCTCTGGCCCGATCGTAATTGGTCAAGCTTGTGAATTTGACTACTCAGGGACACAAGCGTGTCGAGTGTTGAGAGACGAGGGTTACCGAGTGATCCTCGCTAACTCGAATCCAGCGACAATTATGACTGATCCTGAATTTGCTGACGCGACTTACATAGAGCCGTTAGACGTCGCTGTGCTAACTGCGATTATCGAAAAAGAGCGTCCGGACGCAGTATTGCCAACTCTTGGTGGACAGACGGCTCTCAACCTAGCGACAGAGCTCGCCAACGCAGGTGTCCTAGACAAACATAACGTTGAGATGATTGGTGCGAGCAATGACGCTATTAAGACTGCGGAAGACCGTGATCTTTTCCGCAAAGCAATGGCTGAAATTGGGATTGAATGCGCTCGGTCTGAGATAGCTCACAATATAGAAGAAGCGCGCGCAGCGCTAAAAGAAATTGGTCTTCCAGTCATTATTCGACCGGCTTACATTCTCGGAGGTAAAGGAACTGCGTTCGCATACACGTTAGAAGAATATGAGAAAGTAGCAGCGTTGGGACTAGAGGCGAGCCCTATCTCTGAGATTTTGATCGAGCAATCCATTAAGGGCTGGAAAGAATTCGAGCTTGAAGTGATGCGCGATCATGAAGATAACTGCGTAGTTATCTGCTCGATCGAAAACGTCGACGCGATGGGTGTTCATACAGGTGACTCGATCACTGTTGCACCCGCTCAAACGCTTTCTGATGTCGAGTATCAAACAATGAGAGACTCTGCCTTCGCTTGCATTCGCCGCGTGGGGGTGGAGACTGGCGGTTCAAACGTTCAATTTGCAGTGCACCCCGAAACCGGACAGCAAATAGTTATCGAAATGAATCCACGCGTCAGTCGCAGCTCAGCCCTAGCGTCTAAAGCCACAGGTTTCCCAATAGCAAAGATTGCTGCCCGCCTGGCTGTGGGTTATACCCTCGCTGAGATCCCCAACGATATTACCGAGAAGACTCCAGCAAGTTTCGAACCGTCGATTGATTACGTAGTAACAAAAATTCCAAGGTGGGCGTTCGAAAAACTTCCGGGAGCACCGGCCGTATTAGGTCCACAAATGCAATCTGTTGGTGAAGCGATGGCCATAGGCCGAACTTTTCCTGAGAGTCTCCAAAAAGGTATTCGTTCACTAGAGCAGGGACGCGGCGGACTTAACGCGGATCTTGGCGAAGTCCAGTACGAAAACAGAACGGACGCGCAACTGATAGACGAGATCGCGATAGCGACCCCTGACCGGTTATTTGAAGTAGCTGAACTGTTTCGACGAGGAATTTCTTTAGATGTAATCCATGAAGCATGCGAAATAGACCCTTGGTTCTTAGACCAGATCGCGATGATCGTAGAAGAAAGACATCTGATCGAAGCTTCTAAGATTGTTGATCTAGACAAAAGAGCATGGCGAAGGGTTAAGCAGCTCGGATTTTCGGATGCGCAGCTCGGATACTTGTTGAAAGTCGAAGAGTCACATATTAGATCTACTCGCCTCGGATTTGGGGTCAAGGCGACTTTTAAGACTGTCGATACCTGCGCAGCGGAATTTGATGCAGAAACTCCATACCATTACTCGAGCTACGAAGACGAAGATGAGATACAACCAGGTACTAAACCTCGAATAGTAATCCTCGGATCCGGACCTAATCGAATCGGGCAAGGCATCGAATTTGACTATTGCTGTGTCCACGCTAGTTTCGCCTTGGCTGATGCTGGCTATGAGACAATTATGGTTAACTGCAACCCTGAAACTGTCTCAACAGATTACGACACTTCAGATCGCCTGTACTTCGAACCGCTGACTCGCGAAGATGTTCTAAATATCATAGAAGCAGAAAATCCGATTGGGGTAATGGTAAGCCTAGGAGGCCAAACACCCTTAAAACTGGCATCAGAATTACCAGCAGATTTAGTGTTTGGAACCCCACCTGATTCGATCGACCTAGCTGAAGATCGCGAGAGGTGGAATGCCCTATGTGCCCAGCTTGAAATTCCTCAACCACCAGGTGGAACTGCAGCCAACGCAGAAGAGGCAGTAGCTATTTGCGAAAAAATTGGATTCCCTGCGCTGGTGCGTCCAAGTTACGTGCTCGGCGGGCGGGCAATGACCATAGTTTATGACTTTGAGGGACTTACGAAAGCGATGAAACAGCTCGCTTCCTTCGAATCACTAGGGCGTGAAGGGGGACTTTCGGCTGACCGACCTGTCCTAATTGACCGCTTTCTAGAAGATGCGACCGAAGTTGATGTCGACTCGATTCGTGATAATTCCGGTGACTTTGTTTTAGGCGGGATACTCGAGCATGTCGAGGAAGCCGGCGTGCACTCTGGCGACAGCGCCTGCGCGATACCGCCACCGAATCTTTCAGCCGAAACTCAGTCAGTAATCGTGGACTATGCCAAACGAATTGCCGAAAGACTAAAAGTGGTCGGCCTTCTCAATGTTCAGTTTGCTGTAAAGCAGGGTCAGGTTTTCGTAATCGAAGCTAACCCCAGAGCGTCAAGAACAGTGCCTTTTGTGGCCAAGGCGACTGGTGTGCAACTGGCCAAGGTCGCAGCTCGTGTAATGGCCGGTGAAACGCTCTCGGAGCTTCGCCGGATAGGAGTCTTGACCGAAGCCATCAGAGATGGGCACGTTGCTGTGAAAGAGGCCGTTCTTCCGTTCCAGCGATTCCCTGATGTGGACACAGTCCTAGGGCCAGAAATGCGATCGACAGGTGAAGTAATGGGTATCGATCGAACTTTTGGCTTAGCTTTCGCTAAAAGCCAAATAGCAGCGGGGGAAGGCTTACCGGTCAATGGAACAATTTTCATATCCCTAGCTGATCGAGATAAAGAGGCTGGGATTGCAGCAGCTAAGAATTTCGTTGACCTAGGGTTCCAGATCGCAGCTACCTCGGGAACAGCAGCTTTCTTCAAAGAACACTTAATCGAAGTAGACGCAGTTGTGGCTAAGTTGAGTGATGAAGGTCGAGAGATAAGCGCTGGCGTTGACGCCGTTGAGCTAATTGCCGCTGGCCAAGTTCGATTGGTGATCAATACTCCTAGAGGTAGCGGACCCAGAGTAGATGGCTACCGTATTAGGCAGACAGCCACGGCACATAAAATACCTTGTCTCACTACTGTGGCAGCTGCTCGTGCTGCAGCTGTTGGAATTGGCGAGTGGATTGCTAACCCTCTAAGGGTCAGGTCACTTCAAGAGTACCTTTCCCCCAAGTCAGAACTGTCATGAAAACTGTTGCTGATCTCTCTGTAGAGGTAGGCTCAATTTCTTTACCAAACCCGGTTATTACTGCGTCAGGTACTACTGGGCAATCAGATGAATTAAGAAAGTATGTCGATTTAAGCCAGCTCGGTGCTGTCGTGGTGAAATCGTTATCGCCATACCCCTGGCAAGGTAACCCACCTCCACGAGTTCACAGTGCGGGAGCGGGAATGATTAACGCCGTGGGCCTTCAAAATCCTGGTGTTGAAGTCTGGAAAAAATCGTATCTGCCAGTGCTCAGAGAAACCGGCGCACGAATAGTGGCGAGTATCTGGGGGCGTTCAGTAGATGAGTACAGGCAAGCAGCGAAACAACTCCGAGGAGCAGAGGGCATAGTTGCCTTAGAAGTAAATATTAGCTGCCCTAACCTCGAGGGTCGAGGCGAAATGTTTGCCCATTCGTCAGAGCTAACTCGGTTAGCAATTCGGGCATCAGCAGAGGCAAATTTGCCGATATGGGCGAAGCTAAGCCCTAATGTGACTGATATTTCAGAGATAGCTTTTGCCGCGATTGAAAGTGGAGCAGAAGCACTGACACTTTCAAATACGTTAATGGGAATGGTGATCGACACCTCGACCCGGCGCCCAGTGCTGGGAAATGGAGGAGGTGGAGTTTCAGGGCCCGGCATCCGGCCGATTGCAGTGCGAACTGTCTATGAGATGCGAGAAAAACTGGCTGATTTTCCGATTATCGGAGTCGGTGGAATTTCAAAACCAGAGCATGCAATCGAGTTCATTGCTGCGGGAGCAAATGCCATACAAATAGGAACAGCTCATTTCGCTGACCCGCGAGCCTCTAAAAAAGTGCTGAAGGGCTTAGAAAAGTGGTGTAGTAAAAATAGAATCAGGAATATTTCGACGTTGATTGGCGAGGCCCATGGTTAGTTCCGAGTTAGAAGAAAACACTCGCAAAAGGCTTGCGCTTGCGCTCGATTTGGACGATTTGGTAGCGGCTACAAGAATGGGGAAACGACTAAAGCCATGGTTTGGAGTGGCGAAAGTCGGCCTAGAACTTTTCGCTGCTGCGGGACCTGAAGCAATCAGTGCCTTTACAGATATGGGATATGAAGTGTTTCTAGATCTCAAGTTGCACGACATTCCTACGACAGTCCGAAAAGCATCTCAAGTAATCGGAAGTTTAGGGGTTTCTTACCTTACCGTTCACACCTCAGGTGGTATTGAAATGCTCAGTTCGGCAGTAGAAGGACTTAAAACTGGCGCTGAAGCGGCAGATGTGCAGCCTGGAAAAGTTCTTGGAGTAACAATTCTTACTTCTGATGTGAGCGCGCCAAGAGAAGAGTTCGAACTCCGGGTCGGCAAAGCCGTAGAAGCTGGCTGCGGAGGGCTGGTATGTGCTGTTACTGATTTGGTCGATGCCTCCTTCTTGGCCCCTCATTTAGTGAAGATGGTGCCGGGGATAAGGCCCGTTGGGAGCGCTGTTGATGACCAAGCTCGAATCGGAACACCGTCTTCAGCTATCGAACAGGGCGCCGACGTTTTAGTGATTGGAAGAGCTGTGACCGCAGCCAGTGAACCAGAAGTGGTTGCAACAGCGATACACGCAGAAATAACTCCACTCATCAGGTAGTAGCTCCATACAGCCTCCCGGCTAGAATCACTTACATGTCTCAACCGCCAACGCTTTCGAGTGAGCAGCGCCAACAAGCGCTTAACCAAGCCGCTATAGCGCGACGCGTACGAGCTGAGACAAAAGACGAATTGAAACTTGGTTCGCTGAGCTTTGAAGATCTACTAGACCTAGCGAAGCACGATGAGATGATCGGAAAGATGAAAGTGTTATCTGTTCTTGAATCTATGCCGGGTTTAGGAAAAGTTAAGTCCCGACGTCTCATGGCTGAAATTGGAATCGCTTCGAACCGACGTTTACGTGGTCTTGGTGAAACACAAAAAGTGCTCCTGCGTGAGTTCTTTGGCTCAGTCATTCCTGCGAGCAAATAGAAGCCAGATGCTTAATCAAGGACCAGCGAAAGCCCCGATCACATTTGTTATCTGCGGAGCCGGGGGAGCAGGAAAAGGATCGATCGTAGAAGAGCTAATGAAGTCGGACCCGGCTCTTTGGCTTAGCAGATCATGGACAACCAGGCCGCGAAGAGAGGGAGAGTCTGAAAATGCATATGTTTTCGTCTCGCCGAGTGAATTTCAAGATCGGGTAAACCGAAATGGGTTCTATGAATGGGCCCAGTTCTTTGAGCATCGTTATGGCACGCCAATCCCTGAAGTTCCTTTCGGCTCGGACCTCGTCTTGGAAATTGATGTTCAGGGAGCAGTGCAAGTAATTGAGCGAGAACCGAAAGCAGTAGTGATTTTGGTACTTCCGCCGAGCCGTGAAGAGCAAAAAAAGCGGATGCGCATTCGAGGAGATAGAACGACCGACATTAGCAAAAGGCTTGCGAAATCTGATGCAGAGGAAAAAATTGGGAAAAAATTAGCGGATTTGATTGTCGTTAACGTCAACCTGGCTGAAGCAGTTTCTGAGGTTTCATTGTTGATCACAGAAATGCGCAGACTAAGAAAAACATGATTCTAAGAATAATGGACCTAAAAAATTCGGTAATCGGCTGGTAGAGTTAGACAATTAACTTGCGGCACCACAAATCTCACAGAGGTCTTCCATATGGCTGAATCACAAGACACGATGATTAACCCAGGTCTTGAGGCTTTACTCAACAAAGTTGACTCAAAGTTCACTCTCGTCGGACTTGCATCGATGAGAGCTAGGCAAATTAACTCGTACTACAACCAGTTAGATGGAGGCATTGGTTCAATTGTTCCTCCACAAGTCACATCTACAGCCCGGAAGCCCCTTTCAATAGCTTTCGAAGAAATTGATGCAGACAAGATTAGTTATGAGAGGTTTGATCCAGTAGAGCGTGCACGTAAGGCTGCAGCTAAGGCTGCGGCAGCGCTCAAGGCTGAGAATGCTGCCTTGAAGGCCCTGGCTGAGTCAGAATCTGAATCAGACAAGTAACAGAATTAGGAAGACTCATGTTTGGCGGACGTCGAATCGTCTTAGGTGTTACGGGGGGAGTAGCCGCTTATAAGGCTGTTCTGCTCTGCCGGCTTCTTGTAGACGCCGATGCTCATGTAATACCGGTGATGACTGAGTCAGCACAAAGATTCGTAGGTCGCGCAACTTTTGATGCGTTGGCGTCAGAAGCTGTGAAGACCTCTGTCTTCGATGACGTAGACCCTATTCCGCATACGACCTTGGGACAAACAGCGGACCTGATCATAGTTGCACCGGCGACTGCGCGATCAATCGCCAGTTATGTCGCTGGCCTTTCAGACGACTTATTGACCGCAACGCTAATAGCGACTCGGGCACCGGTGATTGTGTGTCCTGCTATGCATACAGAAATGTGGGAGCATCCTTCTGTACAGGAGAATTTAGAAGTTCTGTTGAGTCGGGGAGTCCATATAATTTCTCCCGAAGAAGGAAGATTAGCGGGTGGCGATGTCGGTTCGGGGCGGCTTGCCTCGCCAGAGAGTATCTTTGAAGCAGCAAAAAAATTGCTTTGTGAAGGGGACCTGAGCGGCCGCAGCGTTGTAGTCACTGCGGGAGGAACGCGTGAGCCGATCGACCCAGTGCGATTTATCGGAAATAGATCATCTGGTAAACAAGGTTATGCCATAGCTGAAGCAGCTCAAAAACGCGGAGCAGAAGTAACTCTCATCACAACAGTCGACGCACCAACTGTTTTTGGAGCCAAAGTAATTAAAGTTGAGTCCGCTGCCGAAATGGAAGCAGCCGTAAGAAAAAATAATGAAGCTGACATAATAATCATGGCTGCAGCTGTAGCCGATTTTCGGCCATCAAAAAGCGTGACCACAAAAATCAAAAAAGATGCTGGTGCTCCTGCCATCATTCTCGAAGAAACCAGCGATATTTTGGCCGGCCTTGGAGCTTCGAAAAAAAAGGGCCAAATTCTAGTGGGTTTTGCGGCTGAGACTGATGACTTAATAAAAAATGCAAGCAAAAAACTAGTACAAAAAAATATTGATGCGATAGTAGCAAATGATGTCTCGGCCGAGGGTGTTGGGTTTACTCACGAAACCAACGCTGTAACTATTTTGATGGCCGGTGGACATTCCCGGTCTATCTCTTTGCGCTCCAAAAGAGAAGTTGCAGAAGAAGTCTTAAATACCGTGGTTGATCTAGTTAAGCGCTAGTTTCTAGTTAGGAGCTAAAAACGAGTGGCACGGTTGAATAGATGACAGCTAACTTCGGTATTGTTTCTAATTGTCATATCCCTCAATTCACATCAGGAGTCTCACCGTGAGCCGATCTACTTTTACTTCTGAGTCAGTTACTGAAGGCCATCCCGACAAGATGGCAGATCAAATTTCTGATGCCATTCTCGATGCGATGCTGCAAGAAGATCCATATAGCCGTGTGGCATGCGAAACGCTTGTCACTACCGGAATCGTCGTTGTAGCAGGAGAAGTTACAACAAAAGGGTTTGTCGATATTCCCAAAGTAGTTCGTAACACAGTTCGAGGCATCGGCTATGACCGAGGAGACCTTGGCTTCGACGGCAAAACTTGTGGTGTCATGGTGACGCTAGACGAACAGTCACCAGATATAGCGCAGGGAGTAAACGATTCTGAAGAGATGAGATCGGGTAAAGCTGACGGCGGAGATGATCTTGATCGCCAAGGAGCTGGTGACCAAGGAATGATGTTTGGTTATGCCTGCAAGGAAACTGATGTGCTCATGCCCCTTCCAATTCATGTAGCTCATCGAATGGCAGAACAATTAACCGAAGCGCGTAAGTCGGGACAAGTTCCGTATCTTCGACCTGATGGTAAAACACAGGTGAGTTTTGAGTATGAGAATGGAAAACCTGTTCGATTAAAAACAGTGCTAGTGTCAACGCAACACAATCCCGGGATTGATCGCGATGGAACTATCCGTCCCGACTTGATAGAGCATGTTATTCGCCCGGCTGTTCCAGCAGAGTTTGCTGATGATGATTATGAAGTATTCGTAAACCCAACCGGTAACTTCGTCGTAGGCGGCCCAGTTGGCGATGCTGGATTAACAGGCAGAAAAATTATAGTCGATACCTACGGTGGGTACGCCCGACACGGTGGTGGCGCTTTTTCAGGTAAAGACCCGTCTAAAGTTGACCGGTCTGCAGCTTATGCAACTCGGTGGGTAGCGAAAAATTTAGTGGCAGCGGGCGCCGCTGATCGGTGTGAAGTTCAAGTTGCCTATGCGATAGGTGTTGCGAGACCAATTTCGGTGTTGGTCGAAACATTTGGTACTGAGAAAGTAGACACAAATCTTATTTCGGCAGCCGTCAGCGAGGTTTTCGATCTTCGGCCGGCCGCAATACTTAGAGATCTAGATCTTCGTAGGCCGATATATCAGCAGACCGCAGCGTACGGGCATTTCGGGCGGGAGGCTTCTGACGGACTCTTTACCTGGGAGAGACTAGATAAGGTTGATAACATTCGGTCCGTATTAGGTCTCTAAACGATCACAGATTAATCAGTTCAACAAAGTGCCTTTAATCGTCCGAATTTTGCCAGATGAGCCCGCGATTGACAGAGAGTTTACATACCTGATCCCTGACCGGTTGATAGACGCTCTCGACGGTTTTAGTGTTGAGGTCGGAACCATTGTTCGGGTTCCTCTCAAAGGCAGAAAAGTTCGCGGATGGGTAACTGGTATTGGCGTTGAACCGCCTCGTGGAGTTGAACTTCAATCAGTAACGAAAATTAGTGGCATCGGGCCACCCGGCTCGGTTCTAGCATTAGCCGAGTGGGCGAGCATCAGATGGGCTGGCACGAGACCTAAATTCTTGCGGACCGCTACTGCTGACCGAATAGTCTCATTTGTCCCTTCGTCAACGGGGAACCGCCCGGAGATAGCAGCGTTAGATTCACTTTCGGTTGAAGCGTTCAGTCGGAAAAATGCCGTAGTTAGGATGGGGCCCAACAGCGATGACTGGCCCCTGATTTCTACTGCTGCATCATTTGGAAGCGCGTTAATTTTGACGCCGACAGTAGCTCAAGCAAAAACAGTGCTTCTTAAACTCAAAAGAGCTGGGTTCGATGCGGCGCTAGCTCCACGCGATTGGGAAAAGTCTGCGGCGGGAAATGTAACGGTTGGAGCACGAGCGGCTGCGTGGACCCCAATTCCTAAAGTCGATTCTGTGTTGGTTCTGGATGAGCACGATGAGTCGTACCAAGAAGAAGCAGCCCCAACGTGGAATGCTCGTGACGTAGCAATTGAACGGGCAAAAAGAGACGGTTCTCCTTGGGTAGTAGCTTCCTCCTGTCCTTCATTGGAAATGCTTACATCAGGAGCTCCACTCCTGACAATGAACCGTCAAGCTGAACGTGCTAGCTGGCCAAGAATAGAGATTGCCGACCGGCGGGTAGAGGCACCCTCGGCCGGTGAATGGTGTTCAGAGCCCCTGACTCGCGCTTTGAGGCAAGGGAAACGAGTAGTTTGTGTCGTCAACCGAAAAGGGCGAGCACGATTTGCCTATTGCGGACAGTGCGGCGAGCTGGCTAGATCAGAAACAACCGGCCAAATAATGGGTTTAGACAAAGAACTCCTTATTGATGCGCTGAGCGGCGAAACCCGTCCGGCGGTTTGTGCCCAATGTGGTTCGACTCGTTTTCGCAGAGTGAAACTTGGCGTAAAGGGTATAGCGGAAGAGCTCGCTGTTGTGGCGCGACGTGAAGTTGTTGAAGTGACTAGTGAAGACGGAGCGCTTCCAGAAAAATCAGATCTGTACGTGGGGACCGAAGCTGTTCTTCATCGATTGGAATCAACGGATATAGTCGCTTTTCTAGACTTCGACCAAGAACTTTTAGCACCTCGATATCGCGCCTCGGAGCAGGCCATGGCCTTATTAGTTAAGGCTGCACGGCTTGTCGGACGGCGAGAAAAAAATGGGCGCATCATTGTTCAGACTCGTGTCCCTGACCATCCAGTTTTAGATGCCGCCTACCATTCTGATCCCGGCCGGCTTGCGCGAAGCGAGCTAGGTACCCGACAAATGTTGCAACAGCCGCCAATTGTGAACTGGGCGATCGTATCAGGAGCGTCCGCGGCAGAGTTTATGAGTCGTATAGACAACGTTGATGGAGTGGAGACATCGTCGACAGTTGAAGGTACTTGGCGACTCCGGTCACAAGATAGACAAAAATTACTTAATCTGCTCAAACATACTGAGAGGCCACCAGGTCGTTTGAGAATAGAGATTGATCCGTTGAGAGCCTAAAGGCTTTTGGGCGGTATCATCACTTAGGTATGACTTTCGAAATAAGAGTCCTCGGTGACCCGGTGCTGCGTCAAACTGCGGCGACAATCGAGGAAATCGATGGGCGAATAGCTCAGATGGTTACTGACCTTGTACCTGCGATGTACCAAGCAGAGGGTATTGGATTAGCAGCGCCACAGGTAGGAATTCAAAAGAGGCTATTTGTATACGACATCGGAGAGGGCCCTGAAGTCTTAATAAATCCAGAAATTTTAGAGTCAGATGGCGAGTGGGTATTTGAAGAAGGTTGTTTATCTGTTCCAGGAATGTCTTTCGAAATAGTCCGACCTAAAGAGATCCATATAATCGGTCGAAACTTAGATGGAAGCGAAGTTTCTATTGAAGCTGACGAACTGTTATCTCGTTTATTCCAGCATGAGCTTGATCATTTAGACGGTGTTCTGCTCCTAGACCATCTTGACAAGCCTGAAAGAAAAGCGGCGCTTCGCCGGTGGCGTGAGATGCGTAGCACTATTCCTGATAGTGGAGACTTACGTGATCCTACATCGTTATTTCCATGAGCGGATCTCTTCCCAAGCCGCCGCTGCACCCTAAACGAATAGTTTTTTTCGGAACGCCTGAAGATGCTGTGCCTGTGTTGAGAGCGCTCAACATTTCCGGTATTGATATTGCGTTGGTGGTAACTAGACCTGAACGTCGGAGAGGGCGTAGGGAGTTGCCATCGGTAAGCGCTGTTGCCAGAGCGGCAGCAGAGTTAGAGTTGGAGGTTTCGACTGAAATTGAAGACGCGCTGAAAGTAGGAGCTGACTGCGGTGTTGTTGTTGCATATGGAAAGCTCATCCCGAAGGCTGTCCTAGAGCAATTGCCAATGGTCAATTTACACTTTTCAATTTTACCTCGGTGGCGAGGTGCTGCCCCAGTAGAGAGAGCCATCATAGCCGGTGACCTTCAAACTGGGATTTGCGTGATGGGCTTAGAAGAAGGGCTTGATACCGGACCAATTTACCGACTGAGCGAAACGCTTATAGGAGAAAAAGAGACGGCCGTATCGTTGAGGAAACGACTCAGCGCATTAGGAAGCAACGAGTTAATAGCAGCTTTCAAGCTTGGATTAGTCAATCCCACGCCGCAATCCGGTGAAATTACTTACGCGGAGAAAATACAAAGATTGGATCTAGAACTGAAGTGGACGGCCTCAGCAGAGGACCTGAATCGTGTCATCAGAGTGGGAGGAGCATGGACGACGTTTCGAGGTCATGTCTTGAAAATCCATGAGGCTGAAGTGGAGGCCGTGAGCGATCTCAAGCCAGGCGTGGTGCGGAGGGATTCAGTCGGAACCGCTACCGATAATCTGAAATATTTAGTAGTTCAGCCTGAGGGTAAAAGTCCTGTAGCAGCCAAAGACTGGCTAAATGGGGCCAGATTAACGGGTGAAGAAATGTTTGGCGAATGAGTGAAGTACTGTCGAGTCGCCAAGTTGCGTTAGCAGCTTTGTGTGAAATTGAGAAAGGCAGACAAGCGAATTCAGCTCTGGTAGATGCTCTGAACAGGGTCGATGATGAGTTAAGTTCTAGGGACAAAAATTTTGTAACCGAACTGGTTCAAGGAACAACCCGTATGAGGCGTGCCTTGGACCATCTATGGGCACCATTTGTTAAGCGAGAACTTGATGTTGAAGTGAAAGTGGCTGTGCGCCTTGGGGTGTATCAACTCGTTTTTCTTGGGACGCCTCCTCATGCAGCATTAAATGCAACAGTAGATATTGTGCCTCGGCGTGCAAAGGGTTTAGTTAACGCCGTCCTAAGACGTATTTCGGAAACTAAACCAAATTTTCCTACAGGTGCGGTAAAAAATAGCTATCCAGATTGGATTTGGGACTGGGCAGAAAAAGAATGGGGATTGGATGGTCAAGCGGCTCTTGTAGCGATGAATAGCGCTGAGCGTCCCGAGAAAAGACCAGACGGATATATACAAGGTAATGCATCGAGATGGGTCTGTGGAGAAGTAGATGCTGCTTCTCCCGACGGCGGACTGCTTTTAGATGTCTGTGCAGCTCCGGGTGGGAAAACGACTGGTCTCGGAAATCAATGGGAGATAATTGTAGGGGCGGACCATTCGGCCGTTAGGACGAGCGTTCTAGCAGAATTACAGCAGCGATTGAATCCCCCCATGCGAGCCGTGCAAGCAGATGCTGGATTCCCACCATTTCGATCTCAGTGCGCTGATGCTGTGCTCGTTGACGCACCATGCACTGGGCTTGGCGCTCTGGGAAGAAGAAGTGATGCGCGTTGGCATATTGAGAAAGCAGCGGTGGAGCGCCTCGCTGAGCAGCAATTAAGAATACTCAACGCGTCTTGTCAGCTTCTTAAACCCGGCGGAATACTGACGTACAGTGTCTGCACATTTACGAAAAAAGAAACTATCGGTGTATCTGAAGCTTTCGCATCGCAGAACACAAATATGAAGCCAGTTGCTTTAGACGGTCACCGATGGCGGCATCTGGGAACAGGTGGCATTGTTCTGCCGCAAGACTATGGGACAGATGGAATGGCGGTATTTCAGTGGAGACTGGCTTAAGATTTTTGTTACCTGACGGCCAGTCTTTATAGCTAGTGGTCAAGACCGGCGGCCGAATCGCAACGCGGATAACCACGAGCAAGTCATCGGTAAGAAGTAATTACCCGAACAATAAAGGCCATCTGTGTCGTGACTCCGCTTTTGAATGTGACAATGTTTATGGGACTTGTAGAAGGCTTTTCTATTCGGCCACGGCTTCATACGTGGAGAACCATAAAGTGATACGAAACCTCAAAGAAATAGTCTTCTTAAAGATCGCACACTAGTGAGCGCTCTTGAGCGATTCCGACCTATTGTCTGATGATGCGAATCGGCTTGATATCTGACACTCACATTCCAGAGGCTATGCCTGAACTGTGGCCCCACGTGTATACAGCTTTCGAGGGTTGCGAAGCGATTCTCCATGCGGGGGATATTTACGATATAGACGTAATCGACCGTTTAATGATGGTTGCCCCGACTTGGGGAGCGCGTGGTAACGGAGACGATGGTTCTTCGGGTCGAGACATTCAACCGGACCATGCATGTCTTGCCCCAGCATGGGTTAAGGATTTTGGTGGACTGAAGGTCGGTTTAACTCACCATATGCCAATTCCGGAACTTAAAAATTATGGAGTTCAAGATGCAATAAACCGTCATTTCGATGGAGCGGAACTCGATGTTGTGGTCTACGGAGATACCCACGTTGAGCACATTGCGACAATAGGTGGAGTGCTTTGCGTGAACCCAGGGTCGCCCACATTTCCCCACAATTTACAGGTCCAATACGGAACTATTGGTTTTCTAGAGATCAATAATCGTTCTGTGGATGCGAGTATATGGAGACTAAACGAAACAGGGATAGAGTCTTTCGATTGGAATACCTGGGGTCGGCCTTGGTGAATAGTCACCGGATCGAACTAACGCATTTAAAGAAACTAATAGGAGAGGATAATAATGACAGATAAAAATAAATGGTTGAATGCGACGATAGAAGCAGCGATTGATCCCGCAGAGGTCATTGTTGATCCGCATCACCACTTATGGGACTTCCCAACAGGAACTTATTTGGTGCCAGAGTTACACGAAGACACAGGTGCAGGGCACAATGTAGTTCAGACGGTGTTTGTTGAATGCGGGTCGGCTTACTTCGAAGATGGCCCCGACGAAATGAAACCAGTCGGTGAAACAGAATTCGTACTGCGTCAAGCACTGGAGTCAGAGGCTAGAGGCGGCGCGGTTATCAGTGGAATCGTAAGTTTCGCAGACATGACGCTGGGAGAAAAGGTTGAGGGCGTGCTGGAAGCGCACGACGTGGCCGGCGGTGGACGGTTTCGCGGTATTAGGCATGCAGCTGCATGGGACGCGAGTCCGGCCATACGCGAATCACACACTAAACCACCTGAAGAATTACTTCGACATGACAACTTTCGCGCAGGTTTTAAAAAATTAGGAGAAATGGGGTTTAGCTTTGATGCATGGATGTTCCACCCGCAATTAACAGACCTAGTAGACCTCGTAGCTGAATTGCCCGGTACCCCTGTGGTGCTAGACCATCTAGGAGGCCCTTTGGGTATTGGTCCATACGCAGATAATCGCGATGAAGTCCGAAAGATATTAAGACCGGCATTAGAAAAGCTGGCGCTCCATGAGCAGGTCGTGGTCAAGGTAGGTGGAATAGGAATGAGCATTTATGGGCTTGGTCTAAATCGCTTGCCTGAAGCTCCAACGTCTGAACACGTAGCGAGCCTCTGGAGCGAAGATATAAGACACTGTGTGGAAACCTTTGGGCCCGAAAGATGCATGTTTGAAAGTAATTTTCCTGTTGATAAACAGGGATGCTCCTACACGATTTTATTCAATGCCTTTCAACGTATTGCAGATGAAGCTGGGTGGAGCCGTTCGGAGAGAGCTGAACTGTTCTCTGGAACAGCGCGTCGTTTCTACCGGCTAGAAGCCTGACCTCCTGTCTTCGCCTTTCTGTCTAGCTCAAGACCGGTTATATCGTGCTGGTGTTCGGCATATTACCAACCAATAGCGTCGATGAATGCTGACCCATTTGTCATGCATTTTTCCTTCGATGCTTAATAGCACCCAAAGCGATTTATTCGCGGAGAGCATGCAAATTACTCTTGAACAAAAAACACGGGTTATGGGCGCTACAGCTAAAAGACGCGAAAGGTTCTAAAGATGGAACGTTTATAAGTTTTGTCGACTTGTCTGAGCTAAGTCGGAAGGCGCCTTTCACTCCATGTACCGAAGGCGGCAGGTATCACGGCCCGAACATATTGGGGTTTTAGATAAGCAACTGAAGCTGTGGTTGAAGCTCTTGCTTAGAGTTTCGGGCTAGTCGGACTAGTTGAAATAGTCTCATGTGTATCACTGTTAGAACTAAGATCGCTAGGAGAAATGAGTCGGCTAGGCATGTTTCGTGAGGTCAGCGGAGATTTCGATCACCGGCGAATTGAGCTCGGAAACGCGTCAGGTCCACATGCTCTCTATCGTATTTGATTTGAAGCATGGGCTGCTCAAATCGGCAGCTCGCTGGGCGCGTTAAGATAGGCCCATCGGCGAGAGTTCCAGCTTTTTCCATTGAGCTTGATCATGTCCAAAGAGAAGTCGGCAGCCGTCGATGTCTTGCAACGATTTCAGGTGTCGCATAGACGATAATTGCATTTCGTGATCGAACCCAAATGGCGGTAACAGCATCTTTTCGAGTACCTCTTGCCAGTAAACACAGTCACCGGTAAGAACCACAGGACCGCTTTCTAAATTCACTCTTAGTGACTGATGCCCTGCAGTGTGGCCAGGCGTAGGTATACAAAGAACCGACCCGTCCGAAAAGACATCATGTTGTCCTTCAACCTGCAAAACATCGTGGCCTAAGTCGAAGTCCGCGGGGTTATATACTTCGTGTTCTATAAGTTTGGGGAGGTGAGCTGACTCCCACTCTGAGCGTTGAACAATGATTTGTGCGTTAGGTATAAGCCCAGTTCCTCCACAGTGATCAAAGTGAAGGTGGCTAAATACAATCTTGTCAACTGACGATGAGTCAATCTGGATGTTTTCTAATCGAGATGAGACTCTGTCTTCAGAACTAAACGTTGATTCAAATTGTCGGGCCATCAACGGATATCGTGCTGCCACGCCGTCGACTAAATCATGGTGAAGCCCGGTATCGAAAAGAAGAGTTTGCCCACTTGGATGTATGACTAACCAGCTGGGGATCGGAAGATTTACGTTACCACTTAGACCAGCGACTACAGAGGACGCGGAAGTGGAAAGCCATCCGCATTCGAGAGGAACAAGACGTAGCTTCGACATATTCTCGACGGTAGTTGCTATTTCTCCGGAATGTCCAACAGTTAGTTAATCTCTCCAACAATCCCAGAGATGATACCTGGATATGTGCATCAGGAATGAAGGTCGTTAGTCGAGCTAACTCTTTAGGACTAATATTGTTGGAAGGAATTCCGGATGTAGCCTTTGACACGAGAAATTTTTGAATATCAAAGTGACTTATTATTATATATCGCTTCTGTTTCGCAGATGGTTAGGGAACTCGGCGTTCCTTCTATCGCTACTTGCCACGAATGCTTCGCCCATATCATCCATGTCAAACATGGCTGCATTCCATGTGGCAATGTACTCGAGGCCGTCAGCTACTGAATGATCGCGACTGAAGTTCATGCTTTGCTTTGTTCCCCAAATAGCCATCGGGCTTTTGCTTGCAATCTCTTTAGCTACCTCGTTAACGGCAGCAAGAAGCTCCTCATGGGTTTCAAAGACTTCGTTAATAAAACCGCGATCTTTGCCTTCAGCAGCGTTCATCTTGCGACCGGTGTAAGCAAGTTCCCGAACCACACCCTCGGGCACTAACTTTGGCATTCTTTGGAGAGTGCCAACGTCGGCAGTCATCCCAATGTTGATTTCCGCAATACAAAAATAAGCGTCGCTGGTGGCGTAACGAAGATCAGCTGCTGAAATCATGTCGATGCCGCCTCCAACGCATGCGCCCTGGATAGCGACGAGGACAGGTAGTCTACTTTCCTCCATGCAGCTAAAACTCCGCTGTAATCGTAAAGCTGTTGATCTGAAGCTGGCACGCGTGCGGCTCGGGAACTTTGAAGATCCCATAGTCACGGAATTATCGCCGTCGAAGACCGAAAGGTCCATACCTGAGCAAAAATGGCGACCTTCTGCCGAGATTACTATGACTCGAGCCTCTCCTTGATCTGAGAGATCGTTAACGATTTCTGGTAATTCTTTCCAAAATTCTGGAATCATCGAGTTCGCTTTTTCGGGCCGAATCATTCGAACCTGTGCGACCATGTCGGTGATTTCTACGTCAAAACATTTGTAATTCACGCCGACATATTATGCTCTCTGTAATCATTAAGCTAGCACTTTCATGGTTTTATCTACGCGGAGAGTGCTACGCCCATTGAAAGAGCTACCAATGAAGCGCCGAGTGCGATAGTGGCACTAACTGCGGCAACCGCCGGCTTTCTAGTATTTTGATGTATTAATGCTGCGCCTCCTGCAAGGAGAACGAAAAGCATTTTAATTCCCAGCAAGGCCTGCCATCCTATTGTCGTCGATGAAGAGTCAATAGAAGTCAGATTCCATATTCCTGTAAAAACTGCTAACCCAAAGAATGGCCAGGCTACTCGTGCGAACCCGCGGGAAATAGCAGATAGGGCTTCCGGGTTAGTTTTTCTTACCATCGGAACAATCGCGCCCATGACAATTTGACCACCAAGCCAAACTGAGACAGACAAAACATGAAGAATAATCCGGAAATCTTCACCATCGATTCTTGCGTTACGCATTCTTGCCTCCAACAACTAAAAGCCTGTGGTGCTGATCATCAAGTCACTTGAGGCAGGTCAGGTAACTTATTTTCTCTCTACGGCTCAAGAAGATCCGCCATATTGTGCTCAAAAAATTTATCGAGAACCTCTTCGCTCATGCCATGTAGAGACGATTCGAATCGGCCGAGGGGGTTTCGTCCACCCTCTATGTGAGGGTAGTCCGATGAAAAGAGATACAGATCGGCATTCGATTCTCTAATCATTGCCCCGACGTCTTCAAAGGGGTATGGCGTGAACGCCATTTGTCGTCGTATCTGTTCTGAAGGCGGCTCATTCAGAGAGGCTAAATCAGGTTCAGACTTCTTCCATATTTCAGCAATTAGATCTAACCGCCGCAGAAGAGCCGGAACCCAACCAGCCCCTAATTCTATTACACCGCCGCGAAGAGTTGGGTGACGCTGCAACACTCCATCAAGAACCAGGCTGCCTACGAAAGTTTCCGCAGCTTGATGGAGAGCGATCATGTCCTTACCTCGAACATTTTCACCGCCACCTAACCAATCTGTTGGTTCTGGTCGACCAGTGTTCATCCAATCAGGTTCTATCTGTAGAGGATCACCGCCGACATGAAGGACAAACGGTACTTTAGCGTTGGCCATCAGAGCCCAAACAGGGTCCAAGTCGGTGTGGCCGGGAGAGCGACCACCTGCGGGACGATGAGGAACCCACATTGCCCCTAAGCCCATACTCAAGGCAGCCTCCATCTCTGCAATTGCTCTATCGGGATTATCCAGTGGTAAAAGCGCAACTCCGATAAGCCGTTCGTCGTCTGCGCAGAATTCAGCCATAGCTCTGTTGTGCGCTCGCGTGGCACCATAACGGAGCTCATCATCTGCGGTTGCGTCAAAGGCGATTCCTGCACTAAAAGTCGAGAAAACAAATTGTTGATTAAAGCCGAGCATGTTTAGAGCTGTTGTCCGCTCATTTTTATTGAACGCTCCTAATGCAAAATACCCCTTTGGTCCGGATAGTAAGTCGTCGCCAAGCGCTACTAGCTCAGCTACTTTCTCTGGAGAATGACCTCCCGAGAGTGCTGCTTCGCGCCATGATTCGCTGCTGCGGCCACCTCCATCAAAATTAATTTCAGGCAAGCGCTTCTTAAGTTCAGTGTCTGCGTGCGCCGTTAAAAAATCCGGTAACTCCATCAAGTGGCTATCGGCGTCTAAGTAACGTCTTTGTTTCGCATGGGTCATGGCGAAATACTAGCAAGTAACTATTGACCCAGATGAGATTCATGTAGCTAAAAACGCAGTTTGGGCTTAAGCAGAGAGTTACGCACTGAACGACAGAGTTCAGGCTCGGAAATCACAGGTTAGACCGAAGTTCTTGATAGTAAACCGCGCAAGTTAAGGGGGTTCTATTGATTCTCATCCAGTTAGGAGTAAACGCCTCATGCTGAGGAGCTAGTAACAGCTAGCCTCTTAGATATGGGCGCTGAACTAAAAAATGCGGATTCAACGAATGAGGTTCATTTGTTCGCCAAAGTCTTGACCGCTAGCGATGGGGTTATAGCTGGCACGCGAGAAGATTTAAGCAGTGTCGCTCTGGTCGAGACTCTGAAATTATCGGGATTTGAAGTCACTCAACAAAGAGTCGTGTCTGACGGTGTGGAAAGTGTTGCATCGGCGTTGAGAGAGATGACTGAAAACTTTGCAGGCTTAATAGTTACAACCGGTGGAACCGGATTTACTCAACGTGACCTGACGCCAGAGGGAACTCGTAAAGTGATCGAGCGAGAAGCTCCAGGTCTAGCTGAAGCAATGCGACTAGTGAATCCGCTCGGCCGTCTTTCGCGGGGAGTCGCTGGAATCAAAGGTAACTCGATAATTCTTAATACTCCTGGTTCTACCAAGGGGTGTGTCGAGTGTCTAAATGCTGTCATAGATGTTGTTCCTCATGCGCTTCGTCTTCTTAATGGTGAGAGGTTGCATTGACCAAATCAAGACCTAAATTATTGTCCGATACAGCTCTCATGGAGCGAGCGTTAGAGAATGCTAATGAAGTAAGGGGATCTACCGCTCCTAATCCTTGGGTTGGAGCAGTGTTGCAGAGTGTTGATGGTGAAATTTTCGACGGTGCTACTCAGCCAGTAGGTGAAGATCACGCAGAGCGGGTAGCAATGAAAATCGCTGCTGCGAAGACTAAGGGAGCAACAATAGCCACAACGCTTGAGCCCTGTTGCCATCAAGGTAGAACGGCTCCGTGCACCGAAGCTCTGATAAAGGCGCAAGTAGCGCGAGTCGTAGTTGGCCTTACGGACCCGGACGAGAACGTGAACGGCAAGGGCATAGCTGAACTTCGAAGAGCAGGGATTGAAGTCATCGAAGGCATCCTGGAAGACAAGGTAACTGAGCAACTTACGCCCTACCTCCACCATCGAAGAACTGGAAAGCCGTGGGTGGTTTTGAAAATGGCTTTGACGTTAGACGGACGAACCTCGGCGGCAGATGGGAGCTCTCAATGGATAACAGGAGAGGCAGCTCGAACCGATGCCCATCTACTAAGAGCGCGTTGTGATGGCATCCTAGTGGGGGCACAAACAGTGAGGTCTGATAATCCTTCACTTACTGTTCGTCGAGTAACTGGGAAAGATCCAATTCGTATAGTCCTAGGCATAGCGCCTCCGGATGCAGCGGTGCACCCATGTTGGGAAGTTGATGGAGATCTTGAAAAAATCCTTCAATCACTAGGTCGGCGAGGAATAGTAGATTTGCTCGTGGAGGGCGGTGCTAATGTGGCATCGAATATGCACCGTGCAGGCCTAGTAAATGAGTACGTTTTTTATCTCGCTCCTGCTTTAATGGGCGGCGATGACGGCCGACCCTTATTCGCTGGTGCTGGTTCTCCAACAATTGGCGATCTTCAGCGCGGTAGTATATCGAGTGCGCAGATGGTAGGAGAAGATCTTCGAATCGATCTTCGAATGGCTGCGCCGAATACTTCCACGGAGGAAATCTGATGTTTACAGGTTTGATCGAGGAGCTTGGCTCGTTTCTGTATCGAGAAGGTAAGAGATTCCGATTCGAAGCCAACCTCGTTTTAGAAGAAACCAAAATAGACGACTCGATTTCCGTCAACGGCTGCTGTTTAACAGTGGTTGATATTGGGGACGGCTGGTGGGAAGCAGATGCGGTCGAAGAAACAGTTTCGAGAACATCATTAGGGGACCTTGTACCAGGAGATTCAATAAATCTTGAAAGAGCTGTCAGGTCGATTGATCGGCTCGGTGGCCACATGGTTCAAGGACACGTAGATGGAGTCGGCACAATCGTTTCTCCAGGACCTGATTTGAGAATTCGCATGCCAAAGGAAATGGCAAGGTATCTAGTGGAGAAAGGTTCGATTACCGTCGACGGGGTAAGCCTCACCTGTTTCGATGTCCGAGATGATTCGTTTGCGATTGCTTTGATTCCCCATACGATGCATGTGACGTCACTCGGTAGCCGTAATGTTGGAGATCGGGTTAATCTTGAGGTGGACGTAATCGCAAAATATGTGGAACGCTTGCTGATACCCCATAATAGTGAAGTTAAATAATTTTTTCCTGCCCTGGAAGGCCAAAGATAATGAGAAGCTTCGAATCCGGTGAACAAGACTCGCCTCTAGCGGCCATAGAAGACGCTATTTCTGCCATAGGGCGCGGTGAAATAGTCGTTGTTGTAGATGACGAAGATCGCGAAAATGAAGGCGATCTCATAATGGCAGCTGAGTATGCGACTCCAGAAACGATCGCGTTCTTTGTCCGCTACACATCGGGAGTCTTATGCGCCCCGCTTATTGGTGAGCGGTTAGACGAACTAGCGTTACCTCTAATGGTTAGCGTAAACACCGAGCCAATGCGAACCGCTTACACAATCACGGTGGATGCAGCCGAGGGGACAACCACCGGAATTTCAGCTGCCGATAGGGCTAAGACTCTAAACCTACTAGCGTCGAAAACAAGTGAACCTCATGAGTTTGTTCGGCCCGGTCATGTCCTTCCTTTAAGATATCGGCCTGGTGGTGTTCTGAAACGCGCCGGCCACACCGAAGCAGCCGTAGATTTAGCTCGGTTAGCTGGCTGCGAGCCCGCAGGTGTGCTTGCAGAAGTCGTAAACGATGACGGGACTATGTCGCGTATGCCAGAGTTGATTGAGTTCTGTCGTGAACACGACTTATTGCTCATCTCAATAGCAGATTTGATTCGCTACCGAAGATCCAACGAACGGCTCGTCGACCCGATAGCACAGGCCCGCATTCCAACTATATATGGCGACTTCACAGGGCATGTTTTCCGTGATTTTGATGGACAAGAGCATGTTGCAATGGTGTATGGGCAAATAATGGGTAGCGACCCTGTAATGGTTCGTGTCCATAGCGAATGTCTCACCGGAGACATTCTTTCGTCGCTTCGATGCGATTGTGGAACTCAGTTGCATACGGCTTTGGAGACGATTGCCCGAGAAGGAGCTGGAGTTTTAGTTTATTTGCGTGGTCACGAGGGGCGTGGGATAGGTATAGGTCACAAGATTGCTGCTTACTCTTTACAAGATCAAGGTCATGACACCGTAGACGCGAATCTAGAATTGGGTCTGCCTGTTGATGGGAGAGAATATGGGATTGGCGCTCAGATACTTGTAGAACTTGGTGTCACTAAAATGCGCTTAATAACTAACAACCCAAAGAAAATCGGTGGTTTAGCCGGCTATGGTCTCGAAATTGTTGAGAGGGTTCCTACCGTTACGGCCCCTAACCCAGAAAACGTAGCGTATCTTCGAACTAAACAATTGAGAATGGGTCATCTAATAGAGGGCCTAGACGAGCTGGTTAAAGAGTAAACATCTCGAGTTTGTTTTCTAAATAGTCAAAGTCATCGCAATTAACTTTGGGTATCTGCTTCTTGGGCCGCTACGGTCAAAGTCATGTTGAAACTTGTACTTCCCAAGGGCTCTCTTGAAAAGGCCACTCTGCAATTGTTTGGCGAGGCTGACCTGACTGTTAGTAGAAGCTCTCAAGTTGACTATCGAGCGACAATCAATGATCCACGTGTCGATGACGTTCGGATACTGCGTCCACAGGAAATTCCAGGCTATGTAGCTGAAGGACTCTTTGACATTGGCATTGCTGGTCGTGATTGGATCGAGGAGACAAGCAGCGATGTAGTTTCTCTCGGGCAAATGAAGTATTCAAAAGCAACGGCGCGTCCTGTGCGAATAGTGGTGGCTGTGCCTGCTGCCAGTAATTATGAATCAATTTCTGAATTACCTGATGGCGTTAAGGTTTCAAGTGAATACCCAGAATTGACCCGCCGACATTTTTTAGCTGCAGGAGTTCAGGCTGATATTCGATTGAGCTACGGAGCAACAGAGGCGAAAGCTCCAGACATTGTTGATGCAGTTGTCGATTTGACTGAAACTGGAAGTGCGCTGAAGGCAGCAGGTCTAAAAATCATTGACGAGATACTGACTAGCTACACGGAACTATTCGCTAATCGAAAATCGTATGAAGACCCGATCAAGCGAAAAGCAATGGAACAGATCAAAACGCTGCTAGATGGTGTGCTTGATGCTCGCGGCAGGGTTTTAATGAAACTTAATGTGGCGAGAGAAAATCTAGATGGAGTAATAAAAGTTTTGCCGTCTATGAAATCTCCGACCGTGAATGAATTGTGGGGAGGCGGAGGTTTTGCAGTGGAAACTGTCGTGAATAAAGCAGACATAAACTTGCTTATTCCTGAACTGTTAGAACTCGGAGCTACAGACGTAATCGAGCTACCAATATCTAAAATCGTGCCATAAATCAAAGAAGCAGTAGCTAGTCGTCGTCAACGTCTGACTGAAATTCTTTTTGAACTTCTACATAAGCAAGTCGAATTTGCTGAAGAGCCATTTTGATAGTGTCCGCGTCGGGAAGTTCAGACCCCAGGTTGTCCACGACTAACCCCATAGCGTCTATAGGAAGCCGTGCCTCCTCAAGATTCGGTGGATCAACCCTGAGATGAAGAGCTGCCAACTCAAATAATCCGATCATATGATTAGCGACGACTTGACTAGCTGGGACCGATAGAAGCTGTTCTTGGGCCTCTCTCATTCGCTGTTCCATAGCAGCGGCCATTTCAGGGTCGACGTCGGCGCCATATGGGTTATCCATCGCTTCGCTATCAGCGATTTCCGGGGCTTGAGACGACGGTGACTCCGCACCCGGTACTTTATGTTCGCCTGAAGGTGTCCAAAAACTACTCACACTAACCTCACTATTCATGTACGAAAATAATATAGAAGGTGGAGGCTCCCACAGTTACCTGATACCCTATTGGATCTACAACAGATACAAGCGGGGTCCGTCCTCCACCAAGCCGCTTCATAGCGCGTCTTGGTAACTCCTAGCAATTATATCGGCTTTCAGCGCCTGTATACGTGCGAAAGTTTGGGCGGATTACTCAATGTGTCCGCCTTTCGTAATTCTGCGTCAGGTGCCACTACGGACCAGGAGACTGTCCTTTGGTTAAGCGAGTAAGGTCATAGCACGCCCAGAAGAAGGCGAAGCTCGAATCAACGACGAGATTCGAGCAAGGGAAGTACGACTTGTAGCCCCTGACGGGGAGCAAATCGGTATTAAACCATTGCCAGAAGCGCTCAATATAGCTCGAGGTTTAGATCTTGACTTAGTAGAGGTTGCGGCTCAAGCCAATCCTCCGGTTTGTCGGATTATGGACTACGGAAAATTCAAATACGAAACTTCTCAACGAGCGAAAGAATCTCGAAAAAAATCAGGGAGCGTTTCCCTAAAAGAAATGAAATATAGACCAAAAATTGGCCAAGGAGATTTCGATACTAAAACGGCGGCGGTCGGGAAATTTCTATCAGAAGGTCACAAAGTTAAAATAACAATCATGTTCAGAGGGCGCGAGGTCTTCCACCCAGAGCTAGGTAGAGAGATTTTAGAGCGAGTAGCAGTACTTATAGAAAATGTGGGAAAGGTAGACCAATTCCCAAAGTTAGATGGTCGAAATATGACCATGGTTTTGAGCCCAGATAAGCAGGCTCAGTTAAAAAATAAGAATAATGACGCCGAAAGCGTTGACAAGTCAAACTCAAAATAAGTCTCAGTAAGACTCTTATAATTTTTATCCGTATTTACCCATCCATCATCTTCGACAAGGAGAGCCCATGCCCAAGATGAAAACTCATAGTGGCGCTAAGAAGCGATTCAAGACTACTGGCACCGGTAAGCTCGTGCGGCGCAAGCAAGGCCGGAATCATATTCTTGAGAAGAAGTCCTCGAAACGAAAGCGTCAACTAGCTCTCGAGGGTGAAATTAGCAAAGCTGACCTTCCTCGCATCAATCAGATGCTGGGCAAATAATTATTACGATTCGTACTGGAGATTGAACTATGGCGAGAGTCAAGCGTTCTGTAGCGGGTCGCAAGAGTCGCAAGGCAACCCTAGTAAAAGCAAAGGGTTATTACGGAAATAAGAGCCGTTCCTATCGAGCTGCTAATGAGCAAGTTATGCATAGCGGCAACTACGCATTTCGGGACCGGCGTGCACGCAAAGGTGAATTTCGGAGATTGTGGATACAACGTATTAATGCCGCAGCTCGACTAAACGGAACGACCTACAGCAAACTAGTAAGTGATTTGAATGCGGCTGGTATAGAGATAGATCGTAAAATTTTAGCTGACTTAGCCGTTTCTGATCCAGAAGCGTTTACTAAAATTGTTGAGGCCGCTCAGATGGCCCCTAAAGCGAGCTGAATCTTTCTCCGAGTTCCAAACGCCTCGCCCGCCTTGGTCGGCTGGTGCGCGACCGAAAGTATCGGGACGCTGAAGGGGCGATCGTCATCGATGGGCCGCGTTCGCTCGCGACTGCTGTGCAATGTGGTGCAGAGATAGAGGAAATTTTCGTTCGCGAGAATGAGTATGAGAAGTTCTCCCATCTCTACGGCCTTGAGACCAAGGTCTCAGAGGTTGATATACGTTCCTTTGATTTGCTTGCTGATAGCGCTACTCCCCAAGGAGTTCTAGCCATCGCTCGACTTGTAGATGCTGACATTAGTAGTTTGGCTCAGGAGCACCGAGTTGTCGTGATGGACGCGATTCAAGACCCAGGGAACGTAGGAGCGATCATCAGAACTGCCGCAGCGGCTGGCTTTGGTGCAGTAGTCGGTTGCTTAGGAACAGCGGATCTATGGAGCCCTCGATCTGTGCGGGCAAGCGCTGGAACGATTTTTTCCTTAAACGTTCATCGGCAGGCAGACCTTGTGGAGGTTCTAGAAAGCGTTGCCGAGACTGGACACACTCGAGTAGTTACGCTCGCGTCTGGAACTACGACCTTTGATCAGATGAAAGCCGATGAGCGGATGACCCTGATTTTAGGTAGCGAAGCGCATGGCGTTTCGGATGAGGCAGTTGAAAGATCCGAACTAAAAGTTGCCGTGCCAATGGCTTACCCAGTTGAGTCACTTAATGTTTCGGTAACCGCAGGAATAGTGATGTATCAGATGTCCGGAAGCTTTAATGGTCGGTGAAAGTATCTCTGCTAGACAACTGGCGGTAAGTCATCAAAACTATGCTGCTGGTCACCTATCCTGGAAGTCGTGAGCGTTTACGAAGAAATAGTCTCAGCCAGAGAACAGGCCTTATCGAGTATCCAGAGTGCGACGGATCTCTCTAACCTCGTGGACCTGGAGCCGGCGCTGTTTGGTAAGAAATCAGCCTTGGGGAGCCTCAAAGGGCTTATGGGTAAACTTGATGCATCAGAGCGGGCCTCAGTCGGTCAAGCTTTAAACCAAGCACAGAAAGAAGTGCAGGAAGCTCATCAAAAATCTAAGAACTATTTTTTCGAACACGAGCGAAACCTTCAGCTCGGCGCAGAAGGAATAGATTTAACGGAAACCCTTAAAAACCCTAACCATAGGGGCCATCTCCATCTTGTAACTCAGACCATGGAACGTCTTGAAGATGTCTTTGTTGGCATGGGCTTCACGGTTTCTGAGGGGCCGCAAGCTGAGACCGATTGGTACAACTTCGAAGCACTGAATTTACCCGAGGCTCATGTCGCGAGGTCAATGTTTGACACCCTCTACCTTGATCTAGGTGAAAGAACTGAGATTGGTGATGGAGAGGGTGGAGAATCTACGAAATTTTTACTCAGGACGCACACTTCCCCAGTCCAAATCCGAGTCATGGAGTCACAGGAACCACCAATTTATACGGTTTGCCCGGGAAGGGTGTTCCGAAGAGATACAGCTGACGCAAGTCATATGCCAGTTTTCCATCAGATAGAAGGCCTCGTTATCGACGAAGGAATTAGCTTTACAGATTTGGCTGGAACTCTAAATGATTTCACATCCGCGTATTTTGGTGGCGCAATTAAAAGCCGATTGAGGCCCTCATACTTTCCATTCACAGAACCAAGTGCAGAGTTCGATATAACCTGCGTCATATGTGAGGGCTCAGGCTGCCAAACTTGTCAGCGAACGGGGTGGATAGAATTAGGCGGATGCGGCATGGTTCACCCTAACGTATTGCGAAATTGCGGTATCGACAGTGAACAATGGACTGGATTTGCGTTCGGTTTCGGTATTGATCGTTTAGCTCTGATGCGACACGGAATTAAGGATTTAAGAGATATGTACACCAATGATGTTCGCTTTTTGAGTCAGTTCTAGAACGGGATTTTGATGAAAGTACTTCTTTCCTGGTTACGTGAGTTCGCCCCAATTGAGGGTGATCCCGTTGAGCTGGGCAATCATATGAGTGACCTTGGCATGGCCGTCGAAGAGATGACGATTATCGAGTTGATCGATGGAATTATTGTTGCCGAAGTAGTCGGATTGCGACCGCATCCCAAAGCTGACCGAATTCAGATCGTAGATGTAGACCCGGGAGACGGCAATCCGCTGCAGGTGTGTTGTGGAGCCTTTAACATGTCCGTCGGAGATAAAATTCCATTCGCAACAATTGGTACGACCATGCCGGATGGAATGGAAATTTCTCAACGCAAAATGCGTGGTGAACTTTCGAACGGAATGTGTTGTTCAGCTTCTGAGATCGGCCTTGGTAGCGACCATCAAGGCATTTTGATTTTGTCTCCGGAGCTAGTTGTTGGCCAGCCAGCGATGGCTCAGCTAGGTGCACAGGCTGATGTTCTGTGGGACCTAGAAATTAATCCGAACCGCCCTGACGCTATGTCTATCGCAGGTGTGGCAAGAGACCTGGCAGCTCGGTTAAACATTCCATTTCAGATACCTAAATGGTCTGTCGATCATATGGCTACGAGCGAAATTTCGGAAACTTCGGTTAGCGTCGCTGACTCAGAACTCTGCCCTCGTTTCACAGCTCGCGTGCTTGAGGGAGTGAGCGTTGGCGTGTCTCCTTTGTGGATGCAAACGCGTCTCCAGCTTCTGGGCATGAGATCAATCAATTCGGTAGTCGATGTATCGAATTATGTAATGCTCGAACTAGGGACACCAAACCACACTTACGATTTATCGTTAGTGGCTGGAAATGCGATAGGAGTGCGGAGAGCAAAGATTGATGAGTCGATTACAACTTTAGATGGGCAAGAGAGATCCTTAGCTCCGGGCGATGGGGTCATCGTAGACGGGTCTGACGTCGCGATCGGAGTAGCCGGTGTAATGGGAGGATCTAGCACAGAAATTTCTGATTCAACCAACAGCATTCTACTTGAATTGGCTTGCTGGGACAGGACCGCTATCGCTCGAACTTCGCAGCGGATGGGTCTTCGTTCTGAAGCCTCGTCACGCTTTGAAAGAGGCACTGATATAAATTTAAGCGTCACGGCCGTTGAACGTTTTTGTTATCTCCTAAATGAGATAACGCCAGGCGGTATTCAGATTGAAAAGAAGATAAGCGATGTGCAAGTTGCTAAAGACAAGCAAACAACTATCAGCGTGCGCACTTCACGTATCAATCTGTTACTTGGGCAAAAGTTTTCCAGCGGAGATATAGCCAATTTGCTTATTCCTATTGGCTTCGAAGTTATACAGACAGATGATCCTGATGTTCAACTTGTGACAATTCCCAGTTTTCGCCCTGACTCGGAGACTGAAACAGACATAGCTGAAGAGGTTGGTCGCCATTTCGGGTACGGGCGTTTAGGAGCGACTGTACCCCGATCTCCTAATGCTGGTCATCTTACATTTCATCAAAAATCTCGCCGGCTTATCCGTCAGGTATTGGTCGGTGCAGGGTTAGATGAGGCAATGCCGAGCCCGTTTCTAGCCCCAGATGCGGTTGCCAAAGCCGGCCTCTCGTCGGCTAATGTAGTTCAGCTGCTTAACCCTTTAGCTATCGAAGAGTCAGTTCTGAGACCGTCGTTACGGTCTGGGCTGTTGACGGCACTTGCTTACAACCAGTCGCACAGAAATGAAAATGTTAAACTCTTTGAGATTGGATCGGTGTTTGCTCTTCCCTCGGAGGGCTCTGGATTACCAGATGAGCACGAAATGCTCGGAGTCATTCTCGGCGACAACGATGCCTTCGTAGCGAAGCAGCTTTGGGACGTGATCGCTGCTGGTCTAGGAATTAATGGAGAATTACGTAACGCTACCGACCTTCCTGGACTTCACCCTCGACGTGCAGGGCAAATAATTGTTGAAGGTCAAGAAATAGGAGTGCTAGGTGAACTAGATCCAAGGGTTCTAGAGAATTGCGGCGTCGCTAATCGTTGCGGGTGGTTAGAGTTACGACTCGACCGGTTGATTCAATCAATGAGTCAAAATGCGACTCGTCGATATGATTCAGTCTCGACGTACCCTTCAAGCGACTTGGATTTAGCATTCGTTGTCAAAGACGAAATCCAAGCATCGGATGTGGAACGAACTATCCGATCTTTGGTTGGCTCAGAACTAGCGTCCCTTGAACTCTTCGACGTTTTCCGAGGTGAAAAACTGGGTGAAGGAAATCGATCCTTGGCGTTTTCATTGCGATTTCAATCAGCAGAGGGAACTCTGAGCCATGACCAGTTAGCCAGTCTCCAAGAGCGATGTATCCAAGCGGTAGAGACAACTCATGATGCTCGACTCAGGTAGTTTAATATCCGGCTTTTGTATCTACTAAGCCAATCAGTTGATCTCCGTTTACTCTCGCACGAACATTTTGTGTAACTCTTTCTGCAAGGAGAGGCAGACCCATCTCAGGTGTGTTGCCGACATGAGGGGTAATAATGCAGTTATCTAACGTCCACAACAGATGATTGGGGTCCAAAGGCTCAGGATCAGTAACATCGAGCGCAGCCCCGCCAATAGATTCAGCTACTAGCGCCTCGACCAAGTCATCGGTCACCACATGTTTGCCTCGAGCAACGTTGATTACCCAAGCATGCGACGGTAATAGAGAGAGTTCCGTGGCGCCAATAATTCCCTCCGTCTCAGGAGTTAACGCAAGCGCGAGTATCAGTACGTCTGTTTCGGGTAACTCTTGGTGAAGTTTAGCGAGCGAAGTTACATCTGACGATCCAGGCATTGGCCGAATATTCTTTCTGATGACAGTTATTCGGCATTTGAAAGGTTGGAGGTACTTCAGAAGAAACTCTGTGATTCCGCCCCCACCTAATATCGTTACACGTGCGCCATATAAATTTTTTCCTTGGGGCTTGCCCCATTGTTTTGCTTTGCCGTAGATATGCAGCTTTCTTAAACCTGCAAGCGTCAGAGCGAGAGCGTGCTCTGCAACTGGTTCGGCATACACGCCCTTTCCGCATGTCCATATAAGGTTTGGTCTTGATTGAAGCATTGGGAGGAAAGGTTCTATGCCAGCATATGGAAGTTGAACCCATTGAATACCCGGGTTCTCGTCTAACGTTTTGGGTAGTAAGTCTGCTCGTGATGGCTCTGCCCAAACAAGTGCTTGAGCTTCGGAAGGCTTCGTTATAAGTCCACCTCCGGAAAGAACGGCCTCTGCTAATGATTGCTGTCGCCAACAAGCAGGCTCTACGGCGACGTTAAGAGATGTCATAGAAACAAAGTTATCGCGGTCTGCTACTTAGCGTTAAATCTATGGAAGCTGTAAGTGTCCGTTGTGTGCCCTATCTGAAAATCTTTTTAGGGAATATAATGCCACCGGCCTGGCTCTGTCTGCCGAGTCAAAGATTAGTGACTGCTAGAAGCTATTTCCCTAAAGAACTAAGTGAGAAAGAACAGCCCAACTCTCCAAGTCTTCTTGAAGCGTTTGAGTTCCGAGAACTTGAATGCAAACGTGATCTGCACCGTTGACGCGGTGAGCGGTCAGTCGGTCTCTAATCGTATCAGAGCCAAATGTGATGAGTTCTGAAACTAGTCTGTCGCTCGGTCCGTCAAGAAAATCTTTATCCTCAAAACCCAGCATCTTAAACTTTCGCTGGTTGCTCTTAGAGCCGGTGTACTTCCGCAAGTGGTCTCTACCTATTTCGATAGCCACCTGGGAATCTTGCGTTAGAACCACAGCCATCTCAGCTGCAATGACTGGGTCGGGTCCTATTGCCGACCGCGTCAGCTTAGTATGCTCCGGGTTCGCCAAATATGTGTGAGCGCCGAGAGTGAGACTTCCAGCTAATGCGCTCATCTTCGGTCCATAAGCTGCGAGACAAACAAGCGGAGATGGCGTATCGTCAGTTTTATTCTCTTCCCACAAATTGGTAAATTCCTTAAGGTAGCTAGTGGCAATGGAAAGTGGTTCTGCCTTATTGCTCAAAGCGCCACCTAAGCCAAGACCGAGAACATGACGACCGCCGGACTTCATTTGTAAATATCTGTGTCCCGCCACAGCTGCTCCAGGGGAGCGGTCACCCATCCTTGCGATTCCGTTGGCGATTGTTAGTGACCATGTACCTTCTAAAAGTTGTGACGCGAGAGACAGAGCTTCAGTTGGGCCGACCTCTGGAACCCATAAGGACGGGTAACCGAGTCGTTCAATTTCTTGCGCAGCAATAGTAGCTTCAGATGGGGTGAGGTCATCAAACCTAAATGACCACACGCCGACCTGACCCAGTTTCTGTCTCAGCTGAGCAAAATCCGACAACTTTTCTCCATAGATAAAGAAGCTTAAATGACTATCTACGCGTCGTTACCTTCTAAACACGCGGAAACAAGATTACTGACTTTCGCCCATCATCGCCCCATCTGATTTCAGATAAATAGAGTTCTTAGGACTTTTGAAGAGATCTTGAACAGCGGGCAGAAATTCTTCCAGCTGCATGGATTGATAAGTCGGATCGAAAGCAGGCTGATCATATTCCTGGCAAAATTCTACCGTTAGGTCGTAGGCCTGATGTCCAGCAAAATCATCCCTCATGTTTCTGTCCATACCAAAATGGTGGAAGAAATTGTAACCCTGAAAAATTCCGTGTTTCTCCACCATCCATAGATGATCTTCAGACACAAAAGGCTTGAGAATTGCTGCTGCAATATCAGGATGATTATAGGAGCCTAATGTGTCGCCGATATCGTGCAGTAAGGCGCACACAACGTACTCATCAGACTTATTCGCTCTCGCAGCGCGGGTAGCGGTTTGGACACTGTGCTCTAAGCGGTCAACCGAAAATCCGCCACAATCTCCGTCTAGTAGTCGAAGGTGATCGATGACCCGATCTGTAAGACTGGCAGAAAAAACCTTGTTATGGGCTGCGATAATATCCCAATCAAGTTTTGTGGCTTCAGTCATTGCGCCAAATGTGGCACTTTGGCTAAGAAGTTCATTTGTTTGCGCTACGTCGGTCATGTTTCCCCCATGAGACTAGAATCTACTAACAATGCTAGATGCTGGTGACCGATGATGGTCGTGTCAGCCTGTATTTCCAATGTATTACTAGGCGCGGCTATCGGCCATTATTCCACCATCTGGAAAAATTATTTCGCCGGTCACGAAGCTTGACTCATCGCTGCATAAGTAAAGGCAAGCATTAGCGATGTCAGATGGCTCCCCAAGGCGACGTAATGGTGTTTCTCTAGTTCTTGCTGTTACCCAAGCTTCACTGTTTGTGGCGGCACCACTCATCGAAGTTCTGATGTAGCCCGGTCCAACTGCGTTGACTCTTATGTTGTGTCGAGCTAGCTCAATCGCTCCGCACTTGGTGAGCATCCAAACTCCAGCTTTTGATACGCAATAGTCGGAGGAACCCATCAGTGCAGTTCGAGCGGCCACTGAAGCTATATTTACGATAGCTCCACCGCCTGTCTTGACCATTTGGTTTGCGGCCGCTTGATTCGTGAGCATCACTCCTGTGAGGTTCACGTCGATAACTCGTTGCCAATTCTCGAGTGACTTATTTAGAAGGAGCATGTCGCCCTTGTCATAACGATCAGCCGTAGCTTGCTCATCGGGCTCTCTGCTCACATAGGCAGCGTGCGAAATCCCTGCGGCGGCAACGCACACGTCTATTCTCCCGAACTTTTCTACAGCACCTTGGATCATCGAACTAACTTCTTCGGGCTGTGAGGTGTCTACACCAATCCCAATTGCTTGACCGCCTGCTGCTATGGCTTCGTCTACAACGGCATCTGCCCGTTCTGGATTAAGGTCTGCAACAACTACAGATGCGCCCTCAGTGGCAAACTTTAGGGCACACTCACGTCCGATGCCGGATGCACCTCCTGTTATCAAGGCGACTTTATCTTGTAAACGTTGGCTCATGATTCTCCCATGTAGCGAGCAATAGAACTACATTACGCAATTACCCATGTCTTTGTCGCTCAACAATGGTGGTAACGAAAGAGGAACTATGGAATTCAGTCTTGTTGATCTCGACAAAGCATATGAAGCTCTAATGAGCGAAGTGGTGAAGACAGGTGTTGTTCCGCATTATGCGGAGCTAAGCACCCTGCTCGCGATTAGCCCAAACGAAGCGTTAGGCAGAATACGAAATATTGTTGAGCTCACTCCAGGATGGATGCACCCGGAAACTGATTACATTGCTTCGTTCCCGCCATTCAACAATCAGCCTACGCAATACCGCATCAGTGTTGATGGCGAACAGAAGTGGTTTGCTCAATGCGGTTTCGAGGCCTTAGCATGCCGGTGGTTGTTCCCTGGAAAAACTGTTCGAATCGACGCTCCCTGCTTATTAGGAGGTGAACCGTTAACTATCGAGATGAAAGATGAAGAAATTTTGCTCGTTGACCCAAACACAATTGTTGGGTACACGCGCAGCCCTGTCGGTGGTGAAGCAGCCAACCGGCCTTTTAGGTGAGGCGGAATGAACCTCTTCCGTGCAGAAGAGCAAGCTCGTTTGTTTCATGACTGGGACCAAGATATGGAGTGGAGTTTGCAGCCACTTCAATGGTGGGCCACAACATTTGCTACTCCTATGTTCAGGAATCGAGGTCGAAGCGATTTCATCACATGGATGTCAGGTGAAGAAGGTGCATCTGCCATGCGTGAGCTTCGTTCGCGGCTCTCTCACTGACATAATTCTTATCGTAATCTCTATTCCAAGACGCCTGCAATGGCAAGTTCCGCTATCTGATCTGAACTATATCTAAGTAGCTCGCTGAGTATCTCAAAATTGTGTTCGCCCCAAAGTGGGCCAGCCATTCGAGGTGTCCCATCATTTTTGGAAAGCCTGAAACCGTATTGTTCTGCCCAAGTGTGCCCGTATATCTGATGCGGTACCTGATGGAAATGGTCACGGTGCACAAGCTGAGGGTCTCTAATTACTTCTGGACTGTTCTGTACCTGATGTGCCGGAATTTGGTTCCTTTGGAGTAGCTCTTGAAGAAATTCTGGGTTTTGATTTTTTGTCCATAGCGAAATTAGTTCGTTTAGCTCAAGCTCACGATTTACCCGTTGTGAAACACTGAGTAAAGCTAAGTTAGGTCGTTCCAACAGTTCGCACAGGGAAGCCCATTGGCTATCGCTTTCGCAAGCGATAGCAATCCACTGATCAGAGTCTGCGGGTCCGCATGCGTACACAGAGTGCGGGACATGTCGAGTGTCAGCGTTACCCATTCTGGTCTGGTTCGCACCATTTATCGAAGCGTCTATAACTGCTTCAGACAAGAAATGTATTCCGCCTTCGGCTTGGCTGAAATCGAGCACCTGACCTTTCCCAGTTTTCTTTCGCTGAAGCAATGCAGCCATTAACGCAGCCGCAGTTAGTCTCGGCGAGGTGGCATCGGTATAGGCAAGAAATGGTCCAGCCGGTAGTCGATCAGCCCAGCCGGTTAGCTCGTAATAGCCGCCAGCGGCGGCGCCCATGTTGCCGAAACCTGGGATCGGAGATAACGGCCCGGTGTGGCCGAAAAGAGTGGTGGACATAATAATCAGTTTTGGATTAACAGATAGAAGCTCTTGAGTTGTTAAGCCAACACGTTCAAGTACGCCTGGCGAAAAAGCGTTAATGATGACATCGCACTCGCGCACCAAGTCAAGAACCACTTGTCGTGTTTCTGGAACCTTTAAGTTCAGCTGCAAACTGAGTTTGTCAGCATTAATAGAGTGCCACTGATGGCTATTCTCTGGGCCATCATTGTCCATATCGCGCATCAAACCTGAAGTACGCACTTGATCAGGGCGTGTTTGAGATTCAACCCGTATGACCTTTGCTCCGTAATATGCAAATAGTCTGGTAGCGAAAGGTCCTGCGTACACCCATGTAAAGTCTAAAATTTTCAAACCCTCGAAGGGCCGTCTCGAAACATCATTTTTTTGGAACTCTCTGGGCGGTCTGGGCTTTTCTGACAAAATGAGGGCGGTGTGTTCGCCAAGCTTGGGTGGTGGACCGAGTCTTCTTAGACCAGTCTCGCTGCTATGCATCCAACGCCCAGGGAACTTGACTGTCCTATTAATCTGTTCAACGTGCACTTCGTCCCAGAACTGCCGCTCCTCATAATGCTCTGAACCAACAACATCTAAGGGAGTAATGACTGGCATGAGTAAAAATTTCTTAGATCGCGCCAACGAGAATAAGTCTGCTTTTGAATACTTTTTTAGAACGTTAGCGATGCAGGCAGATGTTCGATTACATAGTTCGCTAACTTCATCTAGCTCATAGTTGTCTAATAGAGTGGACCAGTCAATGGTGCGAAGATCATTATCGAGTCCGCCGTGTGAGTCGACCCACGCGACGAGCCGGTTCGTGAACGGACCGACTAGAACTCCTGGAAGAAACGTGATTGTGACATGCCCGTCGCTGGACTCGTAAACAAAGCGGAATTTTACTTTACCAAGCAGTTCCAGACCGCCGGCGCTTCGCTGAGCAGGAGGATTATTGCACAGGGACGGCGATAACCAGCCCTGCGCAGTGAGCATCATAGCTTCCTGAGCAGAAACGTCGATGTGCTGTCCTTGCCCTGAACTTTGTTGGTGAGTGAGAGCTATCAGTACAGCGCAAACAGCTTCTGATGCAGCGTTCACCCAAACCTGCGGAGCGGAAATACGGACTGGAGCTCGATCTGCGTACCCATTGAGCGACATTGGTCCGGCAGCAGCACTGAGGGTGAGATCTGTCCCTAGCCAATTCGCTTTCGGGCCGGTGGCTCCGAAAGGACTAATTGATACGGTTATTAGAGAAGGGTTTAACTCCCTGAGGTGGTTTAAATCAATTTCGAAGACGCCACATTCAATTAGGACATCTGCCGAAAGAGCAAGGGTTTCCAGTTCTGTCGGATCAGAAATCACAACAGATTTTTTGCCACGGTTGTAGGCCCAATGAAGTAGAGAGGTCTCGCTGCTCTCTACACCATCAGCATAAGGGCCTACATGTCGTGAACTTTGACCACTAGCCGGCTCGAGAGCGAGTACTTCTGCGCCCATTTGGGCAAGTAAAAATCCTGCAAAATCCCCACGATTGTCACATAAATCCAAAACACGAAACTTCGATAACATCGCACCCCCGGCGTCATCAATATTGAGAGGCTCGCTGAAAGAAATCTCCAGGTCCTAAAATTAGACTAGCAGGCGGCTAGAAAACTCTTTCCAGAGGTATGGCTGAGTTTGTTGATTGAAGTGCTTATCGCAATAGGCTTCGCCATTCAAAGTGGAAGTTCCTTGAGTTGACCAATGTGAGAAAATACCACCGAAATGCTACTCGAAGTTATCGACACGTAAATTTTGTATAAAGTAATTCCTGAAGGAGGCAAGACAGGTGACGCCTTCTTCTTTGTTTCGATTGAGTTTTCTTTCGGTTTAATTGCATGGGCGTTAATGTCGGATCAGTTGCCGGCCGGGGCCCCACTTTATTGTTCCGTATGTCTACCGCAGCGACGCTAACCAAAGAAGCAAATTTTGAGCGTTGGGTTGTTTCGTAATGCTTTGGCTAAGGTGTTTGAGGTGTCCGGCCCGGTTGTTTGAAATGAACAGTCTTGATCGATAGAGGATGAGTTATGAGTAATAATGAAGCTGAGGAAGAAAACTTCGATCCTGTAGCTGACTTGCACCAGCGTCAACAACGAGTGCGACAAGACATGGGCGGAGCAGCAAAAGTTGCGAAGATGCAGGCTGACGGAGTTCCGACTATTCGTGACCACATAGACGGTGTTTTAGACGAGGGTTCTTTTCGTGAGATAGGTACTTTTAGTCGCTCTATGCGATTAGAGGATCGGTCGAACACTCCAGGCGACGGAAAAGTTGGAGGGGAGGGAATGATAAACGGGAAACCAGTTGCGATCGCTGGCGATGACATAACTGTCAAAAAAGGATCTTCTGCGATAGTCGGAAGTCGCCGAATTGGGCGGCTGTACGACAGAGCCCTGGAACGTGGAATGCCATATGTTTATATAGGAGAGACGGGCGGTGGAAGAATCCCGGACCTTATTGGAGCAGAAGGCATCGCCGATGTTGCTCCGGCACTTTCGGTCTCGCGACGTCGACGACAGATACCGATGGCAACAGCGATAGTTGGGCAAAGTTTTGGTGGCTCTTCTTTCCAGTCGGCTTTCTCAGACTTCGTTGTCCAAGTACGAGGTTCCGTTCTTGCCGTTACTTCTCCCAGAGTGTTCGAAATTGCTACGGGGGAAGTGATTGGGTTCGAAGAGCTTGGAGGTGTCGACGTTCATTCTCGGATCACCGGCCAGATCGACCTAGGCGTCGAAACTTTCGATGAAGCCTACGAGGCTATTCAACGCTGGTTGTCATATCTTCCTCAGAACGCCTGGTCAGTTTCACCGAGGCTTGACAGCAGAGCAGATATGACTCCAGACCACTCACTAGCTGGACTGATTCCCTCCAAACGAACGCGCGGTTACGATATGCGACGGTTCTGCTCGACTCTTTTCGATGCTGGATCTTTCATGGAGTTGCAGCCGGGCTATGCACGCAACCTAACCAGCGGCTTAGGGCGGCTAGATGGATTCTCAGTCGGTGTAATAGCAAACAACCCGATGTTTAACGCCGGGGTTCTTGATCCTGATGCATGCCGGAAAGCCATCCGTCTCATGTGTCTTTGTGATGCCTTTAACCTGCCGGTCATTTTTTTGATGGACGTACCGGGGTTTATGGTCGGGAAAGCAGTTGAACACAACCGAATTTTGTCTCTTGCAATACGCTTTGTTGAAGCTCTTTCTAATATGTCCACACCTACTTTGACGGTTACTTTACGTAAAGGATTCGGGTTAGCGTTTCCGGCGATGAATGGTTCAGGTCTTGGTTCTTCAGGGCTTTACTCCTGGCCGGGCGCAGAAATAGGTTTCATGGACCCGGAAGTTGGTGTGAACGTGGCATATTCATCTCGCTTTGCTGACCTCGGTGTCGACGAAGCTGAAGCTGAGAAAAATCGATTAGTCGAAGAAATCTCTAATGTGACGACGCCATATGAGGCAGCCGGGACTATGCGGATAGATGAAGTTATAGACCCAGCTGACACCCGGATTGTTCTCGTCGAAAATTTACGACAGTTAGATGGGCGCCGGATCCCACCTCCTGAACAACGTCCGCTAAGTTATTGGCCAACCGTGTAGATGTCCCTTGCAAGGGGGCGTAGGGGCGAGCGCTCTAGCGCCCAAACTACGATGTGTGACCTGCGCGACTTGGGTCCATGAATGCTCCGTTTTGCACAGCCCAACAAGCATGTTTGACACTACTGATGGTGATAAGAAAACCGGAATAGGCTTGGTTCGCATCCGGTTCGTTAGCACCGATTAGTCATCTTGTAGCCTTATGAGTCGCGCTGTAGTTTGAAACGGGAAGAATCATGAGTGTGTTTACTGTTGTGTTGCTTATCTCAACTGTTCTATGTTCTTTGGTAACAGGCTTTGTGTTTACTTATGCGGTAGTTGTTATGCCTGGCTTGTCAAGACTTGAAGACAAAGAATTCATTAGAGCGTTTCAGGCGACAGACCAGATTATCCAGAACAATCAACCGGTGTTCATAACTGTATGGGTGGGGTCAATATTGTCTGTTGTCTTCACTATGGTAACCGGCCTTCTGGGGTCAGCTGGGTCTGCAGGCTGGGCCGCAGTGGTTATTGGTGCCGCTTATCTGCTCGGGGTACAGGGGATTACAATTTCGGTTCATTTACCGCTGAATAACCAGCTGCAAAGCTTCAGGGTCAATGAGGTGGATTCGGAGTCCATCCATGAGCAACGCAGACGGTTCGAAGCCCGTTGGACATATTTCAATAAAATCCGTACTGTCATTTCTTGCTTCGTGACCATGTCGTTAATGGTTGTGTTGGGTGTGATCTGATCTGATGCAGTGGTGTTGAATGCAAGCTCTGAGAAATACCATAAATCAGTTGCCTTTGCCTGGGCTTTTTAATTGGGCCGCTTTTACGGGCGCGGTATTCCTGGTCTTCTAGGGATTATTGTGGGGTACGGTGTTGGATCGTGAGATTCGGGCAATAACTAAAGGCGGAATTGGTTATGCGAGTAGGGCTACTGCAACTTGATGGTATAAGACTTGGCTTCGAGTACATAGAGGGTGATGGTGTCCCCATTGTTTTTATGGGTGGGGTAGGCTCGACTACCGCTACTTGGATACCTGTTCTGGATGTTCTCAAAACTAATCGCCCTGTTTACCTTTTGGACCATCGAGGCCATGGCCGTTCTTCTCGTGTCGAAGGCGGCGACTACGGAAAGCTGACGGGTCAGGTTTCTGACACATGCCAATTTTTAGAAAAAGTCAGTGGACGTAGTGTTCTAGTGGGGCACTCTCAAGGCGGTATCCAGGCGTTTTATGCCGCTGGGGTTAGGTCGGAACTGGTGGCAGGGCTGTACTCAGAAGACGTAACCCCTCATTTCGTTGCGAATAACCGATATGTGGGAAGCCCGTTTATCGGTGCTATGAAGAGCATTGGAGTAGAACTTGACAAGGCTTTAGCCGCTTATGAAAAGGGTTCTGAAATGGCTGAGAGAATCGCAGGAATCTCTCTAGGAGGCGATATTACATTCGGAGATGTCAGGTCTAAAGAGCTTCTAAATAGTATGGCTGACGAGGTCCTTCAGATGGATCCCATGATCTTCAAAACCATGTTCGAAGATGACGCTGGTCCTGCGTTCAATCTCGATGACACGCTGCGAGCGATCCGATGCCCCGTTCATGTCGCTTGTGGAGTACCTGAACTAGGTGGACTGGTCATCGACAGTGACCTAGATGACTTGCGAGCTAAAGGTTGTGAAGTTACTTCGACCAACTTCAAGGGCGTGGGTCACAGCGTTCATGCCGATGCGCTGGAACATTATGTACGTGATCTCGCAGCCTTCTTAGACCGAGTCGACTAAACCACTTTGATTTAACTGGTCGTTGCTCTCCATAGCGGGGGGGCGACTTGAAGCGCGCTGTTCCAAGCCGTGATCCTCCATGTCGTAATGGACTCATTGACGGAAAGGTCGCCATCAAGGGGCGGTGAATCTAATCCTCCTGAGCTTGTGACTGCACTCCTAATCGGTTTAAGTGCGAGCAGGTTATTCGTTGCGGTTCATATGGAAGCTGCTCCTAGTTGTATTTCACCGAGCATCCATTTTTCGGAGTTTAGGTTTCGCTGCGTGTCCTGTAGCGCTTGATTCGCGACAGCAAAAACAGATCTTGGCTCCAGTTTCGCTCAGCCTGAAGGGGCTTAGCAAGCTCGGTTGCTGCGGCTTCTAGTCAACTGAGTTCCCTTGTGTCAGTTGTTGAATGTCACTCGCACCGGTGGATGAAACTCTCAAGGCCTTTTACGAATTCGTGAGTGTGAAAGGTATGGACGTTGTGGCGAGCGCCGACTATTAATTCTGCAGAGAAGTTTGAATACAGAGCTTGCATCTGTTCGATGTGGGCATTCTTAACTAGGCCTTTCTCACCGTAAATTAAGTGAATTGGGCAAGATAAACGCTTTAGAGCGGCTGGTAAATCATTTGTAATTGGCAGGTGTTCGAAAAAGGTTTCAGTGAATCTTGGATCGAGCTGAAGTAGTTCAGCTGCCCAAGCTTCTAGGTACCAAGACGGAAAATTGTTTTTCATCTTTCGATTAGGACGTCCAAGATCACCAATTTTTGTAGCGAGTTCCGCTGCGTCTTCGCCTTTCAGAACTGATTGCTTGGCAACAGCGCCGATAGTTTTGGTGCCCTGCACAGCGCTTGATTCGGAGGGTGCTATTTCCAACTCAAAAAGAGGGGTGTTGTCCTCAAGGTAGATCCCGCTCACTAGTTGCGGGTTCTCTGCGGCCGCGAAAAACGCGGCGGTCGCGCCCATCGAGTGACCAACGATTATTA
>Ga0315316_10000100_pt1 | contig 43699 bp, 13 predicted proteins | sample M160m3416metaG_FD_203702 | JGI IMG/M metagenome (GOLD analysis project Ga0315316, IMG submission 203702) | Ammonia-oxidizing marine archaeal communities from Monterey Bay, California, United States - M1 60m 3416 | ecosystem: Environmental > Aquatic > Marine > Intertidal zone | place: USA... | reverse complement strand
GATACCATACCGACATTCTTAAAAGATACAAAGGAGCAGATAGATGCTTCTCTTATAAACGCCGCCATGATTCATATAGACTGTGATATATATTCTTCATGCGTAACAGTTTTAGAAGGACTTAAAGATAGAATAAAACCCGGGACCGTAATAATGTTTGATGAGATTAAAAACGGCAACGGAGAATACCCGCAGTATAAAGACCACGAATACAAAGCTTGGCAAGAATTCTCAGAAAAATACAAAGTAAAGTACGACTGGTTAGCCTATGTCGAAGATTCAACGCAAGCGTCATTAATAATAAAGGACATTGAGACTTGAAGAAAAAAAGATTATTATTCCATAGCGATTCAGCTCTAGCTAAAACAGGTTTCGGCAGGAACTCCAAGGAAGTCCTTTCGTATTTGTATAAAACAGGTAAGTACGAAATATTTCATTATTGCTGCGGGATGGCCAAAGGTGAGGCGAACCTTTCTAAAACCCCTTGGACTAGTATAGGAGCTATGCCGAACAGTAAAAGCGAACTAGTAAAACTTAACCAAGATCCGCAGCAAGGAAGAGACGTCAACTACGGAGGGCACCTTATAAACGAAGCAATTAAAGAAGCTAAGCCAGACGTATATATAGGGGTTCAAGATATTTGGGGGGTAGAAACGTGCACAAAGAAGGATTGGTTTGATAAAATAACATCTGCTATATGGACTACGCTCGACTCTTTACCTCTCTACCCAAGCGCAATAGATATAGCTAAAAGGATAAATAATTTTTGGGTTTGGAGTTCTTTTGCTGAAAAGGAATTTAATAGACTTGGCATAAAAGGAGTAAAGACTGTTCACGGCGCTATAAATCCTAATAACTTTTGCAGGCTTCCGGATGAATCAAGACAAACATTAAGAAAAAGATTTAATATAGAAGAAGATGCTTTTATTATTGGTTTTGTATTTAGAAATCAATTAAGAAAGTCTGTACCTAATCTTATAGAAGGTTATGCTAAGTGGAAAGAAACATATAAGCCAGATAAAAAAACTTATTTATTACTTCATACTCATTGGGCAGAAGGCTGGAACATTCACAAGTTAAGCGATGAATATGGCTTATCTAAAAATGAGATTATAACTACTCATATATGCAAAAAATGTAAGAACTATTTTGTTAAGCCTTTTAAAGCTCAAGGAACTACTTGTGAAATTTGTAAGTCAGAAAAAGCTCAGGTTACTTGCTCTGTTTCACTAGGCATCGAAGAGAAAGAGTTGAATGAAGTATACAACCTAATGGATGTATATTGCCACCCCTTCACTAGCGGCGGACAAGAAATACCTATTCAAGAGGCAAAATTTACAGAGCTTATCACTCTTGTTACTGACTATAGTTGCGGAGAAGAAAGCTGCGAAGAAGGCTCTGAATCCCTACCTCTCGCATGGTCTGAGTACAGAGAACACGGAACTCAGTTCAAAAAAGCTTCCACATGCCCAATAGATATATGCGAAAACATTCAACAGGTATACAAAATGCCAAAAAATGAAAGACGCAGAAAAGGCAAGCTAGCAAGGAAATGGGCCATAGAGAACTTCTCTATCGATACAACAGGTAAAATACTAGAAGATTTTATCGATAACGCTCCTTATTCAGACTTCGACTTCGATAGCCTAACTTGGAAGAAAAGAAACCCAAAAGCCAGCATACCAACAATAGAAAGCGACTCAGAATGGCTAATATATATGTACAAGCATATATTAAACATGGACGTTTCAGATCAAGACGATGGGCATAAATATTGGATGAACCAAATAGCTAACAAGATACCAAGAAACAATATAGAGAGGTTCTTCAGAAAGAAAGCAGGAGACGAAAATAAAGAAAATATACCCTTCGAAATAAAAGATTATTTAGACAAAGACGACGAAGGGAAAAGAATTTTAGTTGTTATGCCCTGCAGTATAGGAGATGTATTTTTATCTACCTCTATACTAAAAAGCTTAAGCTCTACCTACGAAGACTATAATATATATTTTGCTACAGAACCAAAACATTTCCAGATACTAGAAGGAAACGAGTATATCCATAAAGTTATACCCTATGATACTAAAATGGACGACCTTCTTTGGTTAGAAGGGAAAGGTAGCCATAAAGGTTTTTTTGAAGTAGCCTATCTGCCTCATATCGGTACTCAAAGAATTTTTAATTATCAACATAACGGAAAAGATAAGATAGCTTTAGATTTATGCATTTAGTAGAACAATACGCTTTAGCTTGTGGCGCTAAGATAGACAAACCTTATATCTATGAGAAGTTTGCTCCACTGCCTTTCAATAAATACATAACCTTCTCTCCTTATTCCAAGCCCTCAAAGAATTACGACTATTGGCGTGAAGTTTTATTTATGCTTTTAAATGACTTTAAAAAAATGGGAGTGAATGTTGTTCAGTTAGGAATAGAAGACGAAAAGCCAATAGAAGGCTGCTACGACATGAGAGGCAAGCTAGACATAAACCAGACAGCCTACATAGTTAAAAGAGGACTACTCCACTTAGGTGCTGACTCCTTCCCGACCCATATAGCCTCAGCCTTCGACAAGAAGATAGTTTCCTTGTACTCTAATTCACCTATTCAGAATTGTGGACCATTCTTCTCCAGTAAAGAGAACGTATCTACTATATCAAGCATTAAAGACGACGAAAGACATTCTTTTGCTTTAGAGGAAATGCCTAAGACTATAAATACAATAAGTCCAGAAAAAATAGCCTGCGAAGTATTTAGATTACTCGGGGTATCAACTAAAGTTAAAAACGAAACCGTGAGAATAGGCCCAAAATGGATTCACGAATTCATAGAAGTAGTTCCCTCTAGCGTTACCAGTTTTAGCAAAAAGGTTCCAGCCGACAGACATGTGATTAGAATGGACTATCACTACAATGTCGACATTATGAAGGAGCAGCTAAAAGTCAACAAAGGATTAGTAGTAACCAATAAACCTATACCATTAGAAGACATAGGAGAAGTAAAAGAAAGAATTAATCAAATTATTTTTTTAGTTGATAGCCCCTCCTATGATAAGAACTTTTCTAGAGATTTAGATAAGAATAACGTACCCAACTCAGTATTCAGTAAGCTAGAAGGAGATAATTTAAGTCAATTAAAATTTGATTTATTAGATCTAGACAAAAAGATTCAAATTATAGATAAAAAAGACAAAAAACTGCTACCAAACTATAAAGAATTAGATTTTTCAAAGCTTAAATTCAGAAGCAGAAAATTTATCCTAGAAGGAGATACTATTTACCCCGGCAAAGCTGCTTATTTTAATAAGGTAAGCGTACCAAGCTTTTTTTATAAACCTATCCCCATTATAGACAGCCCCGACTTTTGGGAAGAAATGGATTTTTTCTGGATAACGCGAAGCATTTAGTAGCTAGAATGTATTTCAAACGCTAAATACACATGATGTATTTCACAGGCGCAATACAAATAGCTCTTTAAATTATAAGAAATAATTATGCGCTTAAAACTGTCAGCACGTTAACCCTGCTTAAAGCCATCAGCGCAAATAATACTTCAAAAAACTCTTGACAAAAAATTAAGTTTCCGTTAGACTATTTAAGTCAGCACAAACAATGTGCTTAATATTAATAACACGCTAGACGTGTTTCAAGTCCAATAAGGCAAAAAGTAAGTTAAGGTAGAATATCAAATATTCTATCTATTTTATAAACACAAATATAATAATATGGTTAATCCAGAAACACATACCGGCGAACCTCGCAAAGAGGTCGATAGCAAAAACACAAATATAGCAGAAGCTTCCGAGTTCCGACGAAGGGTAGACGAAGGCAAGCTGATCACCTTAGATTGCGGCAAAAACAATGCCACATTCTATGACGGAAACGATACGCCCAATGAAAAGACCGGCGGCAAAGGTGTATGCGAAAGCATTTCTCCTCTAAAAGTACTAGAGATTGCATCAAACCCAAAATACAAAGGCTACTCGATGGTAGGGGAAGACGCGCACTTTGGGGTTGCTAGGAGTGAAAAATCACTATCTCAGCCCTTCTCCGATAGTCAACTAACGAAGTTCTATAAAGACTGTAGAGAAAACGAGGTAATCCTTAGGCTTTTCCCTCAAAAGTCCACTCCTAGAGCGGCAAGTTACGCTGGACTAGAAAAGTCCGACGAAACAGACCCTATCTCTATACACAAGATGGTTAGGGACTTCCCTAATGTATCCCTAAGGAAGCCCCCTGAGTCATTTAAAACCTCTGACCTTAGGCAAGAAGGGTACGAGCATAAAAAAAGACTAAATAGTGTTTTAAACTTTGCTCGCAGGTTTGATTACTGTGACGTCAACGGACAATGGATTAAAGATAACATAAAAGAGATATCTTCAAGCCTATCCGACACAGCTCAGGACGCTTTCCAAATTAACGAAGAGTCTATTATATATAAAAAAGGAAACAAAAAGAAAGGTGTTAAAAAGGGAGATATTAATTACAACAGCATTAATCTTACCCAATTATGCACAATTCTCGCCTCACTAAGAGGATACATTCGCACTGACGCCGCAGGACAGCCTTGCATCTCTGACGAGTTAATTAAAAGGGAATACACAAAGGATAATGACTTGATCAAGTGGAAGTTCGCTAAAAAGCATGTTTTTTGTTTTAGCCCTATGCACCAAAGAGGAGGAGTAGCCAGAAGCAACCTTATTCATCACGGAGCAAGGAACTATATAATTAGAAAAGCTAAAGAAGATGGATTAATCCTTAACGACAAAGTTGAAGACCGAGCCACCCAAAAGCAAGTTACAAAAGGACGAGGAAACTTCTCAAAAGAAGAGGATAAAGCTTTTGTTTCTCACAGAAAAGCTTATTCGAACTCCATAAAGGAAGTTTTTAATCTATTCAGAAACATGCTTCAACACTCAACTTAGCATCTGTTTAAGGGTGTCGGCACAACGCATGTGCTTTAAAACATCAACAGAATTAAGAATAATGCCCCGCTTCGGCGGGGTATTTTTTTGTTTGACAAAAAGTTAAGTTTAGCTTACTATAGAGGAATGCCAGACTCAGAAAAACTGTCTAGAGATGATAGAGGTCTTCTAACTAACCCGCCAGTTGGTTATGTGTTCAACGAAGATGGAAGCGTAGACTGGCGTAAGATGGTACGAAAAGAATACTTAGTAGCGAACAAGCAAAGAACTAATGAAACTGACGTATCTAACCTAGAAGATAAAGATTTATTAATCTTACTTGGAGGCATTAAAGAATTAGCTCAAATCAGAGGCTTCTCTAAGGTGTCTTACAACGTAGTATCAGCTAACCAAGAATATTTCGCAACTAGTTGTACTATTGAATGGTTACCTAATTATGAAACCGACAACCGTATAGTGTCTTTCTCTGCTCTAGCTGATGCTCACCAAGACAACACTTACAGCTTTGCCTCAAATTTTTTAGCAGCCACCGCTGAAAACAGAGCTTTCGTTAGGTGCGTAAGAAACTTTCTAAAGATTAATGTAGTAGGCCAAGAAGAAATGGGAGGAGGCCAGAAAACCGGAAAGAGCTTTGCTTCTGCTTCTAAGCCTAAAGCGGACTCTAATCCCTCTACCCTACTGCAATCAATAATGACTAGTAAAGGAATTCACTTTGACACAGTAAAAAACAAACTTGTCGAGGAAGGCTACGAAGGGGCCAGTTCCCTAAGCTCCCTAGAAGAGATCCCTAAAACGAAAACGTTCGAATTAATAGGTAGACTAAAGAAGATACAAGCTTCTAAGTAAACTATTACCATTTACCTATTGGGCACTTTTCTTCTGAAAAATAGACTTTTAAAGGAACAACACACCCGCACTTTTGACACCTCTCTCCTTTCGAGGTAAACCAAGGACACCCTTTACATATAGCTGTTCTAGAGGAAGACAGGTTAGTGCTCGCAATTACTTTTTTACCCTGCAGGGCTGCTTTTCCTGTCTTTGCTATACTTTTAGTTAAGTTTTTGGCCATTTGAAAGCCGCTAGGCATCTTAGGCTCTTCTTTTTTTTCTAAATTTTTTAAAGATCTTATTCTGGTAGTGTTTATAGAAACAGACCTGCTACCAACTTCCTCTGTGTATTCATCAGCCATCTTGCATTAAATCAAAACGTAATTGCTCGTCACTAATGATAAACACTTTTCTACCAAAAGGCGAACATTTATGCACGCAAGGCCCAGCTTGAAAGTTAGGATTACTTGTCCCACCACCACCGTTCCTAACTATAAGCTCTGTTCCGTTGCTGCCATACACGGCTAGAGCTTGAGTGAACTCTGGTTCTATTTTAAATGTTTGCTTAGTAGTTGATGTATCTAATTTTTCCTTTGAATAAAACTCAAATTCTTGCATAGAAGGACCGATTACAGAGTCTCCTTTATTCAAACCAAAGTACTCTTCGTAACTATGAGAAGAAGAGGATCCTCCTCTATTCTGTCCATCGGTACATAAGCTATGGTAACCTTGCTCAGTATCTACAATACCTATTTTTTCGTTTTTACATATTCCTTTAGTCACAAGGACAGTTCCGTTAAGGTGATTTAACTTACCTAAACCATCTTCTCCTATTGCGCTTTTCATAAAAGTAGGAGAAGGAACAACCTCAAATTCTGTCCACTCTATAGTCGTCTTCAAAAAAGTAGACCAGAAAGGTTTACCTCTAACTTGACACCCAAAAATTATTTCGTTTTCGTAAGAAGCGTCTATTATTTCAGAGCCAGCTATGTTTACTATAGAAGTATCAGTATCTATTGTTTCGCTAGTCACATCGTAATCTTCACTAGAATAAACTAGCTCTCCCCCAAAAGAGAAAGCTCTCCTCTTATCTAGGTTAGGCAATTTTAGGCCTTCACCGTACAATAAAGTCTTTCCTCCTGCGTCACCAGAGGCATCTCCATATATAGCAGGCATACAAAAGACACCATTGTCTTTTGGTATATTAACCCTACTAGGCAATCCTATACCGTTAGGCTCGAAGCTAGAGTTATGGCTTGAATTTTCAGTTAAGTTTAAATCGAAATCTTCAACAGAAGTGTCGGTTATGTTAAAAGGAGAACCTTCGCTCCATTTTTTCTGAGCATCGACTCCTTTATAATTACCGTAATAACTGTCGGACTCAAAACCAGAATACCAAGCTCTTTTATACTTCTTAGTTTTGTGGTCATAAAATTCTATATAGTTTTGCTTCGAAACTTGCTCGTAACTAAGAGACTCAAACTCCCCTATCCTAGTACTAAACTGCCCAGCATCGGTAGGCTCAGCAGGAGAAAAGGTTATATTAGCCATATCCTCAACGTACCTATACTCATACTTCCTATATTTCCTAACTTTAGCAAAGACGGGTACGTGAGCGCCTAAAAACCTCATGTTATTAACAGTCTTGGCGTAACTATTAAATACCTCGGAAGTTACAGCCGAACCGGGATTTATACCAAACCCCTTAGGTAAACTAGGCTCTTGAGCTCTGGAAAAAGAACTCAACCAAGGTTGAGAAGTGTTTGCTATCTCATTCTTAACGACCCTATATTCTACTATAGAATTATTATTTACTATAGCGGTCAAACTAGCGGGAGTAGGGTCAACTTGAACCTCCTTCTGACAAGTATCATCATCAGTTATAGTAACAGGAGTTTCGCTAACCTCTTCTCTTTCGTTCGCCTCGTAAACACCTAAGAAGTTAGGATTTTCAGTACCTTGTAGATCAGAGTACTCGTCTTCAGTAGTAGTTCCAAAAGCTTGATGATCTTTAACTTCTACATTCCTGTTGTTAAAATTATTTTCTCTTTCGTTTATCTTTCTATTTAAATCCTTTGCGTTATCCCAGTTGTCGCTTTCTGCCACGCTATTCAACGTATGAACGTACCTTGTTAGAGTTGATTTAAGATCTGCTATGGCTTGAGTATTTTCCGGCTCAACACCTACCGAGTCAGCCAAAGCTTCTGACTCTTCTAATAATATACCAAAGTCTTCTTGACATATTCCGGTATTCGGCTTAGTATAACTTATAGATACAGCAGCTGTCTCCACCCCGCGATGCTCCGACAAAGGTATATAAGGCATTTGCTTCTCTGTGTGATCTATTGTTAAGTTCTGGCTCCCGCTAGAAGTAGCCGCGTTATTGATTTCGAATTGAGTCGAGCTATTTATCTTCGTAATTTTTGTGTTGCTTGCTATACCAGTCCCCGAGACACTAGCCCCCAATATAACAGGCCTTGACCCATCATAGTTAACCTGTTTGCTTCCGTTTACTAAAGTAAAAGCATGCACGAACTTGGCTTCCTGTATAATCAAGCTATGGAAAACAAAAGGAACGCCATCTACCCTTCTATCAATTATCTTTTGTTTTGCTATTTCATTACTGATATCAGAGTATCCGGCTCCAGAGTCAGTTACCTCTATATGCTTTATTTTTCCGGACTCTACGTGAGCTTTAACTTCGGCCGTTTTAAGTAAGACTCCTTCTGTAGTGGGAGAAGCTATAGTAACGTCTGGTGCAACTTCGTAATTAGCGCCAACCGAGTCAATCACTACCCTAGAAATACCCCCTAGAGCTATCTTGTCTTTATAAGAAGCTTTTAATTTATGAGAGAGCCTGTATTTGTATAACCTTTCGTGAGGTATCCTAAAATCAAAGTTGTCTCCAATTCTTATGTAGTCATGGGACCCAAAGATAGACACGCCTTCCTTAGGAATAGATATAGACTTTGATAACAAATAATTCTCAGCTAAGCCTATTGAAAATAGCCCGTCTTCTCCACTTTCGCTTAAGTCAGACTGGTAAATAGTAGAGGTCCAGTTGAAAGGCAGTCTCATTAGATCATTAGGAAAAGACTTAGGTTCTCCCTCGTCGTAATATTCAAATACTTCCTTTGTTATTTCTAATCTATAGGTTTCAGCGGAGTCGGCGTCTTTATAAGGTACAGAATAATTTATTACCCCTTTTTTCTCATTAAAGCCTGTGCTTAACTCTTTTACGAAGTCCCAGTTCCCTGTCTCCGAATTAAGCCTTGTTAAATTAAATTTTATAGATATAGGTTTATTTCTGTAAGAAGCAGAACCGTCAGATTTAGCAGACTCAAAATTATTTATGAAGCCTTTTGTATAATCCGAACTAACAAAAAAAGATAAAGTCTCATTCGCCTCTACTCTTGGATATATATATTTAACGGTTGCTGGCAAAGGCCCATCATAAGCCAAACCATGCTCTGTATCGGAATCCCTGAGTAATTCACTCTTTCTGTCAAAACTGAATATTCTATCTAATTTCTCTGTATAAGAAAAAGAAGAAGGAGTTTTTAAAACATGGTCTGAGTCTCCGCTATAGTTGTTTAGGTCTGGTATTTGGTAATCCATATAACCGACAGATACAGGGTCTCCGTTCCCTTCCGGCTTCTTAACTTGATCAACATAATAGGCTGACTCTGTTATTAGAATACCTTTATATATCTCTCCTATTAAGCTTTTTCTATTTTCCGTAAACTTAAATTCATTTGTCGCAGGATCAAACCGGAACACATCCTCCGGCACATCGTCAAGATGTAGATATTCGTAACTAATCTCTACCTCTTCACTTGTACAAGTAAAATAACCTAATTTATTAGCATTTATATCAACAGAGCTTCCATTTATAAATATTTTAGAAGTAGCTGTTGGAAATTGATCTCTTTTTATTAAGTATCTATAATCTTTGCCTTTTGTTAGTTTAATTATTATTTTGAATTTAGTGCCCTCGTAACTTACAATATCTATTTGGGTATTTTCTCTATACAATATATTTTTAAAGCTTTCAAAAATATCTAAATTATGCCACTCAAAAAAGTTACCACTATCATTTAAGCCTTCTATTAACTGAGAGCTCCCCATATCGCCTTCGTTTGTAATTAGCCCTTCAGCAACCGCAGAAAGCTCTAGATTAGCCCTAACGGAAAACGTACGTCCGTTTTGACTATATATGTTATCTGGCCAACTCGAAAAAGGTTCATCAGACTTGGCTCCATATCCGGATTCGTCATGATCAAGAGAATAGTCTTTATAAAAAGGTCTCTCTAAATAAAATCTTTTATTATTAACCACTACAGGAAAGTTCAAAGATGTATACTGGGTCTCATCTAAACCCTGATCATATACTTTATTAATTACCGGATTTTCCCCCCTGTGACCCTCAACTCTATTTCCTTCGTCATTAAGCTGTGACTTTAAATTAAAGTAATTAACTATTTTATAATCATTATTAGAAAAGTCAGCGTAAGGCACTAAGTTTAAAGCATCGAATGATTTAGTGGAGTCAAAAATATTCAGCACTTGATACAAGTTAGAGCTAGTCTTATTATCGTCATTATCTTCTCCCCAAGCCGCAATCCTTAAGAAATATACCCTACCTGCAACCACACTCCCTGTACTTTTTTTGAATACTATAGCGTCTCCATTGTCTACGTTATTTAACTTTATATAAGTGCCGCCGTCACCAACTAACACTTCTGTAATAACACTTGTCCACAAGCTGTCGATTTCTCCAAAATTATTTAACTCAGCCACCCCACCCGGTCTTGCTATATCTTGATAAGCGATAGACTCCACCTCTGACTCGAATTTATATTGAAGATCCGCCTTGTCCGCGCTCTCAGTTAGGTAGGTTCCCATCTTTCCGTCTTTAGATAAATCTTTAAAAACCAAGCTCTTATCTGTAAGTTTCTTAAGGCGGAACCTCACGCTCCTGTAAGAAGGCTTATCCCTCTCTAAGTTGAACCTAAAACCAACCATAGGGTCTCTTTGCCAATGAACCCCGAAAGGAGTAAAAGAATAACCATGGTTATTTTTTAAAGATAAATGAGCCTTATGATCTCTTTGGTTTATCTCTCTTTGGTTTATCATATTAAACTCGTCTATGCTTAAAGCCCTTTCTTTAATGTTTTCAGCTTCTTTAGTTTGTTGCTCGAACCTAGCTTTAGCCCTATCCAAAGCTTTTACGCTTTGTTCCTCTGAAACAGCAGAAGAAAAATCCTCGTTTAAGCTTCTTATCGTGCCGTCTGCAGAAAAAGGTATAGAATCTTTATCTTCTAAGGATAACAACAAAAGGCTTTCAGAAGCGGTAAAGAGTAAAGATGATTTTATTTTATATTCATAAGCGGGAGACTCTATGGTTGTTTGATTGTAGTTTGAGGCGTCACCAGAACCAACTGTTCCAACTAGCTTAACTTTTATTCTAGCTTCTTTTCTTTCTGTATCTATTTCAACTTCTTCGTCTCCTTCTTCGACCTTATTATAAGTAACACCTTCTAGTAATGGTATAGTGAATACAAAGTTTTTTGTATGCTGGTCAAGGTTTTGATTACCGTCTTTTTCTATAAGAGAGTTAGCGTATCTACCTTGTATGTCTTTTATTTTTCTCCCCTGTATAAGCTCATAAGGACTGTCGCTGGATATAATTCTTTCCACTACAGCGTTCAGAAAGCTTTGCTTATGCTCATTGCTAACTACTTTGCTCCAAGCCGGAGCTTTCATATTACTATCATTTCTCTCAACGGTCGCTTGAATTGATCCACTGTTTTCAAAGCCTGCAGATTTAGCGTCACCAGTACCAGCTGTAATAGAAAAAGTAAAAGCTGTGGCTCCCGTTACAGTCACCACGAAATCATTGTTATAAGCCACAGGAGTAGCCCCAGAAATAGTTATGGAGTTGCCATTGGCAAGGCCATGAGCAGTCGAAGCCGTCGCCGTCGCCACCCCTGAGGATTCTGTTATGCTGGATATGTCTATATTCCCAGTATATTTACCTTCTCTCTTTCTAGCCACTTCCTCCTTGAAATCTTTCTTCTCATCAGATATAACCTTTTCATTTTCAGCTGAATCGTCCACATCTTCAACGTTAAACTGAGAAACCTTTAAATCAACAGAGTAGGGGAATTTAATTTTATACTCTTTGAGTCCAGCAATACCTTCTATCTTCTCCCCGGACCTATATTCAGTATTATCATAAGTCAAAATAACCTCCTCTAAACCCTTCTTTTTGTTGTATATTTTATCGTGAGAATAACGCAGGTCGTTCCACCTAGTACTTCCGTCTGGATCTGCTTTAATCTCATTTTCTTTTAAGTCGTAAGTAAAATCGTAAGAGAATTCTACTTCTGATTCAAACGAATGATACCTCTTATCTTTTATACCAGAAAAAGTAACCTCGCCTGTCCTCTCATTAAAATGAGAACACTTTGTTATTCTTTCATGCCCCGTGCTTAACATATAAGCAATGACATCTTGCTTCATATCCCAAGGCACCTTCAAGTATATAGGCGCAGCTACATTAGAAATATCTTTCCTGAAAAAGACTTCTCTCTTGACTCCTCTTTGGTTACTAAGAAACGTTACCCCAAATCTATAAGAGTCATTATAATTCTCTATAGTTTGATATCCTGTCTGTCCTTCTTTAGGGTCAAACTTGTTAGTATTAAATATATTTGAAAATTTATACCTTACTCCATTATAGTCAATATTTATACCTCTTTTCTCTAACTCTTTCTCCATCTCCCATTCTTTTTCGTCGAAATATGTCGGATCCTCTATTAAATGAGGTATATCTAAATCTGTTAACCTAATAAACCAATCTTCTCTTCTTTGTTTTCTTATTTCTGAATATATTATGTCGTCAGCGGAATTAAAGTCAGCTCTTTCGCACGAATAAACAATGTGATTATTTTCTTCACCATCTACTACATTTATTTCTCCATTTGAAACATTTGCTATTTTTAAATTATCAACACTTGTTACTCCTACATCTGCTTTATGAGTTAAAATAAATACTTTATCTGAGTCTGGAATTATAGAATATTTAGGTTTCGCTGTAACGGAGTCATTGCCTCCGAAATCAATAGTAAAATGACCCGCTTTCAAATCTTCTTGATTATCTCCCCCTACCTTAGTGCATTTTGAGCTAGACGCATTAACGAAAACAGAATTAGATTGAATAGCTCCGTTAACCTCAAAAGGATCTTTAAAAACTATAGTCTGGCCTTGGTAAACTGACTTATTCGAATAAAACCTGCGAGACAGGAAGCCTAGCTCCTCATTTTCGCCAGACTCGTCTGTGTCAAACTCATCTACTTCCTCTTTTTCGAATAGTACGTCTATGTAAGCCTCTTTTTGCGTTACAGTTACGGTTTGACTAGCTTGCTTGACATCGTAAAGGCTAAACCCTTCCAAATCTTTAGTCTTATATGCCTGAACCGAACCACCTTCATATTCAAAGTCTCCATTATTATCGACTTTATATATTTCAACTATATCCTCTGACACATTATACAAAGAGAGACTTATGTTGTCGCTATACTCTAACACATAATCGTATTTTTTATTCGGTAACACTATTTTATCATTAACTTCAGACAACTTAAACTCGTGCAACCTACAGGTTATACCTATCCTAGGCGAGAGTCCCTGAGAAGAAAAACTAACAGGACCAGCAGAACCTATAGATTTTATTTCTGAGCCAGACAAGACAGAAAAACCTTTATAGCTCATTGAAGCCACAGAGGGCTCGCCTTTTATTCTTTTATTAAATTTTATAAAAGGCACAAAGTCAGCCTTAAAGAAGCCGCCTGCTCCCGCATCAAAAGCCCTTATAGCCTCATCATTAAACAAAACAGCTTGCTTTTCATAAATAGACTTGTTAAGACTAACTGTCCCGTCCCTTATTACTTCTATAGCTTTTGTGTTACCACTCTTAATCTTAATAGAAGAGCTATCAATTGTATCAATTAAAGCGTAGTAGTCTTTGTTTATATCTTTTGTCTCTTCCTCTCCTAATAGTTTCAAGCCAAGCTCTGCTCCGGAATTGTTTATTATATTTAGAGAAGAAATCCCCTTGTTTACTAGTAGCTTAGAATCCCCCGCTGTCTGCCTAGACACAACAACAGCTCTCAAATCCTTCCTATATATGCCTCTATCTAAAATAGTGCAATCGACGGGGCTTCCTGTAGAAAAACTCAGAGAAGCGTAACTTATTTTTATAAACTTACCTGAAGCTAGACTAGTATTAGGCAGTACGCCGGTACCCTCTGCTGAAGTTATCTCAATTGAGTTTCTAGATCCGTTGATTATAATAAAATCAAAGTCTCTATTTATATGTTTTCTCAGAGGTAAAACCAAATTCGATCCATCCGCCACGGAAACTATAGCTCTATTTTTTTGAATACCACTAAAAGAAGCATCGGAGAAAAGGATATTTTCTTTCTTAGACTTTATTACCTTAACGTCCTTAAAGTCAATATTTATAAGAGGAGACTGGTACACCTCTAGCTCAGAATTTCCAATCGCCCCTAGCCCAATATCTGCGTCAAAAGCAGAACACCCAGTACTCTGACTAGCAGAAAGCTCGGGAGATAAAAGCTCAGCTAAAGAAATAATTATAGCTCTGTTTTTAGGCAGCAAAGCCGGAGCCAACTCTTTATCGTAGTAAGTATCAAACCTACCCCCACTGTACGTATAAGACCTATACGACCCCTGAGAGGCTCTGATTTTTTCGTTTACAAAACCCTGAACAAGAGAAGATAAAGCGCTATCATTTGAGCTAATAACTAAGGATACATCTTCATACGAAGTGTTGACTATATTAAGCTTAGCTAATCCAGTTGATCCTATACCGGTGATCTTGTCAAATTTCGCTGCATCAAAATCCGAACCCTCAGGGGTGAACCCGAAATAATCATTTATACTTATACTGTCAGCATTAGATAACTTTTCGTAGTGAAGCTTGATACTTAAAGGTATTTGAACGCCAAAAACGTTATACTTCTTATTAACGTCCAAGTCGGCAGAAGGATATATAAAAGAATCCTCCTCTGATGCGCCCTGCTCTATTTCCATATACGTAAAGTATTCTCCGTAGTCATCGTCGGAAGCGAACTTAGCCAACTCAGCTGTATAAAATTTAGACGAATGTAGTTTACCGTTAGAAGTTAAATTGTCTATACCGTAACTATCTGCTGAATCATAATTAATATTAACATTAATCGGGTCTTTAGATATATTAGATATAAAGAATTTTGTGTTTTTATTATACGCAGCTTTGCCATAGTCTACTGTTCCTGTATTATCTGAAACATACGGTCTTAAGAAATTAATATCTCCATCTACTAAAATCTTCTTGTCGTCATGTATACTATGATCAATAATTATATCGCCGGGTTTCATTATAAAAAACTCAGCTGTTGATGATCCTTTAGTTACTTTAGCTATTTTGCTATCTTCATCTATGTCAAGGGTATATCCATTTGCTGTATTAGTATTAAATAATGTATGCTCTGTCTTTCCGCTATTATAATTAGTCTTACTACTTATAAATGCAACTTTATCCGAATCTAAAGTAAACCCTGTATCTGTTTTGATTGTTCCACTAGCGTTTCCAGTGCCACTTGCGATAGAGAATTCGAAAGTTGTAGCACCTGTTACGGTCACTACGAAAGTATTGTTGTAAGCAGTAGGAGTAGCTCCGGAAAAAGTTACGGAGTCTCCAGTAGTAAGCCCGTGAGCAGCCAAAGACGTAGCGGTTGCTGTCCCTGAGGACTCTGTTATGCTGAATATACCAATAGAGGTATTATTAAAATTTTCAACCCTAACAGGCCTTTCATGAAGATTAACAACAGCTAACTTACCAGCATTTGAGCCATATAAATCTTCTAGATTAGTCCAAACATTTGGTAAAACTATTTTTAAATCATCGCTATGCTCATCTGGTTTAAAGAATACAAAGTTATATTCAAATCCTGAGCTAGCAGCTTTACTTAAATATTTTCTATCTAATACATGAAGCTCATGTTTTGGATAATATATTATGTCGCTAGCATTAGTAGCCGAAGAATTCTGGTCTTGCTCAATAAAGGTACCTCCGCTAGTATGCTTATAAGCTCTATTCTTTTTAATTTTATCTTGGCCGTCGCTGGTGTTAGATATAACAACTTCATCTAGACCCGCATTTACATAATAGTCGTTATTAAAATCAGAGTCAGATAAGTCTCCTTTAGCGTGAAACTTACCTGTCAGGAAAATCGTATCCTTTCCTACTAGATTCTCTATAGAGCAAGAGTTAGAGTCTAAATCTTCGTTCCACCCTGTTGCGTAATGAACGCCAGAAGCAACCGCGGCACCACTTGTATATACGTTAGAATAATGTTGCTGAACCGAAGTTGTTTTGTTAGCGCTAAGCGGGCTGACTATATCTGTATTATCGGAAAAAGTTTTAATATTCTCTTCCTCGCCTACATTAACAATATTCAAACTAGAAACGTCAACGTTTTTAACATAGAAGCTTTCGCAAAGCTTTGAATCATCTTTTTCAAGCCTAGTTTCAAGATTTGAATCAGTGTACAGTTCTATAGTGTTTCCGTCTATAACTTTTACAAAATATGTTTGCTTTCTAGCTTCGGAAGAATCGTCATCTAACCCTAGGGCTAACGAGAACTCCGTTGGCAGAACGGTATATAACCCATTAGTATTACTACCAAAGTCGTACATTTTTTCAGTGCTTTCTATATAAACAAACAACTTATTATTATCACCAGTCAGATCTACAGAAACAAGTTTCTTAGAGCCAGAACTAGTGCCGTCTTTAGACAAAACATCAGTAAAGCTATAAGGATAATCGAAGTTTGTTTTAGTTAGTTTGTAATTAGCACTATTATAGTAAGTTATGTAGTATTCGTGGTCATCAAAACATAATACAGTATCGCCGTCTGCATAACTATTAGGGTTACCACTCCCTGACCCATAACTATCAGGATCACCTGCATAATAATGTTTAGCAATTATAACTTTTTCGCACCCAAACACAAACTTCTGGTATGTCGCCAACTCATGATTCCTTAAAGTAAACTGATTATTAGCAAAAGTTAAGTGCTCTACGAACTGCCCGTCAAGATTAAATAAACTCTCCATATTTTTCTGGGAGTATTTATGTTCTTTTTTATTATAATAATCTCTCTTAATAGCTGACTCAATATAAACGTCCTCTACAGAACCATCCAACACAAGAAAATCTCCGTCAGATAAATTCTGCGAATAGTTTTGGGTTTTAGATGTATCTTTAAAGTTTTCATAGTCAGAGCCCAATGAGTCAGAATCATCGTACACATAGTTTGTGGATTTAAAACTATCAACCTCCGCTCTGCCTACTCTTTCTCCATTAGAAGAGGCGTTTTTAGGTAAGGACACCTTTGCTCTGTCGTTAGACATATTACAAAAGACCATATCGAAACCGTAATCATATGTATATTTGCTGACATCTGGTAACTCTAAACCAAAACCTTCGCTTCTATTTATTATAACCCTCTGGCTAGTTAGGCCAGCGGTTATCTGATCATTGCCGATATTATTACCTGTGCCGGTTGCGATAGGAAACGTAAAGGTAGTGCTTCCAGTTACGGTCACAACAAAGCTACTATTATAAGCTACGGGAGTAGCGCCAGAAATAGCAACAGTGTCGCCTGTACTAAAACCATGAGCACCTGAAGACCTAGCTGTAGCTGTGCCTGAAGATTCTTCTATAGAAGATATAGTGACACCGGGTTGCTCAAATTTATACCTATCCGATTGATCTAGCTCTTGTATTACAAAAGTAAGATTATCTTTTCTTTTTATTGAAACCAACCCTTCTTTAGATAAAGGAGTTTCAAAGTAAAAACCTATATCGTCTCCAAACCTATCAACAAACTTTACAGACTCGTTTTCTGAGCTAAGAGAAACCATAACGTCTTCAGCCGAATCTTTTTTAGATGTTAAGAATATTTCGAAATTTTGGTTATACTTTGCTTCTGCAAATTTAAACTCAACCAACCCACCTTCTCCTGAATAAGAAAATGCTTTACCGGAGTCTTTTTCGCTTACTGCTATTTGATTAAATACTATAGGTTTAATTTCTGTAAACTCAAAATAAGATCCATTATACTTTATTTTTGTCCCTAAGCTGTTTCCGGGAGCAGTATACTTTAAGACTCCATCCTTAAATATCCTCATTACAGGAGCAACCCAGCTCTCCTTGCTGGACTCTATATCAAAATTTTCTATTTGATTTCTTACTATATTTACATATTCATTATTAGGTATAGTTCCTGTTATGTTAACATCTACATCCTCATTATGTATTATAGTATTTCCATTTGTATTAAAATCAGAATTAGTTAAATTTAATTGATTAAAATTTACAGTCTCTATGTTGCTTATAGCCCAATTATTGCTATTATAAGTAAATTTTTTAGCTCCTTTTGGAGATATATAATCTGTTAACTTTGAATTTATTGTATGCGCTGAATGCTCGCATAACACTTTTGTTTCGTAATTAGAAGCGTTTAAGAAAGTAATGTGTTGCCCATTTGTCAATCCGTCTGGCAAAATCAAATCTGAACTACAATCAATGACTCCTGTTATATTAGCATCATCAGTAGTTAATTTTATTTTATCGTGTTCAATTATTATAACGTCATCAACATTTACGCTACCATTAGTAACTGAAAGATCGCCAGTCGAAAGGTTAATTACATTATTGCTGCTAGCCCCATCTATAGTAATGTTAGAGCAATCCTCTACGATCACTGGATCGTTTTGTGCTTCTATTGTTGCTATAGGAACAGGAGTTTCTTCGGCTGCTATATCTAAAACGCTAGCGCCAACATCGTTAGTTACAGTAGCTCCAGAAACTATAAAAGTCTTACCTTTGTCATCTTCTGTTGCCGTGATAGAGCTTGTTATGATTGGCGAATTATAGAAATTATCTAAAGGAGAAAAAGCAACATCACTAACCCCAGTAGTTATAGAAGACTCGGCATCCCCCGTTGTAGCAGAGACGCAAGAAAAATTAACTATCTTATCGTTTTGATCTCGTAGTTCATCAAAATGACTCCCCGTAATAGAAGGGGTAATAAACGTTCTAGTCTCCTCAGGAGACACTTCGAACAATTCTCCAGTAGTTACATAACTATCAGAAACTTGCCCTAAATAACTTTTCTCTTCCCTATGCAAAAGTAGGCCACTCGGCTTCGCTCCTAAAACAGTCTTTATACTCTCTAGGGAATTTGAAAGCCCGCCTTCTCTGGTGATTCTTATTCCGGTTAACCCGGCTAATTCAATAGGCTTTGCAGTTTTCAAATCTGAATCAGTAGAAGTTATGTTACCAAATTCATCAGTCCCTAAAGTCTCTATTTTTAATTGATCTTCTGAGTCTTTGTATATAGTTTCGTTTGAATCTTTTATTAAATAGTATTCCCTAGACTCGTCAAGAGTAACCACGGCTTGACCCGCGCTATCTATAACAGTACTTTCTGACTGTTGAGTTATATCCAACAAGCAACCGCTAGTCGGAATAGTAACGTCGAGAGGTAAGAAATTTATTTTTTTAATTACTTTCGTCGAGTCACTCGCTAATTCCACATTCTGTTTTTTCTTTATTCTAAACTCTATATCTTCTGGCTTATGCTTTTTCGTTATATCGGTTTTGAGCATCACGCAAGGAATAGAATTGACGGCTTGTATGTTATTAAAAGAGTTAGATGTAGAGTCTGTATACTCATTATTATAAAAAATATTATTGACGAAGGATCCCCCCGAGGCCTCTATATCCGACCAAGCAGGTTCGTCCGCAGCAGGAAGCTTATACTGGAGTTGGTAATCCCATCCATATTCCGAACCATAAGAATCATTCCCCCCTAAATCCCCAAGAACAATAGCGCTCTTGGTATAGATTTTATATACATACTTAGTTATCCTAAGCCTTGACCCCGAAGAGAAAGCATTTTTATCCAAGTCTCCATCTAGGAGGCCTATATGGTTGCCTCCTTTTTTGCTAGACCTGATTAGAGCTATATCTTGCCCTTCAACATCTTCATATAAGTAAGGAGAAGCTACAGGTTTTTTACCCGAACCTTCTTGTTCGTCTAAGTATTTATAGTTGTTGAAATATATACTATCGATATCTTCTATCTTTGTGATAGGCGTACCTTCGTAATTTTTGTTTATATGGGGATTATTTGGTGCATTATAAGCATAGTTTCTTAGGTAATTTATCGTCGCTCTGCTTATGCTAGAGTTTGTGTTGTCAGTCTCTGCGGAAGACGTAAGCCACTCGCTCATATGATATGTATCTTCACTATCAACAGTGTCTTTATAGTCGCTAGGCGGAGCTACATTATTGAGGCTATTTTTATTTGTTATCCAATTTGATTTGTCTACTTTTCTTTCGGATCTAAATCTTAAAAGTTTATATCTTTTTTGGTTTACTTCTTTTCCTAATGCTGCCGATGGCGTAAAATTATTACCGAATAAAGACTTACCCATATACAATCTGAGTCCATAAAGCTTACCAATTAGGCCTTGTCCTATTACCAAAGGATTATTATTTTTTTTGCTTAATTCGCTATACTCAAGATCTGGAATTTTTGAATCTTCTTTCCCATTTATAAATATAGATAAGTCTATTTTTTTAGTAACTTTATTAAATTTAGCAGATACAGCGATATGATACCAAGTGAGAGTGCTTAAAACAGTAGTAGAAGTTATTGTAGTATCATTTATTTTAAATTCTACTTTGCTATCTGATGTTCTTTTTACCTCTAGTGCATTTTGTTTTTTTAGTATTTGCTGCTCTCCGGAATTATCATCTAGCCTAACCCAAAAATCTAAGGACATATCTCCTTTTAAAATATTAAAAGATCTGTGGTGCCCTAAATCAAGTTTATCTCCGCTAGCATTAAAGACCATAGCTTCAACAGATGTACTAGATACAGTATCTGATGTTGTAGTTACAGAAGTGTTAGTTATTTTATGTTCAAACTTAGACCAATCATAAATAGAATTACTAGCAGCGGACTTTAATATCAAAACATCTGGAGATTCGTTGGTCGTCCTTATGTTAGTTTTATTTGTTGTTATATTTGACTTTGTCCACTCAAGAGCTCTAATCTCAACTAATTTCTGTTTATTCGAGCTATTAGCAGGTAAGTTAGAATTACTAAGTGAAACCGGAAATTTCGTTGTCTCGCTAGTCTCCAAAGCAGGGCATATATTGTACCACTCTCCATAAGCCGTAACATTATCTCCGCCATCTAAAGTATTATTTCTAGCTTGTAATTCGTAGTACACTCCTGTATTAGGAGTTATAGTTATGTCTCTTTTTCCTGCGGCTGAACCAGCTAAACTTAGGACCCCTGCGCTAGTGTCCCCTGTTACGGAAACTCCTTGGTATGTTAAAGCACTGACGGCTTCGTAACCCTCCTGTAGATTATTGTTTATTATGTCGCACTTGAAATTGTCAGGTTGATAAGTGTAAATATTTTCCGTATTAACTAAATCTATATCTGAAACCTCCCAATTATAATTATTCTGGTAATAGAATCGGTCTTTTACCTCATGGTTAATAAGAAAGTATGAAGGATCACTAAAAGGGTACTGAGCTGAGGCATCATTTTTTTGGTATACCTGTGTTGAATAAAGCTTTTCCTGCCCTACGGCTTGAGGGTTATTAGTCTGAGAAGTTATAGAGAAAGGACTCAAAGAGTTTCCATCTCTGCTAGAAAGCACAGAAGGAGAATTAGAATTTGCTTGGGTAGATACATTAGAGTCAACATATATATCTCTCTCCAAGTACAACACAGATGAATCATCTAAATCTTTAGAATACCTAACAATCTCCTTCAGTAACTCTAGGTCTCCTTTGATCTTGTTGTCGGAGTCTCTGTTTTCTGGGTCTTGTCCTGTTGCTAATATAGTTAACTCAGCTAAATAATTTTTTTCAAAAAATAGATTAACGCCTCTCTCGAACTCTTGTTTATTTGATTTTAAATTTGATATTTTTATTGAGCCATCTTCGCCCTCTATATTTAAAAGCCTACCTGCGCGCAGGACATTATTACTTTCATATTCATAATCTAACACCTTAGTCTTGCCCGCTTGCATATCTCCTCTTTCTGAGGCAGCGTAACCTGAACATAAAGATTCCTGACTTATTCTAATATCTCTAGGTTTATCGTAATAATACTTCTCGTTAGTTTTCGCGTTCCCGTCGAAACTTCTATATTCTGTTAAAGCGTAGTCTACCTCTTCGTCTCCATAATGTTGGTCGCCTTGGTAAAAAGTATCCCTAATTTCTCCAGCTGAATAAACAGAATTTATCTGCTTGGACCCAATCGAACTATAGCCGCCTTTAGGTATAGTTAAATACTTTTCTCCTGACATATACTTAGAGTAGCCAACTCCGCTAGCCTCTAAGCCAGCAACTTGCTGGGGTTCAAGTGTATAAAATAACCCAGAAACAATAGACGGCCCGATGAATTGCTCTTTATCTACCTCGGCTGAGTCTACTATATTTGGGGTAATATTATCTACCTCTTCTATAGTATTACCAAAAACATCAGTCTCTATTTCTGTGTATACGCTTTCGCCATCAACCGCGTTAAACCCAGTGTTTAAAAAGACAGAGTCTCCAACACTTAAACTTTGGCCTTCTTGAGGTTTTTCGTAATAAAGCTTTTTCGATGGCCTGTTTCTTGGAACGAATTGGTATTCTAGCTCATAAAAATTTTTATAGTTTTCTTCTCCAGTAACAGACCCACTTATACCAGTCATACTTGGAGAGAAAGCCATTTCTGCTGTTCCCATTATGTCGTGACTCTCTGAAGGAACAGTATAATAAAAGGAGACTCCTTTTTGCGTTAATCTAATACTCTCTCCACTTTTAAATATTAAGTCTTTTGTGTCTTGTCTAAATGTGTAATGTTTCTTTTCTGACTTACCCCAATCTTCTATTAAATCTACTTCAAAAAAGTCTTGATCAGCTTTTGCATAAATTCCAGTAGGCTCTACTATATCGTAAGTACCACTAATCTCGAAATTTAAATCTTTAGTAACCGTCTCGCTAAATCTTTCAGAGTCTTTATAAGGAAAAGTAGCAGCCGATTCTATTACCTCCCAAGTGGCGGGGTTATCTTTAGTTAGGTTGCTTTCTCTTGTGAGTTTTCTTTCTATCGTATACGCTTTTCCGGGATCAGCTAAATAATTAACAGTTCTTGGTTTTGTTATGTAGTCATTTATATTAGTTTCTGCGTTCTCAACAACCCCACTATCTATCACTTTGTAGTCGGTAAATATTTCATTAGTCCACCCGGAAAAACCAGAAACTCCTGAATCTACAAATCTTCTAGCAACATTAACTCCTTCATCTATACCTACATCATGTATATCTTTACTGCTAAACTCATGTATCTTATCCCATCCTGAATGTATTTCGGTAAGCTTATTATTATATTTTTGTACCGCAGCTGTCCTTCTGTAAACATACCAACCTTTTTTACTCTCTTCTCCATCTAATTGCTCCGGAATGTCTCCTATGGGATAAACCACAACAGGAGAGCTATTTGTAAGATAGTTCTCATTATTTAAGCAAACAGGATGCACAGTATACCATTTCTCGTCATCAGATAGTATACATTTTTCAATATAGAGTAAAGTCTCTGGAATTCTTCCGTCTCTATACTCACTATTTATAGATAAGCCAGAAACATTAATGCTAGAGTTAGCAACGTTATCTAAAAGAATTTCTTGTTCTTCATAAAACTTGCCAGAAGTATTTACTCTAGACTCGTAATCGGATTGCGTCTCAGTAGAAAGCTTTGAGGCTTCGGAGTAATAAGGTTCGAACGTTGTCAAGCCAGCGACACGCAATCTGTAATTAACTTTAGGATAGTCGACCCCAACTTCCTCATCGTCAGGGAAAAACTTCTTTATAAACTTTTTATTAAATTCGTTGGCCATCTAACCTTAAACCTTAACTATAATTACACTATCTATGTCTGTATGTCCCTAGGATCTATATAATCAAACATAGTCGGATCCTCTTCAGAAGACCTAGAAGCTATTTCTCCAAATTTCCAACTTATCGCACTAGTCTGTCTAGCTAAAGAACTATCAGTATGAGGATTAATAAATGCTCCGTTCATAGCTCTAAAATAAAAATCCATCTGAGCATAAGGTTCAGTATCCAACAGAGCCCCATTATGAACTCTAGGTATAAGTTTTAGGAAATAAAACCTTGGATAACAGGCCCCAAAAGGCCTAAACCCATCACCTTCTATAACATCAGAATGAGAGCCATAGTCTCCTACCATATTCCTTTTGCATGCATATTTACCGGAAGACTGATGCAGGTACTCTATTAGAGCGTTCTCATCGGTCCTGTAAGGCTCTTTTTGTAGCTGGGAAGGACTTACCCCCGCCCAACCCCTAGAACCCACTGAGAGCCTCCCTGTGCCTCGCAAAGGCCTATTTAGAGTCACCTTTACTATCTCAAAAGGGGGATTACCGTTAATTGTCTTAGAAGAGGGGTTAAAATCAGAAGTAAGCCCTCTTGAATTAATGATTTTTGTGGAAATAACCTTATACGGCCTAGGGTTTACAGCGGGACAGGACTTGAAATAATCCGCCTTTCCGTCTCCTGTTTCTGAATATAGGTCTACATTTCCTTGCTCTGGATCATTAGTATTAAAAACATAATTAAAGTTATTAGAACTTTTAGACATAAATATATGTAATTGTCCGGGAACATTCCTTGGGCTAATAGGAGTCCTACATAACTCACTTCTAATCATATCGTATTTGTGGCCAATGCTATCCTCATATTCTTTCGATCTATGGTGACACCTATTATTTAAGAAACCCATGATATCATTATAAACGCTAGGTTTATATATATTACTATTAGCTGAATGATAATGAGACGAGGTCATAAACATGATCCAATCGTTAGTAACGTACTTTAGGTTATCTCCCGTTGCTCCGTTAGCTAAACTTATTCCATCGATTTCAAAAGCTCCTTGAGTCTTTGAATCTGCTGTTAAATTTTTATCAAGAGAATCTTTTCCAGCTACCCCAGTAAAAGTTGTGCCATGTCCGTAAGGATTTCCGTTGTAGTATACTCCTGTTCCCTCTTTGCAAGCAACCCTATATTTCTTGCCTTCCCTTATGGGAACAAACCTAGAATAACCCGGGCTGTTGTTGTCTTTTGTATCTTCTATAAACCAACCGGCTGGCTCAATTGACGGCTCCATATTTCTTAATATAGTAGCTTTAAATTTTTTGCCTAAACCCCAAGCAAACCTTTTAAAGTAAAGAATCCCTCTTCCTCTAGACACTCTATAGCCCACTAGCTGTTGTCTGTCTGCAAAACGCATGAAGCTACTTATAAATTTACGCATAGATTCGTAAACAGGATTAGCTGATACATACATTCTTAAGGCAGGTACAGCGCCAGAACCATATATATTAAGAGCCGATCCGTATTTAAAATAATTCCTAAAGACTCGGTTTGCTTCTGAAAAATGATGACCAGCAGGACCAACGCCGGGCTGATCACCGAGAATTATATTGGACGAAGTGTTTCTTCTATTTTGTTTGGCTGTAGTGGCTCTTAGTAAAGCGTAAGCGTCCTGAAAGGTCGGCTTTCTCTTTTGTAATATAGCTAAGTCTACCTTAACTTTAAGTAAGTTTTCTGGAGGCGTAAGCTTCTCCACAACGATCCTCTCTGATTTCCATTTATCTTTCGGATCATCGACTAAGTCGTCGTATATATTAGCTAATCCGGCAATTCCGCTAACTATTTTGTCTGTGTCTACCACGAATAATCTATCATCTTGTCTTTCAGAGAAGTAAAGCTTGTCTCCTTCTCTTCTAACAAACAGAACATTTCCATTTTTGAGACTGGTTGTTTCGTCTTCCGTATTAGCATTATTTTTAGTCTTTTTCTTCCTTAAAGATTTTACTCTCACCATATCTCCCGTAAGAAAATTTGAAGCAAAAGAAGAATCTAGAATGTGAGATACCTCACCAGTGCTTATGTTGTAAGGGATAACGTTGCTGTTCGAAGCAGTCAAAGTAAAAGTATTCGCAACCGTAGAAGACCAAGGATTACCTAAAGATATTATTTTCGCTCTGTTTTCTTTATCCCTTAAGTCTTTTAAGACTGGTATGATTTGAAATCTAATTTTATGATCTGACCCACTATGAGTCAGGCCTTCTTTAAAGTAAAACATTTTATTGTAAACATAGGCTGGTTTACCCACTCCGTTTCTATTTACTTTATAAGAATATTTACCGCTTATTATTGTTTCGTGTACTATTGTGGTTCCTGACCAAATTCTAAATTTAAATCTAGCATCTGGATTCTCAATTGCATTGGTCTCTAAATAATAGCCAGCTAGACAAGATTTTATATAATTATGTTTTGTACGACCCGACAACTCGTCAAAGTTAAGATAATCTAGATTTTGCCTACTAGAGCTCAAGCTGTCGTAATCACACTTAAGCATGCCCAAGCTTTTCGCCGAGTAAGTGCTCATATCTTCTTTATTAAAATAAAGAGTTTTTCCATAAGGAGAAGTTTCGCTTGGAGTTTCAGACTGAACCCACCAATCATAGTTAGTGGCTCTCCCATAACAAAAAACCTTAGAACCTAACTTCGCCGAAGTGTTTATCTGAGTATGAGGAAAAGCTAAAGAAAAACTAACTCTATAAGGCTCCACTCTCATATTTCCTATATCATCTAATTCGTAATAGCCTTTATGAGCAACCATACTATCGCTGGCCTTCATTGAAGTCGGTAAGCCAATAGCTGGAGCAAATACGTTTTGCCTTGTAAAGTATTTATAAAAATCAAAGCCTACCTTACATATATTTAGCGGACCCTGTTTAGGTACTCTTGCGTCTTTAAGGTTTAAAGATTTGCTATATGACTTAGTAGTAGTATAATCAACTACTCCAACGCTCCAAGACTTCTTAGAGCAAAACAAACTTCTTTGCGCTTCTGATCCTTTGAAATAATAAACATAGCACCATAGCCCCCATTGTAATAAATCTTTAGCAGCATTCTTTCTTTTTAAAACTCCATCAACAGGTATTACTGCTTCGCCGTATTTTATGAATTTGCCGCTCTGTACCGCAGGAGGGTACCTCATGTAGATGTGTTGACTAGCATATTCATTAAAGTATCTGTCCGAAGAATAAGCCGCAGAAGTTAAGCTGGTACTAAGAAAGGTGTTGTCGTACGGATCTGGTAAGTACTTAGCTTCTATTCTTCTCCCAGCCCCAAAGACAGAGTAACCGTCAAACTTTGTTCCCAGTAACAAATCTGGACGGGCATGATTCTCATACCTATTATTTCTGGCTATAGCTCCTCTCTGCCTAAACGCATCTTCCCAATATTGCTTGTTGCTTAAAACAGCCCTAGAGGAAGCTACGACTCCGTCAAATAAATTGCCTTCAGCCCAAGGGCCTTGCTTTTCTAAAAATTTATTTTCTGCCGTTTTTCTTCCGAATATATAAGCATTGAGAGGGTTCATTACATTAGCCCCCTCTGGCATACCAGCGAGAGTCAAAGGCCAATTCCCAGTACCCGTTGACGCAGTAGGGTACTCTATAGCCATATATATTTTCCACCACTCGTCTTCTGGGGGATTTACCCCTAAGGGCTGCTGAGGAGTAGCCGTATTTCGCATCCCCAAAAATATACTATCTGCGTAATAAAATATTCTCCACAAGCAGTCAGGTCCAGATCTTGTTAATCTGTTATTTGCTTGTCTGGCGAGTCTATTGTGATCCTCATTATCTGGGCAAACCTTACCGTTTACTAAAGGTACACTAGAGAAAAATTCCATATTGTTAACTCCATTTTGCGCAGCCCTCTTCAGTAACCACAGAATTGCCCCCGGCTCCTCTACCTTGAACATTCATGTCTATATAACCAGCCTCAGAGCCATTTCCTGTAAACTTAACATGCAACCCTTCTCCTTTTGAATATTTAGGAGAGGCCGTAAACTTACCAGCCGAATCAAAAAAATTTTTAGGTATATCAACATTAAAATGATATCTACCGTCGTCTCTTACGTCTTTCCAGCTTACATTAGGTCTAACTCTGAGTTGCTTTCTTTTTTCTCCAGACCAATCACCATCAGCAGGTATATCGTCTGAATTAGGAACGCTAACGCCCTTGTAGACAGCAGCTACGCCTTTACTATCCTGAGTAGCTTTTCCCACTACGATTACTTTGCGGACATTTTCCTTTTGTGAGTAGCCTGCCATAATGTTAAATTTTAGATGTTAGAGGCATATTATATCCTGTTTCCATTACTGTTCCTGTTACAGTATGTTTAGTTCCATATCCATCTGCGCCACTAAACACCAAGTTATACACCATAGGGTCAGTATCCACATAATTTTTAGCCTTAAGTACAGCTCCTAAGAATAGTTCTTGTCCTCCCCCATGCCTTTTTAACGGAGTATCGCTTATTCCCGTAGCTGTATGCTCTATGTAAGAATTTGAATTATGGCTATAATGCCCAGTAAATAGTTGCCAGTCTGAAGCTAATTTTTGATAAGATAATACTTGAGCTATCCCGCTAGGCTGTTCTTTGTTGCTTACGCTATCGTCCGTGGGCGCATCAAAGATAGTAACTATATCTGCAACATTAGAGTATTGCGTCATTACATGCCCGTCTGACATTTTATGTATATTATAAGTAGAAGAAGCTGCAGCTCCATCTCCCACATATAAGTTAGTCCTAATAGAATCAAGGTGAGCTTCGGTTATCATACCTTTATATTCATCGGACTCACTAACTAAGCCAGAAGCTCTTTCTTTTTCCACTATTCCTCCTGCTCCTTCTCTACCTATTCCGTAACCAAATTCTGCCCCATCTTCATGTATCGGATTAGAGCTTCCCACATCTCCTGTTCTAAATTTTATTGCTTGAATCTTTTCGTCAGTAATTATATAACCTTTCCCGCTACCGCTAAGTTGAACCCCAGTAACAAAAGAATAATTTTTAGAATGATCTCCTTCTACATGTTCTAGATATATCTTGTAGGGCAACCCTTCAGTGAGATCTTCTCCTAACGCTAAATCTGCAGAATAACTTATACCAAACTCGCCACTAACAGGATCTCCGTTTGAATTAGATAAAGAATGAGTTGTATTTTGCCCGCTCTGTAAAGGAAAACCATCGCCTAATATATTGACTTTTATTCCGCTTGGGTTATCTACAGATCCACCGAGAACAATAGCATTTCTAGCTATGTTTCCAAAATTAGTATAAAAGGTTACTTGCAAAGGGTAGGCTCCATCGGTTAAATCGACGTTAGCCTTAAGGCTTAAGTCTTTTATATTTGATCCATCACCAACATTACCGACCACACCGCTTAAAGTTTTCAAATAACTCTCCCTATTATCAAATTCAAAAAATTCAGAACCCAGAGTAACCTCTCCAGATATAACGTCCCCTTTTATAGGCAAACTAGGGTTAAAAGTTATAGCATTAGCAAAACTCATATAATCTCCAGCTTTAGAAGTAGATGTGGAGACATTAGTAGAATCCCCAACATTGCCATGCCCAATATTACCTGCGCTTCCTATACTGTCACTATGGATGTTAGCGCCAAAAGTCATATTTTTAGACAAATCTAAGCTTCCAGTAGGGCCATAAAAATTTAAATCATTTAGTTCTATCTCGCACCCCTCTGACTCAAAGAAAAATTTTTCTATAGTGTAGTCCTCTTTGGTACCTGCCGAAGATATTAAGTTGTCGTCAATAAAATAATCATAAGTTTCAGAAAGAAAAGTGCCTTTAAGATTAATGGGGGCATTCCTTTGGTACGAATATACGTTTTTTCCATTTGGGTCAATCACCCTACCACTCTTAAAGTTGAAAAGAGTAGATTTTGGAGTAGACCCGTCAACACCAGATATACCAAAAAAAGCAGACCCGGTAACCTCGGTTAGCTCCATGTCTAAATCAAAAGCTAATACTCCGTTACTATAGATTCTTCTTATATTTCTTCCAGATAATTTCATTATACAGATCTCATTGTAGAGTATTTCGCTCCACCTTCTCTGGCGACAGGTCCGACTTTCCTGTAAATCTCTTGTAATTTAACATCAGCAGAAGCTCTATTGCTCAAGTTAACGCTTATACTAAACCCTCCCTCACTCATAGATATAGATAATGACTCTAATCCATTTTCTGGCTTAAGGTACCCTATTAGGTTTTGTAGCCCTCCCACACTATCCACAAAGAGAGTAAATGAATAGCTTTTTCTTGGCTCCTCAACTTGAAGATCGGATATGTTACCTTTTAGCCTTTCGTGGTAGACTTCGGCAGACATGTTTTGCAACTCAGTATAAGTAACGTCTCCCTCTTGTCCTTGTATATTATCTACATCTGCAATTATGTTAGTAGGAACCTCGCCTTCTATTATTTTTTGTTTATTGTCTTCATTTATAACACTTGTTATATCTTGGGTTATGTCTTTTGTTTGGTACTTAACTGAAGAAGACCTTTTGTTAATAGGTACCTTGGCTCCGTTAACCGGATCAAAAACCTTCCTTACCCCAAGATCTGTTATAGTGCTTTCTCTATTGTATATCAACATAGCGTTATGAGCATTCTCGCTAGGATAGATAATATTAACTGTAGCAGTTTCTGTAGAGCCCTGCTTTACATCCGAATATAACTTCTGTGTTGCTATTTGCTCCCCTTTTGAAAGGCTACCGATTAAACCCTGATTAAAAGCTTCTACCCCAACATCATCATTTATTCTGGTTAGAGTTATGCAGTCAGCGTATATACCCTCTTGCGGGTTATGGCCTTTTCTATTATCTGTTTGGAGTTCGGTATCATAGAGAGAGTCAGCTATAGCTTGAGCTTCCCCGCATGTTTTATCTGATTGACCAAACAGCTTAGAAGAGCAAAGCTCTTCAACAAAGTCTCTTTCGCATACAGTTTTGAGCTCTGCGACCATATCACTCATCGCATCCGTATGTCTGTCGCACAAACTCTTCAAGGCGTTTATTTCTTCGATTGGGTTTCTTATTCCGCCTACAGTTTGATTTATCCTTCTTCCCTGTCTATCGTAATCAACAAAAGGACCTTTAAAGTTGTAACCAATTTTCAAATCACCTATTTTATCTACGCTCATGGTTCCAGCAACATCTTCACCTTTTACTAAGACTATAACAAATTTTTTACTACTTGCTTGTCCTTCTAGCATCATATGCTGTATTTTAGGAGGCAAAACTCCGCCCAAAGCCGCTAACATAGGAGGCTCTGAGTGAAATGGCGTGTATTCTTTAAGCAATGGGCTCTTAACTCTTTCTTTTACTTCGTCTGAGTAATGAGTTACTTTACTTCCTCCAGCATCGAGCCAAGCTCTAGCTGATAATTTATATGGATTAAGCAAAGAGTCAACGTCTTCCTGAAATGTCGCCCAAGGCGCGTCCCTCTCAAAATGATAAAAGCCTCTCTTGAATGCGTCTTTATATAAACTTTTATCTGTTTTCTTTTGGTTACATTCGTCTAAAGCATCAAACTTCATTTGGTTAAGTTCGTCGTATAATTTATTTCTATGTATTTCGTCTGTTTCTAAGGCTTTGTTTAAGCGTAGATCTTGAATTTTTTTAGCAAACTTAGCTATAGGAGTTTTAAAATGTTGATGAAGGGAATAGTATTGGGAAGAAGGCTTAGTTTCTGTAGTTTCTTCAATCTTACTGCTTCCTGTAAAATCAAAAGATTGAGACTTAGGAGCGCCTAACAAATAATGCCTTCCTAAGAACCCATCAGCTATCTCAGCTTCTATGGAAGAACTCAAATCCTTTAGAGATGCATCATAAACGCCAATAAATATTTTATACCCATCCATCGCAGTTAACATTTGCTCTGTTGTGCCATTAGAAGGAGAATGAGAACCAATTAACTGCGTTAAATTAGCGTTATCCATAACATGCCTTTTGAGAGTGGGATCTAAATCAGAAGCGTAGTTTACGGCCACAACATCATCGAAACCTATCGCTTTATAAAAACCTCTTGCGGCATCAAGGCCAAATTTCATATGGGTGATTATAGCCTTTCTCGCATTCCAAGCTTCTCTTAAATCTGGAGAGAACTTACCTAACGCACAGCTTGTTTTTATGTCTCTCGGCGTTCTGCCGCTAGAAATACCTGAAGCCATTATAGAGTCTATTGTTTGACAATCAAAATAAACTTTACTTGTTTTTCTTTTAGAGTCAGTTTTAGCCCTTGGACCCACGTTGAAAGTAGAAGAAAAGGCCTGAGTAAAAGTTCCGTCTAGAGTAACGTTTTCGTTTTTAGAATTAATTACTATATCACTTACTCCAGAATTAGAAGTAGATCCGTCTTGCCCAGAGTCCAAAGCCGTTATAGAGGCAGCGGTTTCCTCTACCTTAACATCTACAGATCTGTCAGCGTTACTAATTATAGATAAGGTAGGAAAATCCTTTGTGAAATCCCAGTAATAAGATATGCTCAAGTCATTACCCCAATTCTGCAACACATCCTTCACTGTACCGGTATAAGACCTTAGCAATAAATTAGAGTCTTTTGTTTTAACGTATCTACTCGAATCTATATTTATACCAAATCCATTTTTAGGGTCAGATAAAGCAGATAAAAAATCTTCAAAACCATAACTAACATCTCTTATATCGCACTCTACCTCGCTAAATTCTTCTCTACCTAAAATTATGTAACCACCTTCCCAAATATTATTCTTATTCTGAGGGTAACACATGTAAGGTTTTCCAGCTATGCCAGTAGGCGAAGCTAACTTTTTCATAACTTTTACATCTTTATGTAAAGTTGTTCCATCTTGACTGCAGACAGGCCCGGTATTAGTATACTCTAACTGAGGGCAAAAAACATCAAACTTAACTAAATTAGGTACTAAATGTTTCTCTTTATTAATTTGAAAATGTTCGTGTATTAAACCTACAAAAATTCTATCTAAAAGTACAGAGCCGTCATTATAAGATAAATTCAATACTTTATTTTCTACTCCTGTATTTATTGAATATGAAGTTAAAAACATATTCCTAAACATTTCGCTATCTGCTATATTTATATTTACTGGGGAAGTTAAGTCTAAATCATTTTTATTTATTAAGAAATTTCTTGATTTGGATAGTTTTGTGTCTAATACCGCATTGATATTTAATTTAGTTGACTCTGCATTATAGCCGACGGAAACGTCAGAAGAATATATAACTCCACCATAAGCCATTCCTGCTTTCTGGTTGCTTATATTAATAGTTGGTACCTTTGCTCTATCTTTTGCCATAATCCTTATTAAATATTACACTTTTTCAAATAAATTTTGTTTTTGTTCGTTCTTATTTAATGAAAATACTTTTGTCTTCTTGTTCTCAGCTTCACTCAAGACCTTAACGTCTATAGAGTTGGGGTTAGCATCCATAACAAAAGACTTGTTTATTTGACTAGGACTATCTCCGCCATCTATCAAACTGTTATCTGGAACCTTAAAGTAATCTACTCCCGGTATCATACGTCTTCCATTTCTCCAGACCTGCTCAAAAAATATGTTATCAACAGGAATTTCTTTCAAGGTTGATCCTTCGTTTATTATACCAGTAGCTCTAACATAATAGTTTGAGGCGGGAGGAACAAAGACAAGCTTTGACCCAACAGGTATTCCGCCGGGTAGGGACTCAGAATGCTGAGCTGCTGAAATCTTATCCGGATTCGCATATATAGCAGGATCACCGTTTGAGTCAGTGCCCGGAAGAAAATGTATCCCAGATATTAACTTTTGGCCATTATAATAAATGTCTTTGCCGTGGTAATCTCCGCCAAACTCTTTTTGTTCTCCGTCGTATTCTCCCGTTATTGCTGCGCCAGAAGCTAAGTCAAAAATTAAGTTGTCGTTCTTTGCGTCCCAAGTGGCCTCTTTATTATTAAGAGCGATATAATATTGGTTATTTTTAATTCTTTTCCTAAGGATTTCAAAATCATCAATATCAGTCTCTTCATAACCTGCGTCTGGATCATTTATAAAGTACTGACCGTCGTAGACATTTGTTAAGTCGTCGTCTCTCAGGACATTATATAAATAAAATATTTTGTCCACACCTCTAACACCAGATACCTCTTGCTGATACAAACCGTTTCTAAACAACTGGAAATATGGCTGAAGAGTAGGGGAGTAAGTAAAGTTATTGCTTTTTATTTTAGCGAAGAATTTTTCTCCAGCTGCAGGTTGATCAGGGTTCTCAACAAATAAATTCGCAGGCTCGTAAGTACCGAAACTAAGTAAGTTTAATTTTCCCCCCAGAAGCTCAGCCTTATTAGCTATAGCATTAGTATACTTATCGTGACTATATATTTCATATATTTCTCCTGCTTCTAAAGGATCCGCGAACTTAATTTTTCCAGCAACTCCTTCTATGTTATTGACATACGATCCATTATTCGCAGCTTGCTCATCTACATATTTACCAGTTATAGACTTTATATCATTCGGACCGGTAAGGTCTACCAACACATCTTGGTAAACGTTACCCATAACCGGAGCTTCTCTATATATAGGGACATCGTCTCCGTTTTGATTTGTATAATGTCCAGTTTGTTCTAAGGAATAAGAAACAATACCCTGCCCAGATAATACATTCTGAACCTCAACTCCTGTAACTTCTTTATGGGTTGACTCGCCAGTAACTAAGGATTCTGGAGTATAAGAGTCTAACCAAAAACTTTCAGCTATAGTATTTCTTGATGTCTCTGGTATATAATCGTTAAAAAGAAGGAATGTATTTACGTAGCCAGAAAATCCAGTATAAAAATTATTATAAATTTCTCCCCCTGCTTCGAACTCCGGAGACATACCTCCTAAAATAAGATCACTAGAGCCCGAAAACTCAGGAGTCAAAGTTTTCAGACTGTCAGTATTTTCGTTTGGTTTATGTAAAGAAAACTCTACTCCATTTTTGTTTTTAGACAAAGAAACAATATTTAAATTCCTTAAGTGAGTAGTTAGAGATTGAGTCTCTCTTTGAAAAGAAGGAGATATATTCAAGCGCTTTTCAGTGCCCCCTTCATCATAATAATTATTCTCCCCCCCACTTATGTACTCGTAATACAACCTGTTGCTGCCATTTATTCCAAAGTTAAAACCAGAAAGCGAATTATTTGAATTCATTGTAGACAATAAAACTTGGTTCAAGCCGTAAGTGTCTGAATCTATGTCGTAACCAGAAAAATCAAAAAAGCAAGTCCAAGAATCTCCTATCTGAGGAGCAGAAACCCTCAATGAACAAGATCCATCAAGTAAGCCGCTTCCAGTGATGGACGTAGAGGTACTTGATATAATAGCAGGGTACCCTTCGGCTGATATTAGGGGATTATCTTCTGAATCTTCAACTAATTGAGAGCCTGTAGGAAGTAGCTGGTTGTAGACAACGTATGTATCTAAGGCTTTTGTTGCCCCACTAGTTAATTTGTAAAAAGAGTCCTTATATGTGTCTGGAGCGTCGAGGACGTCAACGCTGCCGCTTAAATCGTAATAAGCTTTAAGATTTCCGGTTTCAATTCCAGCTTTGTCTATGTAATCAAAAAGTACGGTCTTTACCATTTTAACTTAATTTCCTTTCTAGCCTAATAGTTTCGGGGGTCTTTTCTTGGCTAAAGTTCCTATTGAAAGTTATAGCTCCTAAGTCTTTATTTTCTACTTTATTTTCAGACACTAGCCTAGGCACCTCACCGTCTATGAAAGACTCCTTAAGGAAATCACTTACAGAGGTTATCTCGGAAACAGATGTATCAAAATTAGAAGAATCTTTTTTATACGAAGATCCTTGAACGCTTACAGCTAAAGTCTCCCTTTTGCTTTTTAAGTCTAAATCGTATATTAAATAATGCCCGTCTTTCTGACACGAAGGTACTGGTCTGAATTGTTGTGTGGCGGACTGTATATCAACAGAATAATTAAGAGAAGACAGGCCTGAGTTTTCCGGATAGTCAGCATCAGAGAATGAAGCAGAAAAAGTTATAGTTCCATCAAAAGTATTTTGATTTACTTGTACATTGGAAGGCCTAGGAGAAAGGTTATATTGTGATCTTTCGGGGAACATAGTTCTATATATATTCTCGGCTTCTTCTTTTATAGCTAATGAGTTATTATTTAATATCTCGTTATCTAGCAAACTTTTAGCTGCCGAGTTTCTTTTATGTAGAGCGGCTCTAGTCCTAATTGTTCCATTACAATTAATAGTGATTATATCTGTTACGTTATCGTGTTGAAAGGATAAATTATAATCAAAATATGCTCCGTCACTATTTTTTATCTTTGCTTTCTCGTATAAATCATTATTATCAAAAGCTAGAGTAAAGGATATTGTTCTTGCTTCTTCATTTGGATTTATGCTAAATGTTATTGGAGATTTATTTAGCTCTATATTATTACCTGTTCTTTCTATATAATTTTTGTAAGCTTGATCAGCTAGTTTATAAAAGTCTCTAGATCTAAAATCTTTTTTAATTTGGTCCCAAGTCACTGAGGTATCTTTCGATCCCGCTACGTTTCCAGATAAATTAACCGAGACAAAATCCCCTCCCTGCTGTTCATCTATACTTAAGGTGTAAGTCAAAAGTATATTAGCTGTTTGCATTAACGGAATATCATTTTCTAAACCAGCTTCTGTTTGAGATTCGTTAGTTGCAAAGGAATAATTTTCCGTAACACCGTAAGTACCAGAAAACCTATCTATTTGCTCGCTTACACTATTTAGTATTAAGCTAGAGTCTGGGTGAACATTCCTTATTAAGAAAGGCGCTATCTTACCTGACGTCCCTTTTTTAGATTCAACGAATTGTTTAGCTTTTAAGTAAGCGTCATATTTACCAGAGGTAGCGTTATAGCCTTGAGCAGATATAGTATGGGTCAAAGTTGCCGTACCCTGTCCGTCTGAGTAAGCCCAAGTATCAACTGGGTTAAGCACGCCATAATTAGCAGCCACAAAACTATTAGTATCGTCGTAGCCAGTGAGACTTATAGTATAGTTTACTAAACCCCTATAATTAGAAGACCCGAAACTTAAGCTAGCAACGGAACAGTTTTTTAAAGTAAAATCTGTCCCGTGACCAGAAACATTTAGTGTCTGGAAGTTTTTACCTAATGCTCCAGCGAAAGCAGAAGCTATAACATTTCTTTTATTTTTTAACTCTCCATAGTTATTTCCATTAATGGTTTCTCTTTCAGGTAATATAGCAACTTGACCGGTTAACGTAACCTCAACCTGAGTTACCCATATGTCTCCACCGACTCTTTGGTTGCTATAAGTCCTAGAGACATAAGGAGAAGGAACAGGGAAAGTAAAATCGCCATACTTAACTTTTATGTCCTGTGAGTAAGCCATATTAATATTCCATTATTTCTGCGGCCACACCGCGTCTATCAACAAAAGACATTTCAGCTGAAGAGTTAAATTGATAATTAGAATCAAAGTTGTAACTCATAGACTCCAAAAAGAAAGACAGCTGGTTACTTACGTTTTGTTTAGCGTTTACGAAAGCGGATCTTTCTACTTCTTGTTTTATACTATTAAACACGCTATCTGAAGATGTTTTAAGATAGTCTGTATGAGCTTTGTTTATTAAATTTGAGTTAGGGTTTCTTTTAAAAACGCACTCAAAAGATAAAGATTTTTTTCCTAAAGACGTTTGATTTGAGTCGTAATTGGTCTCTTTTATATTTGGGGCTATTACGCTTGAGGTAATTTTTGTGGGGGAATTAAAAGAGTCGTTTTTCTTTAGTTTCCTTACGTAAGTTTCGTCTCTTAAAGATTTATCATCAGAGTAAACAAAACTATAACTTATACTTAAGCCGTAAGCAGGAAAAGAAACGCTTGAAGAAATTAAGTTCTTAGGATTTTCTAGAATAACCGCATCTGGATCTTTTATCGATTCATGTAAAACCTTTACTCTCGAGAGTACATCCGAACTAGAAGTAAATCTATCATAAAGAACCTTAGCGTTGAAACCTGAGTTTTTACTCTCTCCGTAAGGAGATATATTTCCGCTTTCTGTTATTTGAACATACCCCTCTTGATCTTTACTGGAAGAGAGAGTATAGTCAAATATAGCCTCTTCATGCATTCTCGGGTTGTTTGTATAAACAATATTATAAGATATAGTACCAGCAACTCTATTCAAATTTTTACCAAAAGAAATAAATTTCACCTTCAAGTCATCAGCTAAATTCCAAGACTCAGATCCCTGTACCCAATCCGGCTTGTCCTTTATCATATTCTCCATTAAGGCTTGACACCTATCGTAAGAACCTGAATGAAGAACGGTGAATCCGGCGTAAGCGTTACTGTATAAGTCTTCGTCTGTTTCGGAGCTCTCTAAACCAAGTCTACCTTGTATGTTTGCGTTTTCAGTTATTGTTATGATTCCCGATTCGTCTCTCTGTATTGTGTAGTCTAGCCCAGCAGACCAATTCTCATTTTTTTGATCTGCTTTGTGGGCTCCACTCCTTGTATTAACAGATCTAGAGAAAGAATAACTATTTGAGATGGAATCGTATGATTCAGAAAATCTACCTCTTGTTTTTATAGTTTGTATAAAGTTATCATATCTACTATCTAAATATCCAAGCTTAGGCGGGTTGCTTAAAAAAACAGAGTTTACTAAATTTTTTGCTTGTTGCACTAAGTCTACAGAAGTTGAAGAATTTTGTTCTAAGACAAAGTTGACGTTTTGCTGAAAGCTGAACTCTCCACTTTCGCTTAGGGAAAAATTATAATTTTCAGAAAATGACTCAAAATACTGAGCATAATCAAAAGCTTGTAAATTTGTATATATATCAGCGTCAGCCTCCGTAAGGCTTGGCGTATTATCGAATGACTCTGTATATTCAAGGACTATATTCACCCTTAATAAATTAATTTTGTTATTAGAGGTATCAGTAGGAAAAGAATAAGATAATATTTTTACGTTATTGATTGTCTCTTTATTCGAGCCGCTACCTAGAGTGATTGAATCTGCCCATCCATTATCTAGTATCTCTTCTATAAAAGAATTTTGTTGAGTATCTATGCTAGCAAATTTTTCCCTATCGTTACTATCAAAACCTGAAAAAACCTCAGTTGGAGAAGGACTGCTTACTGGCATAATAAAAGCAGTCAGACTTAAGTTGACGGTACGACCAAATTGGTACATACCAACCATATTTAGAGTATGGCTATAATCTAAAACTTCAGTGTTGGTTAAATTAATAGTTGAAGCCATTTTCCTTTGCCTTACGGTGCAGTTTGATTATATATACTTGGGTCTGATTTCTGCTGAGCAGACTCTAACCTCCTAAGTCTATTAGCCATACTAGTTAAAGTTTTACCGGCAGCTGCAACTGCGTTTGCATTAGGCTGATTACCTTGAAGAGTAGGTTCAGAATTAGGTCCTTGAGGGAAGTTTATAGTTGTTGAGTTGTTGTTGTTGGTTGTTCCGCCACCTTCTCCGTCTATCATTTCTTGGAACTTATTCATCTTCCCTTGACTTCTTCCCATGTGCTCGGTATATTTTCCTCTTATACCCTCTTCTGTCGGTCCCATCATTTGCTCTAATTTATATTTCCCGTAACCACCAAGAGCTCCCAACCCAGCGCCGCCTGCACTTGTAACCAACATACCCGGCCCAGTCACAGTTCCGACCCCCGCACCAATCATAGCGCCTCCAGCCGCCATACTAGCCATATAGTTATTTCTATCCGCCTCCGTGACACCTTCGTGGGCAAATTTGTCCATTGCGGCTATACCTTCAGCGTTAACTTCAGCCATACCAGAATAACCTCTTTGAAGTTGCTGCCCTCTTCGTAAGTTTCTTTGCGCTGAACGACCGCGAGCTCTGGAGTATTTATTCTGCATCTTATTTATTTCAACTCGTCCTTCTCCTTCTGTACTAACAAGCTTAACCCCTTCTTTTAAGGCTGTGGTTAGGCTTTCTAAGGCTTTTGTGTTTTGCTCCTGAGGGTCTCCTTTGAATAGGTTTGCTGCTTTCTCTGCTGCTCCCTTTCTAAGCTCCTTGTCCGACAATCCAAAGCCAAGAGCTGCGTTCTGCTTTCTGGCATCGCTAAGGGCAACTTGTTCGGCTCTCATTCTGGCTTCCCTTCTTTTTTCTGGGCTTAATTCTCCTCCTGCCAGATCCTGCATAGCCTTGAGTTGGTTTATTCTGCCTCTATTAAATCCTGTTTGACTACCTGCGGCTGCAGACATAGCCATAGCTTGTCCTCCAGATCTTATCTGAGTATATGAAGCGTTTAGCTTACTTGGGTCAAGTAAAGCTTCGGTACCTCCGAAAGACTTGAGTCTCTGGGCTTGTCTTGCCGCAGCTATTTGAGCCTTAGTTTGTTGTTTTATTTCGTTAGTTTGCTGAGCTAGCTCTTCTTTCATTCTCTCACTCGTTCCGCCTAGATTCTCTATAGCTATCTTGGTTGCTTCTAGTTTATCGGCTTGAGCTTTTTGTATTGGGTCATCGCTAGCTCTGAGTTCGTCTATCTTTTGTTGTATTTTCTCTGCTTGTGTGTCGGCCTGCTGTTGAGTTACAGAACCAACCCCGCCTTTTGAGGCTCTGTTCAACATCATTTTAGTTGAATTTTCTAAATCGCTTCCCATTGCGCCATCAGTTTTTGACATCGCTGTCTGCACTTCGGAGACGGTGCTTCCGAACTTTTTAGCCGACTCAGCTTGTAAGTCGTTGATTTTATTTATTTGGTCTAATTTTATAGATCCGACTGAGGTTAAAAATGATTTAGCAGCTTGACTAGTTATTTTAATAACTTCCTTTCTTATTCTTTGCTCTGACTCTAAAGCGCTCTTTTGTTTTCTTATTTGTTTTTCTGCTTCTCTATTTGCTTTTAAGAAAGCTTTTCGAGCTGGTTCCATAGCTTTTTGAGTTTTTAAGCTTGCTTGCATTTCGAGAGCGTTTTTTGATAAACTTTTAAAGAACTTTTCAGCCGGTTCGCCTCCTTCGTTAAATATATCCATTATTATCTTCATCTTTGCGGCATCTTTTTCTGGATCAAGGCCAAGGCCTTTGGCTAAAGTATCTTTTCTTCCTTGCTCGTCGCTAACGTCTAAAGCAGCAACGTCTTGAAACACTTTATTTAAATCTGCCCCTCTAAATCCATCTGCTCCCATATTTTTAAGCGAAGTCTGTAGTATGTTTTTTCCTGTTTGATCTAAATTTTGATCATTTAATTTTATATCTTCATCTGTTCTGCCCATTGCGTCTACACCGGGCATGATAGCATTAAAAGTACTAGAAAAAGGACTATTAAACCATTCAGCCGCCCCAAAATTTCTACTAGATCTTAATGTGTCCGCAGCAAATTTCGACTGCCCTGCTTCTGCTGACTTCTCTTGCTCCTGAGCCGTAAACTGCTGAACTAGGTTATTTATCATATCTGGATCTGCAATTCCAGCTAACTTATCTCTAAACTCAGTAGGAAGCTTCATCATTTCCTTCTCGACTTTTTTGGTAGCGTTTACAACTTGGGTCATGGTTGCATTGCCATCTCCATAGACTTGAGCGGCTTGTTCTGCTGCGGTGGCAAAATTATTTAAAGCTCCTATGTTTCTTTCTGTTGATTCTCTTATTCTCTCAAAAGCTTGCCCTGCTTCTCTAGCGGCTTTAAAAGTAGGGTCTAGATCTGATTCAGAAAACAGATTTCCTACTATTTTACCCACAGCAAGACCTGCTAGAGCAACACCTCCAGCAGCAGCTAATCCACCGCTAGCCATTCCTCCTGCTAACTTACCCCCCACGGCAGCAGCACCTCTTCCGGCCATACCACGGGCCGCTCCAAAACCCCTTCCCATCATACCCTTGAAACCTTTTCTTCCAGCACCGGGCATTCCCGGAGTACGCCCAAAAGCTCCCGTCCCTCTACCTAGACTCTTTCTGCCCATCTTAGATCCAAGTCTCTGTTGCTTTCTGCCCCAATCTTGTATCCCCTCTCCAAGTTTTCTCCTCTGTCTAGTCCCTTCGATGGTGCCTCTGGGGTCTGTTATACCCATACTGTCTTTGGCTTGATCCATTGCGTATTTCAAAGCAACAGCGGCTGTTACTAAAGTAGCTATACTAGATGTAAGCGATTTGGCTACTGTATTATTTTCGCTAACGCTATTATTTAGGGCACTAGCCCCCTGCTCTACCATGCCCATAATTAGCATAGCTTTCATTGCGCCCATGGTGTTTTTTTGAACAGCTTGTGTATTTTTTTCTACTTTGCTTCCGCCGCTCTTCTTACTACTACCTGCACCGGTGGCACTTACATCACTCATTCCGGCCTTAAAATCTTTGTTCCACTTATCTGTTTTTAAACTCTCTGGGGTTGGCGCTTCATTTATTGATTTTGCTCTGCTTAAGGGATCTCCTCCTTCTATTTTCTTAGCTCCTTGTTTAAAAGCTTTTGTGAAAGTGTTAACTATCTCTTTTTTTGTTCCTTCATATAGTACTATTGGGAATTCTTGAGGAACTCTTTTGTTGCGAGCGTCCATTGACGCACCAGCGTAATTAGGAATATAACCATTAAATCTACCCTGTTTTTTAGGGTCAACACCGGCAGCTATACTATTGTTAATACCTTGGCTTAAGCCCATGGGTTCGTCTCTAGTATTATATATACCAAATCCAGCTGGGTTAGATGGGTTTTTAAGCTTTTCGCTTTGTCCGACTCTTATTCTGCCAGCGGGTACGCCAGCTTCTTTTTCTCTTCTAACAGATTCGTATAAGGCATTGAAGTTAGGTATATATCCTGCGGCTTTTGATTTCTGAGATTTCTTAGCTTGACTAATCGCGCTGTCGACCCAGCTGTGCCAAGAGGCAGATCCTTGGCCCATGTCGCCTGCTGAGGTATTGAAAATTTTGTTAGCCATAGAGGCTCCTGCTTTTGAGTTTATGCTTCTTTTTGCGTCTGCTTTTAGTATAGATTTGTCAAAACCAAAATATTTTTTAAACAAGCCGTCAGGTCTACCGCTCTCTTCAAAATCCCAAGTCTGGTTTTGGTCTGCTGATAACGCGGCCTCAAATGCCTGAGCTCGGCTCCTACCTACACCTTGGGATGTTAAGGCATTAACGACAGTCTCAAATACGTTACCTTCTGCACTTGTGGACATTAGAGGAGCCCCGCTAGCTCCTATCGTCGTAGATGTAGCGTCATTTCCAAGTAGTCGTTTAGAGAAAGAGTTAGCTAAGTTTTCCATAGGTTTAGCGAATTTTCTCCTTAGCTCTTTAGAAAACCATCCGTCTTGCTTGTCGTCTTCTAGAGCTCCGCCTAAAGCCCTAAATGAGGCATTTTTAAAACCTATTCTATCTATGCCTAATACTTCCTTAGCTGTCGCTGGACCCTTCTTGCCTTGTAGGCCAGCTGCTTTTATTTTTTTAGTAATTTCAGAAATCTTATTAACGCTGGCTTCTCCATAGCCTTTGTCAGAGCCTCTGCCATAAAGCCCAAGTAAGCCAAACTTCTTTTTAACGTCAAATATTCTCAGCCCTCCTCCTGATTCACCTAATCTATCTTTAAGGTTTACAAAACTTTTGCCGGTTGTGTCTCTTTCTTTTTTGCTAGTAGACTTGCTGGGCACTAATGCTCCTCTGTTTACCGCATCGTCTATCTGTGGAATACCAACCTTGTCTTTTCTAAGAGTTCCGGCTCTGACTTCGTCTTCTATTGCTTGTAAATTATTTTTTGATAACTTAATATCCTTTATAGAGCTCACGCCAAAACGACCCTTTAAGCCCATTTTTGCGAAATTAGGGAAAAAGCCGCCAGACAAAGAAGACATATATTCTTTGTATGCATC
>Ga0315316_10000098_pt1 | contig 44045 bp, 56 predicted proteins | sample M160m3416metaG_FD_203702 | JGI IMG/M metagenome (GOLD analysis project Ga0315316, IMG submission 203702) | Ammonia-oxidizing marine archaeal communities from Monterey Bay, California, United States - M1 60m 3416 | ecosystem: Environmental > Aquatic > Marine > Intertidal zone | place: USA... | reverse complement strand
CCTTTCCTAAATGTTCATAATTTTTAAAATTATATTTTCTAGTTTTCAAATATTTTTTATTTTCATCCAAAATTGTCTTTAGTAAACTGGGTCCAGTAATATCTAAATTATTTTTACAATAGTCCCTATTTTCAACGTTTTTTACTATTCTGTCTATACATTTTTTATAAATTTCATTTCCTGGTTTAGATACTAATATTGCGTTATATACATATTGATCTTTATAATATTTTCTGGCATTTGTATCCTTAATATAATATTCTTGATCTATTAATGAATTTAGTTTAAAATCACCAACCGTGTCGTATTTTATATCCAGGTATATACCACCTTTAATATACATTAAACAGTACCTCCATAAATCGGCTTTATAAGCACCAGGTTTTAATATAGTATACGCATTTAATACACGATTACCAAAATTAAATTTTATAAAATATCGACATGCATCATCATCAAAGAAATGATATTCAAAGTCTGGATTTTTTTTTCTTAAAGAAATCATGCCTTCCTTTATAGTTTTCGGTATATCACGACTATGCCATGTTTGGTAAACATGTTTAGGTATAACACTAATTTTTTTATAGTATACTTTATTATAAACTAGAATAAGTAAAAGTAAAAGTAAAAGTATAATTATAAATGTATTAACCATTATAATATACGTATATTTTTTAATACCATGGTATGTCCTGTGGTCGAAAACGACACCCATTTTTTAAAAAGTTAACAAACTGTTTAAATTCTGGTTCTGGATGTTCCATATATACCATTGAATCAAGAACTGTTCCTACAAACTTATTATATTTGGGATGTGGGCCTCTATGAACGATTCTATTTTCACGTAAATTACCGATTTCACGCGGCATCATGATTATATTATCACTCGCTTGTAAATCGTATTTAACTTTATCAAATAACGGGTGGTGTCTAAATTGTACCGGTATAACGTGATGATCTTCAACGTTACGAATATTAAAACGAAGTTTAAAGTTTTTTCGTAACAGTGACCCGTATCTCATACTATAGTCGGGGAATAGATTTAAACCTACACGCATCATGGAATCTTCGAGTTCGTCAACTTCGTCCCATGCGGTGAAACATTCATCTGAAGATGCGTTAGCGCATATTTCTTTCGCTTCGTCTATAGCTTCTGCAAACCTATACTGAAGACGTGGATTCTCTAAAGTTTCGAATGTGATGTTTATTTTTTTAGAATATGTACTTTCAAAAACATTTTTACGTATTTGGTGTCTTTTATTTTCGGGTGATGGTGGAACTGAAAAAACTCTAATCATTTACTTTTTAACGTGCTAAATCTTTAACACGTTAGAAAGTAGGTAATGTATGATCCTAGCGGGGGTCGAACCCGCGACCTCGGCGTTGCGTATGTGACGATAAAGTCACTTAGGTATACCTAGTAATGTATAAGCACCGCGCTCTAACCAATTGAGCTATAGGATCGTATCTATACATCAACCATAAACTTTAAGCCAAATACAACTTTAACAAGACGTAACAAATACTCGGTATATTCAATCATTTTACTATATTATTCATTTTCACCTTTATACAGGTTTACGATGTAGATGGATGTGATTGTAAATCATGTTGTGATAACTCCTTACTCATTCTTCTCCCATTTTCTAAATCAGGGGTTTGTGCTCTCGATTTAGCTAACCATTTAACGATTTTACGTTTATTACATTCACTATCCGTACCACCACCAAGGTTTGTTCCTATTACGTTTAAACCATTACATACGTCGGGTTTATTTTCTTTGTCTGGAAACGCCACATTAAATGCGTCTATAGCATTTGGTGGAATATCCGGCGATTCGTCCAAAAGGCGATCGTATTCTTGTCGACACTTAGACACGAATTCGTTTACGTCACCTCTATGTTCCGTCTCGAGTGATAATTCCATCTCAATATTTCTATAGAATTTAGACCATTGAATACACATGGACGAGTGTGTTTCCATCATTTTTGAACTATTATTAAACTTAGAAACAGATGTAAGTATACCTGCGAGAACATTTAAAAACGCAAAAAAGTATTGGACTGCTATTATTTGTTGTTTCTTTTCGTCTGACATACTTTCATCGTTTGGACTCAAAACTGCGAAACCACCGACACCAGTTATACTGGAAATAATTATACACGGGTACGATAACCAATCGTTCTGTTTCTTATAAAACATACGCGAATAGTTATGTAGCCATCTATATCCGGCAGCTTTTTCGGCCCACCCGATAAGAAGTTTCTCCTGTTTTGGACACCAATGATGTTGGTCTGCTGTGTTAACTCCCATTACTATTTCTTAGAAAATAAGTATGCGTATTCCCTAGCTAATGTATCAACACGTTCATTGTTTACGTCTCCGTTATGTGCCTTGACCCATTTAAGATCAACGATATCAAATTTACGCATTAAATTAATCATTTGTATCCATTCATCTTTATTCTTTACATCGTCACCTTTTACGGTTTTCCACCCGTTACGTTCCCAATTTTTAGACCATTCTGTTAAACCCATTTTTACATAATTACTATCGGTAAAAATACGCACAGTTTTATGTCCAAGTTCCAAAAACTTTTCTAGAACTTTTATAATTGCCGTCATTTCCATAACGTTATTAGTCGTAATACTTTTACCACCCTTATTTTCAATTTTAGGTTTTGATTTTATAAGATACGCCCAACCACCGGGACCTGGATTACCTAAACAGCTACCATCTGTGTATGCTTCTATCATTTATAGTATACACAGGTTTAAACTTTATACTTCAATTATTTGTTCCCGATTGTACGGAAAACACTTATAATAACATTTAACAACGGGTTCAAAAAATGCATACGTAGCACAAATAGTTCCAAAAACTATTAAAAATATATAAACACCATCCATTAACCTAAATTATACTTAAAATTTTAAGTATTTATAATATAAAACATGTTTCACCAAGATTGGGACGAAGTTACCATACACGGTAAAAATGTTACAAAAGAAAAGGAAAAAGAAAAATACGTCAAGTTCATGGGTCAGGAAATCAAATTACCTAAACGAAGTCAATACTCGGGTAAATCTCCAGAACAAAAGCTCGAAGAAACTGAATTAGGAACCCATAAAAAGGTTGGTAAAGAAACGGGTTTAACAATACAAAGAGCGCGCGTTTCAAAACAATATACACAAAAAGATCTCGCTGGTCTTATAAACGTATCAACAGATATCATCTCTTCATACGAATCAGGTAAAGCTATACCCGATCATAAAATTATGCAAAAATTGCGTAGAGTATTAGGTGTTAAACTCTAATCAATACTATGGACGATACACTTTATAAAAGGATTCAGCGTCTACGTATCGAAAGAAGTCATACACAGGTTGAACTTGGTCGTAGAATAGGCGAAACTTTAGATACCATAAACAAAATTGAAACGGGAAAACTTGAACTAAGCCTTCGCATACTCGAAAAAATACAAAAATACTTTAAGGTTAAACTTTAAAATTTGTTCTAAACTTTAAAATCTAAATTTTATTTATTTTTTAAATTTTATTTTTTACTAAAATTAATACACTAAGAAACGCTTAGTTGGAGAAGGCAAGGCCGCCCATACCGGATTGGACGCGGAGAACGTTGTAGTTGACCGCGAACATGTCGAGGGATGGGGTAGCCAAAGACGTACCAGTGAGGTCCTTGAGCTTGATCGCAACTTGCGCGTTGTCGATTCTGGAGAAGTTGCAGGTACCGGTTGGTTGATGCTCTTCTGGCTTGAGCGCAAAAGAGTACGAGTAGATACCTGGCATTGGGGAGCCGGAGTGGCATTGGTATGGTTGCACTTGGTTAAAGTACTTACCGGATTGTTCCTTGAATCTGTCTTGACCGTTGAGGACCAACTTGAAAGTGTCAACTGGACCGACGGAGGCAGTCGCCGAAGTGGCACCACATTCCGACAATTCTTCAGTACCACCGTTGGTACCGACGACGAGAAGTGGTTGACCAACTTGGCCTGGGACAACTTGACCTTCACCAGACTTTTCCGCGGAGCAATCGATAACAACGTCAGCGGCAAGCGAGTTGGAGCAGAAGTTCCACAAACCAGTGGAATCGGCGGTGCCTTTGTTAACACACCAGACCAATTCCTTGACTGGGTGGTTGTAGGACAATCTGACTTGCTTGGTCGCGTTGGACGTGACCGAATCGGAGCCAGTGTGTTGCACTTGCTCGATCAAGTATTCGTGACCCTTTTGGGCGAATCGTCTACGCTCTTCAGTGTCGAGGTAGATGTAGTTGGCCCACACCTTGAAGACGGACGTGTCCAAGAACGCATCGAATTCCGCAGTCAAGTCAAAGTCAATTCTGACTTCGTGGTATTGCAAAGCAATCAATGGCAAGGCCAATCCTGGGTTGCGGTTGAAGAAAAAGATGAGTGGCAAGAAGACTTGTCTGGCATCCGTGGCGGCAGTGTTAACAGTGGAAGTCATTTTACCCCAGTTAGTCTTGGCCGCATCGGACAAGTACAATTCGGCGTACAATCTCCACCATCTTTGGTAGTGCTTATCGATTCTTTGACCACCGATAGACAATTCAGCGTTCTTGATCGCACGCTCAGCGACCCACGCGGCACCAGTGGCACCGCTTGTACCAATAGAGGCCTTGGCCTTGAGTTCGACGTACATGTCACCGACCAAATCACCGTTTCTGGCGATAGTCACGGAAACACGACCGGAATCGGCGGCGGTACCGTTGACAGTTTGTTCGATGTTTTCCATCGCGAAGTTAGTGTGGCGTTTGTAAACCGCCTGGAAGAAAGTGACTTTTGGGTTACCAGTCAAGTAGACATCTTGGGCGCCATAGGCGACGAGTTGCATGAGACCACCGGCCATTTTTAGTTTGTTTTGTACTATAGGCTGAGATTTTTTTTTCAGATGATTTCGCGAAAAAACACGGTTTGATTTTTCCTGGGTTATATAAATGTCCAACCAAAACGAACTTGATACCGTACCCGAACTCGAAAGTGTCGATGACCATCTCGAAAATATTGATGAAGAAGAAATTTCTTCAGAAGAAGAAATTGAAGATTCTGGATCATTCGTTGAAGATTCTGAAATTGATGAAGATGATATCGATTTAGATGATTTTGATGATTTAGATAACCCATTATCTGAAACAAATATGTTATTGAGTTCAGTTCTCTCGACTGAAGAAGGAGAAACTGTTTGCTCTGCACTTGTAAATATTTCAAGGCAAATTGAAATGCAAAACAAAATTTTAATTAAAATGTTATCTCAACTCCAAAAAAAATAATAGACTTAGAAGATAAATTCTTATAAATTATAAAAGACATGTCTGAAATTTATTACCCCCAAAAAGAACCAGATATGGTATTGTCATCAAATATACTTGTTAACACATCTATCGAAAGATTTAATTCGGAAGAATTATTGGATTTCTTATGCAAACTTGAAAAGTACTTTCGTCTCAGATCGTTAGAACACACAAACCCTTTCAAGCTTGGATACATGTTTTTTTGCGATAGTGAAGAACTTGATGAAAATGGACTATGTAAAGAATTCTCATACGAAAGAACAAATGAAAAATATACAACTTCTATTCAACGTCTCAGTACACTCTTCAATAGGGCTGATGCACTTAGCATACTATCATTAGAAGACGAAGATTTCACTATTTCTCGTCGTATTAACCGCCTCATCGATCAACTTGACGACGCCTGGCAAATCATGTACAGATACAACCGAACAGTTCAACGAGTTGAATTTCCTACCTGGGCTGAAGCAACAGTAAAATCCGATCCCACCATTTTCAGGACATCCATTTTTGACGTCGAAAAATTGAATACGTTTCAAAAAGCTCTTACAACTGTCCTGAAGGAGTTATATGAAAGTAATATCAAAAGGTATCGAGGGTACTGTTGTACCCAAATAAAATACAATGGATTTGATACGCGTGCATGGAATCAAAAGGAAACCATAAAGGAATATGTTAATCGCATTGCACCCAAAGAATCTCGATTTGAATTATGGCAAGAATTGACGCATAATGGTACTGGTATAATCGATCAGGTCATAAAACACCTCGGTAACTGTTGTGATATGCAATTCCCAGAGATCGTGAAAGACAGACACGTTTGGTCTTTCCGAAATGGTATTTTTATCGGTAAGGAATGGTCAGGTATAACAGAAACGTTTAAAACAGCTTTTTATCCTTACGATTCAAGTGAAGCTTCAAACCTCGATCCAACTATAGTGAGTTGTAAATACTTCGATGTTGATTTTGAAGACTATCATCACCTGGATGATTGGAAAAAAATACCAACCCCGTATTTTGATAAAGTGCTCAAGTCACAGGAATTTGAAGATGAAGTGTGTAATTGGATGTACGTTATGGGTGGTCGTTTAACGTTCTGTTTGAACGATATCGATAAATGGCAGATTATACCGTTTTTAAAAGGTATTGCACGTTCCGGTAAATCCACTCTCATAACTAAAGTTTTTCAAAAATTTTACGAACCTACCGACGTTAAGAAACTTTCCAACAACGTAGAAAAACGGTTTGGTTTATCGGGTATTTACGACGGTTTGATGTTTATCGCACCAGAGATCAAGGGCGATTTAAATTTAGAACAAGCCGAATTTCAATCGATAGTTTCTGGTGAAGAACTTGCGATTGCAGTTAAATTTGAAACTGCAAAAAACATAACGTGGGACGTACCAGGTATACTTGGTGGTAATGAGTGCCCACAATGGAAAGACAACTCCGGTAGTATTTTGAGAAGGTTAATGACCTGGCATTTCAAAAAACAAATTCGAGACGAAGACACAGATCCCTTGCTTGAATTAAAGCTCGAACGGGAAATGCCTCTTATTTTACAGAAATGTGTAAGGGGGTATCTGGAATACGCACAAAAATATCAAGATCAAGATATATGGAACATTATACCGGAATATTTCAAGGAGGTCAGGAAATCGGTCGCTACAGTTACAAACGCGCTCGAGCATTATCTACAGTCGGATAAGGTTCAATTTGACACGGGTGGTCTTAAGTATATGTGCCCGTTAGATATATTCAAAGAAAGATTTTTTACGTATTGTGTACTCAATAATTTACCAAAACCGAGGTTCAATTCAGATTTCTATATAGGTCCTTTCAGTAGTCGAGGTATCACCATAGAAAGGTTAGATATAGAATACAATTTCAAACAATACAAAAATAAGGAAATTATAGTTGGTGTTGACATGATTAACGAAGAAGAATATTAAAATTCTCAGCCTAGTATAAGTATGGATCCGCGTCAATTCGTGAAGAATTCAAACATACAAATACAGCGTACAAACCCTGTACAGATGGCACCTCCATTGAGAGTAGTCACTCGACCTAATATACAACCGCAGGGAAGTGTATTTTCAGAATTAAGAACCGGGAGTTTAAAACCAGGTATATACAATATAGTAGTAAACAAAGATTTTACACAAGAGAGTCGTGTTGATTTAATACGTATATTAAAAAGTAAACCAAAAGGTCATGCATCGATTACACCGGATTTATCAATAGATCTTAATGAAATCAAGGGTATATACGGGAGGTTCCAAACAGGTGCGATACACACGAGCAATTTTGGTATGAGAGGTGATTTAGACAAAAACTTCTTTTCGGTACAACTCTCTGGATACATGACGGATGGTATGAATAAGAAAAATTTCAGTTTTAATATATACAGAAACGGTAAAATACGTTTTTCGGGTGGATTTTTAGGTTCCAAAAACTTAAAAAAACAACCCGAGGCACTTCGAAAATATTTAATAGACACGTATACACAAAAACAGGGGTTTTTATACAATGATATTAAATACAATAATATTGGTGGTCAGTTTTTGACCAATGCAAATTTTGATTTAACTAGAATAGCTCAAGAAAACCCACTAAAAACATTTATTTCTTACGAACCAGAAAGATCACCTTTTTTATACGTTGAATATAACGAATATAATTACATTCTTTCATCCAAATCCGGACAACTCGGTGCAGGAATAGTACAAATACAAGGTGAAAAAAGTCCAGATAACCTCGAAAAAGCTTACGTTTTTGGTGTAGAAATGATTGAAAAATTACACCAAATGGGATATACTATGGGATTGGTAAATAAAAATGTTAATGTGATTAAACCATTAGTTAAAAAGAAACAAAAAATAGGAGCTTCAACGTGTCCTAAAACTAGAAGACCACCGTGTAAAGAAGGTCACGCAACAAAGAAAAATCCACAAGGATACGATTGTTGTTATAAAATACCAAAAAGAAAGCCAGCTAAGAAAAAAACAACACCAAAAACAAAAAATACGAAAATCACGTACGATAAAGATGGTGTGATGAAAATTGGTGGTCGAAAGTGTGAACGTCTTACAAAACCAGTTTTACTTGAAGTTGCTAAAAAATTGGGTGTTGTTGGTATAAAAAATAAAAACAAAAAAGAAGATATTTGTAAGGCTTTGGATAAAATTGAAAAGGGTAATAACTCCAAATATAAAATTAATGATAAGCTGTGTAAAGATATGAAAAAAGAACAATTGATATCACTTGCTATTTCTAGGGGTATATCTGTAAACGATAAAGATACAGTTAAAATTTTATGCCAAAAGCTTAAAAATAGACCAAACACACCGAATTCTCCCAACGCACTCGCTAATGAAATCGAAAAGGAAATGTTAAATAAAATGAAGAAAAATAAAAGAGCACCCACAAATTTAAAACGAAAACTTAACAAAGCGGGAATTAAAAATGATTTAATTAAACTTTATGGTAAATCTTGGATGAAAAAGTATGGTAACGTCATGAATATTAATGAAAATGTCAATAACGTGAAAAAAGAATTGGAACGTATGGAAATAAAAAAGAATTTAGTCACCAAAAACGGTGTTTTGAAAAAGGGGGAGGCTGATAAAATAAAGAAAGATATGGTATATCGATTTAAATTCGATAAAAAACAGTATCTTAAAAAATTATTATTACAGAAAGAAGCTAATAAAATATACGGTAAATTTGGTAAAAACGTTGTAAACAAAGTTGTTAATTTTGCATTATCGTTACCAAAAACACCTTCATTAAACAGTAGTAGAATCACGAATTATGTTAAGTTACGTAGGGAACTAAATGGTGCACCAGCACTCCCATTAAATAAAAAGAGACCCACACCACCTAGACCAAAACCTAGACCAAAACCCAAAACCCGTGTTATTAAAAGAGCACCAGTAAAGAAAAAACCATTACCTCCAAAAAAGAATGCAGTTGTTCGACGTTTGAATTTCAATTCTAACTCTAACTCTAACTCTAACTCTAACTCTAACTCGAACTCGAAATCCAAATCTAAAAGTAAAACAAACCAACAAAAATTAAACAACTTATACAATAACTTTAATAAATTCACATTAAAGAATAAAAACAAAAAGTAAATAAGTACAATGGAAAACCCAAGAAACTTTTTACTTTATAAACTTAATACTGATAAGTATAATAACGTAATAGATGATATGGAAAAAACTGATAAACTTATAATATCAAAGATTATCGATACTATGTATTACACTATATGCGATTACATAAAAAAGACGCGTGAAAAAAGTGATAAATTTATGGGTCGTTTGGAAATTAATTATAACTACACGGACGAATTTCACGAATCAGTAAATCCAAGACTATATTTGGAAGAGAATCGGGAAATTGATGATACGGGTTTAATAATGTATATTTATGACAACTTCCAAAGAATGGAATCCGCTAAGCATAGACGTATTATGTTTTATCTGATGAACATTTTATATTTCGATTTATAACTTTATCTGGTTCAGATATCTGTTTAAGATGTTTTGCATGGTAAGAAAAATCGTATCCCTTAAATTTATTTTTAATTTCGTCTGAAAGTGCAAAAGCCTCAACTTTTTGAGAAATACCCGAACAAACCGATACCCTTTCTAAATTTAAAAAATTATCTTCCATCGTTACGAAACTTTTTAAAGATTCGTGTGCTATATTATCGTTTTCCATTTTTTCAAACATTTTTTTAGATTCACCATGACTCATGTAAAAATATTTAGATGTATAACCTAGAATATTAACATAATCTCGAGATGTTATATCTTGATTATCATAGTATATGAATAAAACTAAACATAAAATTAATACCCAGATTAACATATATAATTACTCATATTAAAAAAATCCTTAATTTTATGAATAATTTTAAATAATGTATCTATATCATCGACCTTATTGGGGTCAATTATTTCAAACTCGACCTGATACGTATGAGAATCTTCGGCATCCATATCTTGAACCATACCGGAACATATAGTCATATCAATAGACAAATTCTTTCTAACGTAAGAGAAACGCTCTTTCATTTTATTTTTATCCCATTGATTATCACCTGTATCTTCTACGGGTATTTCATGAGATACATTAAATCTTATATCATAGGGTGATTTATTCAAGTGTTTAAAATCTTGTGTAAAGACTTTTTCTTTACAAATGAGTGTATCTTCCTCTGTATTTTGATCTATAGTTAATCTATTATTATGATTATTACGATAGTAAACTTGACACGATGAATGAACCATTTTTTCCCAACCGGTATATATCTCAAGACCTTCTTTGAATTTATAGAAGGCATCTTTACCAACGTTTGTATCAAAAAATGTACCATTGAATTTACCTAATCTGAATTCCATTTCAACGTATTTATCATTTTTATAAGTATCAAGGTGTGGCTTAATCTCGTCACAAAGTTTATGAACGTCCATTTTATTTATTACATTTTATAAAACGCGCCTTCTTCTTAAGCCTTTTTTATCGCCTTTTTTTATATGCACGGTTTTGTAAATTTAGGAAATACGTGTTATTTTAATTCAGCTATTCAATTATTATTACACGTACACGAAATATCAGCGCATATAATAGATAATAAATACACGGGTGAATGTACTTTTACTAAAGAATACGAAAAGCTTATTCACATTTATTTTAAAACGTCAGATACTAAAGTTTTTACTATTGGACCAATTTTAAATGAGTTTGTTAAAGTATTTCCACGATTTAAAATAGGAGAACCACACGATGCACAGGACGCAGTTTTTTGTATAATAGATATACTCGAAAAAAGTTACCCTTTTATAAAAGAATTAGTATACGGAAAAATTAAACAATTAACTATATCACCCGTAGGTAAAAATACATTAGAAAGTCCATTTTGTATTCATATACTAAACGTTGAAAGGGATATTAAGTGTTTGAAAAAAATGATAGAAAAAAGTTACAAATGGAATACACTCGAAGGTTATGTCGATAACAATGGTAAAAAACACCACGTTGCAACTACTAGAACTACATTTTTAAAATATCCTAAAATACTATTCATTTCTTTTGATAAAAAAAGTTATGTCAAAATCGAAGAACAACTAATATTAGACGATAACGTATACAATTTGAGATCTACTATAATTCATAAAGGTATTCAATATGGTGGTCATTACATGTCTATTATAAAACTCGGTGACGATTGGTTAATACAAGATGATGATACTTTAGGTAAACTAAACAATTTCCCTACAGAAGATAATCACTTCGTCCTGGCCTACAATCTAAAAACTCCTTCATCTGAATGTCCTCCTTAATATTCACAAGGGTTCGATAAAATGTCCTTCTACTATTAGGAAATGTTTTGTCATCCCTTCTTTTTACAGGTTTCCACCAAATAGGTCCTTTTTCCCATGTAACGTACATACATTCAATAATATCACCCGATTTTATCCATTTATAATCATTCATTCTATCAATAGGTATAGAAGATTCAAAAATGTGTTTCCCTCTATCTTGTATATACATTTTCCACGTATAAGTTCCAGGGACACAACCAGGTGTTTCTACAGTTGGTTGTTTTTTAAATAAGAAATCAATAGTATTTTTGTTTCTCGGTTTCCATTTAAACATTGTTTCGTGAGTTCCGATACGAATACTCTCATTTATGGGTGTAAAAATAAGACCGTCCATCTCTTGTTTCACGGTTGGAAGATACTTATCCATAAATTCATTAAATTCATCGTGTAAATGAAACTTTTTTACTTTTAAACTGATTGCATCTGTTGGTAAAATAAGAGCCTTTTTACATGTATTTTCACAACACTCCAAACGGTCCATAAAATTTTTATTTCCGACAACTTCACCACACGACATTAAACAATCATAAATCATAAACATGTTATCATATAATTCACCTTCAAATATTGTACCATTATACACAGTGGGTCGAAAGTTTAATTTAACAGTAAACATTTCTAAAGCACGATTTATAAATGCACATATTCTCTGATTTTCGTATTTAAATATTAACATCATATATCTTACACCGTCCGTCTTTTCACAAACAACGTAATCATTTTTTGATAAAACGTCAAAGTGTTTTCTTTCTATAGATATTGGTTGGCACCCCGGAAATATACCTTTACCAACAGTACCCCATGATTCTTCCATGAATCGAATCGCATATTTGTAAAGATGATCTTCTTTCTTTACAAAAATACGTACCATTTGTTTTATATTTTAATTATATTCTTTAATTACTTTTAACACCGTAAGCGTTTAAAATATTACTTATACATTCATGATTATATGTCATGATCAACTTAGCTTTTGTATACGCATGAATTTTGACACCCGATTCCTTAAATTTAGAAAACATGATTTCTAGTTTAGGGTATACTTTAAAATTAGACGATTTTTTATCTTTTATATGTTTAATTACATTTTTTGTTAACATGAGCCATGATTTTGCGCGTGTAGTATGTACTGCATAGACACCGTCAGAAAATTTTTTATTACGATCAACCACCGTGTCAAAATTCAACCCTAATTGTTCAACTGGTTCGTTTGATTTACTTTTTACTTTATTTTTAAACATTTCCCAATCTATACCTTCTTCTACACCAGGTAAAACTAAACATCCAACACCATCGTGTTTATCAAATAACATACTTAATGAAGCATCGTCTACATGAATACCATAATCGACAAAAAATAATCTTTCGTGCGTTTTCATATACCTATGAATAATTTCAGATTTTTCAAAAGGATCATCGTTAACAAAAGCAACTTCGTTCTCAACACCTCCTCTTTGTAAGCAAACTAAGTTAAATCTAAGAATAGTGTGTAAAGTTTTGACGTGACATGATTTATTACGAGTAACTATTATAGAAGCAAATTTCATTTAATATACTAAAACGCTAAACCTTAAGCCTTTCTTCTAAACAGCCAGAAAATGGTAAATTACCAATATGTCCTAAACTTGTATGGACATCTGCATAAATTTTACCCCCTATTTGTTGCCACCTTCTACAGAATGCATAATCCTCTGAAAGGTATCTTTTAGTGTCTGGATCTATCATACAATCAAACACGGCACAATAATCATCAAAATCTCGATTTTGATGATCATTTTTACAATTTAAATCAGTGTAATGTTCGTGCATTTTTTCAAAAGCTTCTCTTTTTATAACCATAAAACCAGTTGGTCCATCAAGAACTTCAACAAACCCATTTTCAACACTTCTTGTTGTAGCTCCTACATTTGCAACTAGACAAGAAGAAAGCATTGCCATATCTCTAGTATCCCCATTTTCGACCGCATTTTTTGCTTGATCCCACATAACAACTTTTTTAGGGTACAAGGATACGGAAATATCGTGATCAGAACGAACTAAACGCACAACCGATTTTGGATCAAAATCTATATCGGCGTCAATAAATATAAAATGCGAAGCATCCGATTTTTGCATGAATCTACCAACTGCTACATTTCTAGCGCGGTGAACTAAACTTTCATTTTCAGTTGTATCTAAAACCATTTGAATACCTTCTCTTATAAATTCAAGTTGGAGTTTTACTACACTTATCATGTATTTTTCTAAACAAACACCGCCGTAACATGGTGTACTTATAAAAACTTTAGGTTGTTTTGACATTTATAATTAAACAGTTTTATCCTCTAAGTAATTTTTTATTATATTTTCAATTTTATTAATTGTTGGTATAGATACAACACATTTTTCATTAATTTCATTTTTATTTACACGATGTTTCAGTATCATATATATTATAACTGAAGCGACGCTATTTGGCGTTTTACTCATGAGATCAGAACATGTTTCCAACTTAGAACACATGTTATTGCACTTTAACCTTTCTTCTCTAGAAACATCGAATGAATTTAGTAACCTTTGCATGACATCGTGAGGTAAAGTTGTGTACGTATTCGTTGTTTTACCCAACATTACCTCCTTAAACATTTGTGATGTTCTACTTAAATCTTTTGGTTGAACCGAAAACATATCTGATATTTCTTTAGTGGTCCTAGGAATTTTTGACATTCTACATGCAAACAAAACACAGTTTGCTTTTATACCGGTCCTAACAGCGCCACGTGTCAATTTCTTTTCATTAAATTTTTTATACATCATTTTTGCATCCTTAACAACCGTATCTGGTAGTCTATAACACGCTTCTTCTATATCCTTATATGCATGGAACAATGATCTATCTTTATGATTCATTGATTGGTGAAAATTAATTTTTGCCATCCGTTTATTTGAATAACTAGAACCTCTATTAGTTGTAATAATAGTACCTTTACCCCACTCTTGTGAAAAAAGCTCAGGGTTTACGTTAGGTGCACTACACCGTGAAGGATCATTAACTTTTCCGTCTTCTGTAATACCACTCGTCCATTCTGGTCTGTCATCTATACAAGTATCATCTACTAATCCACAATTAGGACACGTTGGTAAACCTTCTTTTGTAATTATTTTAACATGATTGCAATCTTTACATAAATTATTATCTACTGGCTTTATTAATATTGGTTTTTTGAGTAATTGATCCACATCGGACCAAATAGCAGCCAGTTCTTTCATGCTATTGACGAATTTTATAAATTTTGATATTTATCACGACCAACTTAGGTTTTAAAAATTATTTTCATCTGCTTGGGTTTTAGCAAATGTCTCTATATTATCTACCATTTGCTTATACCGCAAAGAGCCTGGACTTCTCGGGTTCCATTCTTTCCATTCTTTATCAATTATACGGTGATTGGATGGCGGTATAACAACACCGTCGACTTCGTTATCTGGTACTATAAAATCTTGTAAATCACTACCATCGTCGTCTGATTCATCTATTATATCACTGTCTTCGTCTGAATCTATTTCATCTATCATGGCATATAACTTATCTTTTACATTAAAAAAGTAATCTGGAGACTGGTGGTGTTCTGATAAATTTACTTCCTGAACGAGATCTCCATTTTCTTCGAGCTCATAAAGTCGAGCTCCTTTATATAATAGCGAAGTTTCTGAGTAATATGAAACTACTAAATATTCGTCGTGTACCTCGTTTACTTTTGCATACATTTCGTCTTCTATATCATCCTCTAAGTTGACTAAAACTTTTATTAATTCTCCAGGATGTATTTCTGAAATTTTAATCATTCTTAAAGTTTTCAGACAAAAATATTTATAAATATTAGCACACATGGGAGTAGAAATTTTATCAAAAGAAGGATGTCAATACTGTGATCTAACAGTTGACTTATGTAAGGAATACAAATTAGAAAACAAAAAAATAATAGTAGACAGGGATGAACTAAAAAGACGCTGTGGTGCGCAAGCGTCTGTATACCCACAAATTTTTATCAACGATGAACTTATTGGAACTTATTTTGACTTCCAAGACTATCTCGAAGAAGCAGAACCAATGTTATTACCAACATTAGACCGTTTTACCGTATTTCCAATAGAACATGAACATCTATGGGCTATGTATAAAAAGGCACAAATGTCAAATTGGACAGCTGAGGAAATTGATTTTTCCAAAGATATGGACGATTGGGTGAATTTAAGTGATAACGAACAACATTTTATTAAATATATTCTTGCTTTTTTTGCAGGTTCCGATGGTATAGTATTTGAAAATTTAAACGATAATTTTGCAAGTGAAGTTCAATACACGGAGGCTAGATCATTTTACGCTTACCAAGAACATAATGAAATGGTTCACGGCGAAACATATAGTAAACTTATTGATAAATATATAAAAAGCTCTTCTGAGAAAAAACAGCTTTTTGAAGCTATACAGAATATACCGTGTATAGAAAATAAAGCTAAATGGGCAATGAAATGGTTTAGTAAAGATAGATCTTTCGCTGAAAGATTGTTGGCATTTGCATGCGTTGAAGGTATCTTTTTTTCGGGTAGCTTTTGTGCTATTTTTTGGTTAAAAAAACGGGGTTTGTTACCCGGACTTTGTTTTAGTAACGAACTTATAAGCCGCGACGAAGGTTTGCATTTAGAATTTGCAATTGAATTATTCAAAATGTTAAAACACAAACCTAATAAATCAGTAATTGAAGAAATTGTTAAAGATGCAGTTTCTATCGAAAAGAACTTTATAACAGACGCATTACCATGTAGTCTTATTGGTATGAATTCCGAAAAAATGTCGGAATATATCGAATACGTTGCCGATAGATTATTAAAACAAAGTGGTCACGATAAAATCTGGGGGACGAAAAACCCATTCGATTTTATGGAGAATATATCACTCGATGGTAAAACTAATTTTTTTGAAAAAAGAGTTGGTGATTATGGTAAGATTGACGAAGATTCAACTTCAATTGAATTTAACGAAGAATTTTAATTCATCGTCATTGTTTTACCGTTACTACATTGACACGTCACGGTTTCCGCATTATTAAAAGCACCTGGTAATGCCGAGTCTGGAACACCTGTTATATCGAAAGCACCTAACGATAACCCCGAATCCATTGGTGAAAATTGCGTTTCTGACATATCAGGTAATGGAGAAGGCATATCAGCCATTGGTGGTGGTATCATTTCCCGACCCAAGGATGGAGATGGAGATGGAGATGGAGTCTTAACAGCTGGGGTTTCAGGGATTTCAATTTCTTCAACTATAATAGCATCCTCTGGTATAATTTGTTCTGGTGCTGGCCCTGGCGCTGGCCCTGATGGAGATGATTCCATCATTGCAAAACCTTCGCGTTTTATATTCATCATCCCCCATACAACCAAAAGAAATACCAATGTATGAAACATTAAACCTTTACCCGATGGGCATCCAGTTGGACTCGAAATCCATTTACCAAATATTCTACGTGTTATTCTGAAAGTATCTGGGTTTGCTATTATAAAGAAAACCAAGGCAGACATAACTGATATCAAAAACTTTTGTTCTTGTTTTTTACCCTTACATCCACATCCACAATCGTTAAATAACCAACTTTTTTTGTGACCTGTGCAAGACATTTTTATTAATATACCCTCAGAAAAAAATACACTTAAAGTTTTTGATCTTATATAATATACAAAAAAATGTCTAATAATATTCAAGTTTCCAACCAATTCGATCCATCGTCGGTTCTCTTTAGTGCTCTGAAGAAAAACAAGAATGGTGGCAAATCTGTCGTTCTTACACGCGGCGATAAAAAGAAACTCTACTTACAACTCCCTTTCATGCGATCACCCTTTGGTCTGAGTGCATTCACGGATGAATCTACGAACAAAACATCGTATTCACTCGATTTATCATTTGATAATGATAACGATGAAGCACAGGAACTAGCGACCAAATTACGAGAATTGGACGAAATCATTCTTAACACGGTTGCAACTAATTCTAAAGACTGGCTAGGTAAAAAATATGATATTAATGTCATTCGCGAAGCTCTCTATAAACCATTGGTTAGACAGGGTAAGGAAGGGTATGCAGATACACTGAAACTTAAAGTCCAAACAAATGCTTCTGGTGAATTTATATCAGAAGTTTACAATTCTGATCGCGAACAAATTAGTATGGACGATATTGAACGAGGACAAAAGTGTATGTGTATTGTTGAAATCGGTCAGGTTTGGTTTATTGATAATAAATTTGGTGTGAGTGTTCGATTATCTCAAGTATTGTGTGGAGAATCCAATAAACTTCCAAAATTTGCTTTCCAAGGTTTAGACAATAATGATGATGAATACGTAGAGGAGATTATGAACGATCTTATCGATGAATAAAATATTTTATTACAATAGACCACAAGATGGAACGTGAACGCCATTTAAAAAATTTAAAAATTATATCTAAACTCGCAAAAAATAAAAAAAATAATACAACTCAGAAAAAAAATTTAGGTAAAAATCTAATTAAAAGTATGCAGGGTATGGGATGTAACCCTGAGAAATTTTTATATTTACCAACTAATAAATCTATCTCACTTTCTATAGAAAACTCAAGCTCTTTAGGTACTAAGAAAATTGGCCAGGGTTCATTTGGCGATGTCTATATGGGATGTATAGATAAAGAGTGTAAAAAGAAAGTTGCTATAAAAATTGTTATGAATGAAGATATATCACACGAATATAAAACAGGTAAACGAATTTCTCTTTATGGTGGTATAAAATCTTACGCGATAGAAAAATGTAATAACATAACGTTTATGTATTCTGAATATGCAAACAGTGGTACTTTAAAATCATTTTTGAAAAAAAATAAGGATAATATATTACCTATACATTTTAGAACAATAGTAACACAAGTTTTATATAATTTGTATAGAATACAAAAAAAGTACCCAACATTTAGACACAATGATTTACACGCAGATAATATACTTATAAATTCCACAAACCCATCTCGAGTTAAATTATTTAAGGTACATAACTCGACATTAAAAGTTCATGATATTGGGATACAGGCATTGATATCAGATTATGGTTTATCCACTATGAACGGTATTAAAAATCCCGAAGTAGATAACGACCCTAAACTGTTCTATAAAACGAAATCAGGTATATTCAGGGAATCGCATCCCATGTATGATGTACAATACTTTTTAAATGCTCTAAGACAGGAAATACGAATACTGGGTATAAGTAACGGAATTGAAGTAATTCAGTTCATAGAAAGACTATTACCATCTGAATATTTGGGTGTTAGAACCAATAAAATATTAGATTTCCGTCTTCGTGCACAAGAAGAACACTCAAAATTACCAACGTTTAAACAAATATTTAACGATAGATACTTTTCACCTTATAAAAAAACAGTTGTACCTATTGATATTAGTACAATTATAAAAAGAAACACAAAAGTTAAGATACCAATAGCGAGGAAGAAAACCATGAACGAAATAAAGAGAAATTTAGCGAGCAAAAATGTTAAAAAGGTAGCATTAAAACGACCCGGTATTCGAATTCAACCAAAACCGGCTCCTAAATCGATACCCAAAGTTGTTATGACAGGTAAAGGGTATATAAGAATAGGTACGCGAAAATGCCAATCTTATAAAAAACCAGAACTCATAAAAATAGCTAAAAGTATGGGTATAAACTCAGATGGTAAAACAATAAATAAAATATGCGAATCTATAAAATTAAAATATATTAAATAAGTATATTAACATGATCGCTGTATTATTACTTCTATTGATAAATGCGTATATTCTTATAAACACAGGTAAGAAAACAGAAACTAAAGTTGATACACCAGAAGCAGGTGTAACTAAAACGGTGTGGACTGTTTACGGTACAAATTGGTGTGGATGGACTAAAAAACAATTGGCTTATTTAGAAAAGAAAGGAATACCTCACAAATTCATCGATTGCGAAAAAGGCAATTGCGATGGAATTGAAGCTTTTCCAGTTATGAAAAGTTCAGATGGCGAAGAAGTTGTAGGTTATAAAGAAATTTAAATACCACGAACAACCGCTATCGAGAGAGAAAGAATAAACGCATCAAGGAAGGTACTGATTGGTTTAAGTACGGTAACGTGCTTAACAAGCGATTTGTTCCACGCGAATCTGAGTACGAATGTACTGATAAGAATCGTGATAACAAAAACAAGAATTTCAGTCAAAACTTGGTTCATTTTTTTGGCGTTGGCAAGGTCTCTAATCATTTTTACTTATTAATAATATTTTTTTTCTGTGATATTATTAATGAGGAATAAAACTAACAAAGGGCTTCCCCTGAGTGGTTCCGAACCAAAATATACCCAAAGACTTTGGGGTCGCACAATTGGTATAGACAATAACAATTGTTATGCTTATGCAGTTGGTGATTATGAAAGACATCGTATGCAAAAAAGTGTACCAGGTGAACGGGCTGGTATTCGGAATTTAAAACATACTTACACACACTGTAAAGGATTACCCCAACGCGTTATTGCAGATAACCCTAAAAAAATTTATAAGGTCGATGCAGAAACTAAATGTAAACCTAACCATTTCAAAATCATGATGTTTGTTGCACCCAGTGATAAGAAAAATTACTTTAGACAAGGTGATTTTCATTTTTACAAACAACACGGGTTTGTTGAATATAAAGTGAAAAGAGGAAACACGTATGAAAGCATAGCAAGGTTTTTTCAAGTTCCATTGAGTCGTGTTAAAAACTGTGGCGGTAAGTGTATTGCCGGTAGAATATTAAAATTCAAGGCTAACGTTTTTAGTCACAAACGTGGTTGGGCGACTGGTCCACTTTTAGTAGACGCTAAAGGTAAAGCAATAATAGACCCACGAAAAGCATCGAGAGCATACCCTGGGTTATCCTATAAGAAATACTGTAGTTCATTCTGCGTTAAGAATAGAGGGATCAAAGTCGGCCATACGCACCCCAAAGTCGTCAAGAATACTCGTTAAATCATCCTCGTGTTCTACAGCTAATAAAATATCCAATGCATCAAACATAAATTCATTATTCACACATACTGTATTCGAAGTCGATTCGTAATCATTGAATACAGTAATCTGTACCCTAAAATTAGAACCATCGAACACTTTTCGACATATGGGACACGTCACATTGCCTTTACTTCTCCATTTTTCTAGACAATGTGAATGAAAAATGTGTCCGCACCGAATAGCTTTACTATTTCTTGTCTGTCGAACTTCGTTCAAACATATGGCACATTGAGTCATCGTCTAGAAGACTTAAAGAATTTTTTAATCGTATTATTACTCATTATCCTGTGTATTTTCATTATTCGTTCTTTGTTCCGCACCTTCACAAATTTTCTGTACTTGTTCGAGAAAATCGTATTTTTTTTCTATGAACTTTTTATCTTTATCGTCCCATTCGTGTGTTGGAAGGGGAATACCACCAAATTCTTCTCGAATTTGATCTTTAAATGAAGTATAATTAGTACATTCACCGGGAATTTCATCACTACCTTCCTCTAAAGACAATATAACCTCCGATCGCGATTTTATTTCTTTGAATTTGTCTTTATGTTCTTTCTTTACACACGAGTCCTCGAGTATTTTCACGAAGTCAAAAAAATCAATCATATTATCCATATTTGTAGCTTCTTCTATTAGGGTATCTTGATCATAAGTTCCACGTAAATCCCATATATTTTTTACGTCATTAAATTTTGGTTCTAGTTTTCCCATTTCTTCTTTAATTTTTTGAATGCGGTCTACAAATTCTGTACATTCACTCTCCATATCCTCTGTTTTATCGATATCATCGAAAATCCCTTTGATATCGTCTAATTTATACTTTTTAACGACATGGTTTTTAGTTCCCGGTATAAGAGATGTAAATTGTACACATAAAGATGATAATGTAGATAAAAAACATAAACCACCTGCTGCTATGGCGGCCATTATATAGTTTATCTAGATTTAAAAATAACGGGTGTATTTAAAAAATTAGTAGATATTTGGCATTTTAAGAAGGGCTTTATCACAGGAACCACACTGATCTTTCTGTTGCGCCTGGGATGGTTTCAAAAGTTCTGGACCCTTTTCTTGAAGAAGTTTACGAAAAGAATAGTTATCTTCATACTTGATACCATTTTCTTTCATGATATAGTTAGTGTAGAGTTGGTTAGATGTGTTCATAGTATAGCATCGACCGTCGGCCATTCCCAATCTTTGAGACATTTTGTATATATTAGTATTACATTAGAAATTAATTTGTCTATTCTCGGTTGTCAATTTCCATGAATTGAACCCTAATTTTTTTGCATGTTTTATAAAACTTTCAATTTTGTGTCCTGAAATCTGATCGAATAATTCCTTCTTTGAATCTTCACATGGAGAAACTCGTACATCTTCAATGTCATTTATGGTCGTATTTATAATATTGTAACCATAAGCTACCTCTTTTAACGTTTCTGCACCTGTTATTATAATCTTACCCGTACCAAAAATACTCGTTGTTATCTCTTTCATATCATTTGCTGGTTTGAATTTAACTTTTACAGCCGAATACTTATCGGGTTCAAACGAAACTTTGAAAACATCCGCGTATTTACTAAAGTGTCGAGAAACCTTGAGAAGGTTTATTTTATAATTCAAACTAAAATTCGAGTTTATCATAACAACCTTAAACGTTTCAATAGGTGCAATAAAAGATGTATCTCCCATTATCAGTTTGAATATATAAGAAAGTTGGTTTATAATTCGTTTACAATCCACTAAATCCGAACATCCAGCGACTTGTATACTCCCATTCGGAAACAGTTTAATAGATTTTGTACTATACACATCACGATAAACCATGGTTATCTGATTATAAAAAGTTGTGTGTTTCTGTTCCCATACAAATTGACACTTAGAATTTACAATTTTAGAAAGATCAAGAACTTTTAATACACGGAAAGCACGTTTAAATTTTTCAAGATCAATTTCTTTTTCAAATTTAGATACCATGGTTATAGTTGTAAGCTTAATCCATGACGGTCTTATATTTTTCTGTATATTATTACGGAATTCGTTTAGTGTAAGTATATAAGAAAACGTATTATTTGCAATAGATCTGAAATTATTATTATTATGGTTTAAACACGAAATCGTACTCATTTTTAATACTTAAAAAAAATATAATATAAAGCTAACTTAGGTTATATAAGTATGCCTTGTTTTAAGTGTAAAAAGAAAGGGATACCAATAAATTGTAAATATTGTAAATATGATTTCTGTTCTAGGTGTATTGTTCTCGAAATACACGATTGTAAAGGTATAGAACAGAAAAAAGAAATTGAATTAACCCATTTAAATAAAAAACTTGAGTTTACGTCGGATAAGAAATTTGGATTGGTTTAAAGACTTTAAGCTAATTAATTTTATGACACACTTTGTAAAATTAGCTAGACAAATCATAAATTTAGATTACGGAACATCAAATATGATCGAAGTAAAATACGATAAGTATATAGAAGGTTTTGGGTACGAAACCTTCACAGAATATTTCCACACAAATATAATAGCACCGATCACAAAATTTGAACCTCACGCAAATACATCGATACGGTACGAAAAGTTTCTAGATACGTGTATAGACAAAACTACAGAAACTAGACGTAGAATGGTTTCTGTACAATTGGAAAATGTTATGTTAGAAAATACCAATCCGTATTCACTTATACGTATTATGAATTGTGTTAAGATTCTAGACCCAAGCTTTATACCACCTTTAATTAACGTTTCATGTGGTTGGCAAAAGCGTATGATGCGTGATTTTTGTTTAACAACTTTACAAAAAGTTATTCAAACGTGTACTAGCGATATCAGGCTCGAAAAAATGTTTATAGTATTGCAATTAATAGAATCAGACACGTTATACTAATCAGTGTCGTCGATGGTGAAACCTCACTTTTTTTAATTTCCTTTTTAACGTAACTTTTATCAAAATCATCACTTTCTCGTTGCGTCATCCCGTGGTCTATATTTCTTCCTGGAATGAGAGGTCTAGATAACGAACACTTATCTTTGCGGTACCCAAGTCTACCAACACCCATTGTAAGAACACCACATGCTGGACTCACATATTCTTCTTCGGGTTCGTCTACTGGTGGTTTGTATTTTTTATAATCATTTTGTTTTCGGCTCGTACCAGGAGGGAAAAAGTTTTCCTTGTCTGCATATGGGTTTACATCACTCATGACTTTTTCATCGTCAAGCATTAATTGACTCATGTTTATTAATACTACTCGAGATAATAAAATGTAATTGTATAATAAAATACTATCAGCATGTTACCATTACCAGTATTAATTTCAATTGCTGTTGTACTTACAATTTTAATAGGATTTGGATTGAACCAATTTTATTTCAAGGAATGGAATTCGTGCGATTGGGGATACGGATGTCCAACACCATCAGCACCCACACCATCTACACCATCTGGACCTGCACCGGTACCATGTGATGTAAACCAACGCGTCAAGGGTGGTGTATGCGTTGCGTGTGGTGACGGGTACATTAACCCAGCTGGCGACGACCCTGTGGAATTTACAGACACGTTCTGTAAACAGTGCGCTGAAGATTACCACGTAAAAAACAGAAAATGTATTAGTTGTGGTGAAAAATACACACACCCAGCCGGTGATGTCGTTACCGATGGGGATACAAAATGTAGCAAGTGTACTCAGGATCACAGGGTATTCGGAACCGGTCAATCAGGATCCTGTGTCCATTGTTCAATAGACGGTGTTGGTTATTATAGAGATGCGGGTGATGATAGATTTGGTGGCGCAACAGCTTGTGTCGCACCATTATCTAAGGGTATACCAATAAAAATTGAAAGATGTATAAATCCAAATTATGGTTCTGGATGTCCCAAAAACTGGTACTGGCAAACCGAAGACGAATTCAGAACGTCTTACCCAGGTGGTTGGAAAGATGATAAAAAATGTAAATATAATGAGTCATATCACACAGACGAGACAAATTGGAAAGTATCTTGTCCAGGAGGTGATCCGGGTGTAAGACATAGTTATGCAATTCCACAAGAATGGAAAGATATGAAAGATGCACAATAAAAATTAAATCTCAGTACATGTTAAACATACCATGTCAGCTGTAATTGCAGTATTAGCACTTTTTGTTATTTTAATTATTGCTGGAGCCGGTTACTATTTCGTAAATCAAGGCGCTTCGCCTTCCCCCGCCCCTTCCCTCGCTGATCTCCTTAATGTACCAGCGCCAGCGCCTGCGCCTGCACCAGCGCCTGCACCATCACCAGCTGTACCAGAAGGTACAGGTTCGGATGCGTCGGGGTCTAATACCGGTGGTTACAGAATGGAACCAGAACCTTACACGTTGTACAAATAAACGTACTTTAATTTAATTTAAAATTACCAATATAATGATTATTTATGATGATTATATTGATAACTATCAAACTGTTTTAAAACTAGATATTAAAACCCAATTTTGTTATTTTTACCAAACTTTTTACCGTATGTAGTCGTACTCACGGGTAAATCATTTGGTTTTGTTGGTGTATCGATATCGTGTATGTAACCCATATATTGAGACACACCGGATTGAATTTGGCCGAGTGCTGTTTTTATAACAATACCGTTTATAAACCGAACTTGTTCCTGAACATTAACATTATGATCACCTGAGTTGTTAATAAAAGCAACGCGCATGATAGCATATAAATCGTTTTTGTTTTGGTAATCAATAGCTACACCAGTTTTTGTTCTAAATTCACTTCGAATTGCACGCTGAAGAGTATTCATGTTAAACTCCGAAAAGAACAGGGTATTCAATGGAGTTGGACATTGTTTCAAAGAATTTATGTGAAGAGCGTCACACATTTAATATAGGCCTGGAAAAAAATTATTGGTAAATATAAATGATAGCATCAGCCGATTTTGAATTAGCGTACAGCACAAAACCATGCAATTACGAAAAACCAATATGTCAACCACCAGCTTGTTTTGTTGGTTCGTATGCACCAGTCGCCAAAGTAGGTGACCCAAAAGGTAAATTTTATGTAAATTCGTCACTTCTTCAGCCCAATCGCTTGGCTGAAACTAAGGGACCAACAACTGTTCGAAGTGAAGATTTCACTTGCAAATAAAATAAACTATTTAAAAAATTCAGTATAAATAGAAATATATAATGAGGGTCATAAAACGTTCCGGTCGTGTTGAAGACGTAAAGTTTAACAAGGTCACCAACAGGATTTCCAAACTCACAAATGAACTTTCAGAAAGTGTAGACGTGTCAATGGTAGCACAACAAGTTTTCTCGTCTATGTATGACGAAATTAAAACTCACGAAATAGATACACTTTCTTCCGAAGTATGTATTGGTTTAATAACCAAAGACCCCGATTATGAAATTTTAGCAACCCGTATTGTTGCCAGTAACATTCAAAAACGTGCAGCAAACAATTTCCACATTGCCATGCGTAAACTCCATAAAGCAGAAATCATCACGCACGAAGTGCTCGAAGTTTCTGCTAAGGTTAAGGAAGATATCAAACACGAGCGTGACTTTGATTTTGGGTATTTTGGTCTAAAAACTTTAGAGAAAGGGTACCTCCAAAAGATTGATGGTGATATTATCGAAACACCACAGTATCTATACATGCGTGTCGCTATTGGTATTCACGGTCATGATATCGACCGCGTTCTTGAAACGTACGATGCATTATCTCGTGGATTATTCATTCACGCGACCCCAACTCTTTTTAATGCTGGTACACATAGACCACAAATGTCGTCTTGTTTTTTAATTGCAAATAAAGAAGACAGTATTGACGGTATTTACGATACCGTAAAAGAGTGCGCGCGTATAAGCAAATGGGCTGGTGGTATTGGATTACACGTACACGATGTACGTGCAAACAAATCACACATTCGAGGAACAAATGGTACGTCAGACGGTATTATCCCAATGTTACGTGTATATAATTCAACTGCAAGATACGTCAATCAGGCAGGCAGGAGAAAAGGGTCTATCGCGGTGTACATTGAACCATGGCATGCCGATATAATGGATTTTCTCGAAATTCGTCTCAATCAGGGCGACGAAGAAGCGCGGTGTCGCGATCTCTTCTCAGCCATGTGGATTCCGGACTTATTCATGAAACGTGTAGAAACAAATGGGAAATGGTCTTTGTTTTGCCCGGATAAAGCAAAGGGTTTATCCGACGTTTATGGTAAAGAATTCGACGAACTTTACGAAAAGTACGAAAGTGAAGGACTTGCAACAAAAACAATACCAGCAGTAGAAGTTTGGAAATCTATTATCAAATCACAAAGCGAAACGGGAACACCGTACATGCTTTATAAAGACGCGTGTAACGAAAAGTCAAACCATAAACATATCGGTACAATTAAATCGTCGAATCTGTGTACGGAAATTTTAGAGTATACCGATAAGGACGAAACGGCTGTGTGTAATCTCGCATCTATTGCGTTACCAAAATACGTCGACATCGAGAAGAATGAGTTTAACCACGAGGAATTACACCGCGTCACTAAAATGGTTACACGAAACCTCAATAAAGTTATCGATAAAAACTTTTACCCGACAGAAAACGGTATGCGTTCGAATATGCGTCACAGGCCAATAGGTATAGGTGTTCAGGGTCTCGCGGACGTGTTTATATTACTTAGAATGACGTTTGGTTCAGAAGAATCAAGAAAATTGAATCGTGATATTTTCGAAACGATATACCACGCATCCCTAGAATCGTCGTGTGAACTCGCAGAAATGTACGGAACGTATGAAACGTTTAAAGGGTCACCTTTTAGTAAAGGTATTCTCCAATTCGATATGTGGGATCGCGATCCACAATTTAGTGGTCGATACGATTGGGATGCCATGCGTAAATTCGTTAAAAAGGGTACAAGAAATAGTCTCTTACTCGCACCCATGCCTACAGCCTCGACGTCCCAAATTTTGGGGAATAACGAGTGTTTCGAACCGTATACGACAAACATTTATTTGAGACGAACACTTGCAGGTGAATTCGTTGTCGTAAACAAACACTTGGTCGAAGACTTGAAAAAAATCGGACTCTGGTCGAAAGAAATGAAAGATCTCATGGTTAAGGCAAATGGATCCGTTCAAAACATTATTGACATACCAGACGATCTCAAGGAATTGTATAAAACGGTATGGGAAATGAGTCAAAAAACAATCATCGATATGGCTGCAGATAGAGGCGTATATATAGACCAAAGTCAAAGTATGAACTTATTTGTCGAGAGTCCGACGGTTTCAAAACTTTCATCTATGCACATGTACGCATGGAAAACAGGTTTGAAAACGGGTATGTATTACCTTAGAAGTAAGGCAAAGGCGCGCCCGATCCAGTTTAGTTTAGAGGCTGAGTGTTCTATGTGTTCTGCCTAATTAATTTTTTATTCATCCTGATATACCTCATAATCATATACGAAACATGTATCTCTATGATTTTGAGACGTAACCAATTCATTACTTTTACGCTATATAAAATACCAGACTATATAAATGACAACACCAACACCTGAAAATTTACAGCGTCGTTTAAGAAGAGTAGCAACACGGGGGCGAAGTAGATTAGGTCCAAGACACAATTTATTTGAACCTGGAATACTATCAAGGTCAAATATAAATTTTGTTGAAATTTCGTTACCCAGTAATAGTAATAATAAAGTAGATTTCATATCAGGTAAAAATTTCAAGGTCGGAGATGAAGCAGTTGAATACGGTACACAAAAAAAGAAATATATGTCGTTAAACTCATTCAAACAATATATTAAACCACACATTTTACCAAATGGTACAAGGTTGAGAAGGGCAGCGTCTCCTCATATGAGAACTATATATAATACACCCCCAAATTCAAATAATAATATGTTAGAAAACACACATACACGCGAAAGATTAAAACGAAGAAATATTAGGTTTGTTAAATTCACGGATTCGAGTAAAGTAAAAGCTATAAAATCAACTATAAAACAACTCGAAAAGGAATTAATCGTGTTACGCAAAACTAATACTCGACCAAAAATTTTAAAAACGAATACATCACAAAACAGGACCAAAAAATATAAGGCTGCAAACAAAGTCGAAGAAAAACTCCAAAGGAAAATTGAAAATAAGAAAAAAGTTATTAAAAATTTAAAAGAAAAGCTTAAAGCTTAACGTGTATATACATTTATACAAAAACAATGGCAAAATTTATAAATGCTAAAGATACGCTGAAAATTGCCAACTATGATGGACGAAAGATTTCGTTATGTACGACGGATGACAGGGTTATGAAAATTATTTTTCCGCGTATGTATATGCCCTTTGGTATTTCTGGATTCACACCCGAAATCGGTCCTACTAAATATAATATTGACTTTGCCATGAAAGGATGGGACGAAGAAGGTAACTTTGTAAAGAAATTTTATGAATGTATGCGTGAAGTCGAAAATAAAGTTATACACGCAGTATCGGAACAAAGTGAAGATATTTTCGGTAAACACATGAGTTTTGAAGAACTAAAACCGATGTTCTTTTCAAATATTAAAGAATCACCCGAACGTGAACCAAAGTTTCGTGTTAAAGTTGATTCTACTATCGACGATAAAGTCAAACCACACATTTACGACGAGGAAAAGAAACCGTTAATTGATGATATTAAAAATGGACTATACTCTAGAAACTCGGGAACTGCAATAGTTGAAATGAATAGTGTGTACTTTCTGAATAGAAAATTCGGGGTTTCGTGGAAACTTAACTCGCTCGTGGTATATGAGCCACAGAGACTTAAGGGGTTCCAATTTATTTTGTAGTTTTATCATTTAAAATAAGTATTTGATAAATAGCCTGTGCTTCTTTCAACAACTTGCCTTTTAATGTTATAAAAGACTTTGGGTTTAATCCCAATTTAATTTTAGCTACACGAACAGACTCGGTCCACTTACTGAGCGTCATTATTACTCTATTACAACATTTTCTTAATCAATGTTTTGTATTTTTTTGTACCTTCCTTTGGTTGAAGCCCGAACCCTTTCTTTTTTGGCTTGAATACTTTGACGAGTGCTTGTTTACCTTCTCTCTTCATACGCGCGAGTGCAGACTTACGCGCAGCTTTACTTACGATTCGTCCATATTTATCTTGGGTAAGATCTTTCTTTTCCAACCCCCCTGACGTTTTGAGGGCAGTTCCGTGGAATACTTCAGCTCTTGATCCAAATGTTTGCATTTATATTACTCTAATATTTATTTTGGCGATTTGAATAAAAATAAAATCCTACCACCAAAAGTATAATAAATATGAGTGCATAAATATAACTCTTTTTAAACCCACTTCCCTTTTTTGCTGAAGCACTTTGTACTGATGAACCCGATGGTGAAGGTCCGGGTTGTGGTTTAAAACACTCATTGTTTTCTGTGTAATACATTTCGGCCTCTTCTTCTGTACATAATTTTGGATCTAAACACACTTCACATGGAACATTATCGTTTCGATTACATTTACAACATAAATCCATTGAATCTTCTGGTACATTAATATTTTCAGCTTTTGCCATGTACCCAGATTTACACTTATCCTTGCTGACGGGTTCACACGCCTGTGGATTTATATCTGTGATATCACTAATATCTGCGGTACAACCTTTCATTATATTATACTTTTACATTTTAAGTTTCATCTTCGAATTCTAAAAAATTTGAACATGAAATTTTTGATATTTTTTTATCCACCTTATCTTTTATATTCGTTATAAGCCACCGTAGCTACTAACAATAACGCTAAACCACCTAATATCCCTAAAATTATAAGTTGAGATTTGGACATGGGTTTTTCTTCTTTCATAGTATTTTTGTGTATCATTACCGTAGGAGCAGCCCTGGAAACCATTTTGTTTTAATGTAATTTACGATTTTATTTTGAAATTACTTTACTTATGAGAGTTGCAATTTCAGCTAAGATAATGGTATGATGAGTCATGACAAGAGCTTTTGCGCGCTGAGTTTTAGGGGAAAAATCACCATAACCAACCGTACTCATTGTCATGAGTGAAAAATAATACGGGTCGAGAGGATCTTCTGTAAACCCAAAATCTTCTTTCATTTGAGAATAAAGATACCCGTACAGTAAAGTTATTGTGAGAGTAATTGTTACAGTACTATACAATACAGTCTTGTTCATTTATTAATACTCATCATAATAATCTTCATCTGAATCTGTAACTATAGGGCATTCTGGTCTGATAATTTCTTTTTTCTTTCTCGTTTTTTTCGGTGGTGGATCCTCTATACCATGTTCCCTATGGTAAACAACTTTATCCCAAAAATCACGCATAACCGGCATATATTTAGCAAACCATTCTCTATCTCGTTTTACATTTGTAACTATAAACTCACTCGGTTTAGGCCACGTAAGGTCCTCTGGTTTATATTGTATAAAATCAGCTTCTTCTAAATCCAATATATCCATACACAATTGTAATTGCGGCATGTAATGTTCCGGGACAGTGCCATCTATAGATCTCATCATTGGACATTTAATTTCTATTAACTTACCTGATTCACTCACACCGTCTGGGCTTCCTCCTAGGAATGAATAATTTGGGTGAGGACATAAACCCAATTCATGAACTACCTCGTTATGTCTTTCTTCATAAATTATACGCGCCTCATCTTCGTATTTTTCCCCGTGTCTCGTTGCTTCATTACCTGTAAAAACCGGACCTTTACCACACTTTCTTAATAAAAGTTGATACGGTGTTTCGTATTTATTCACACCTATAGCAGATGCTGCATCACTCGCTGTAAGCATACCCATTCTAAGATCCAACCATTCCTGTGATTTCTGTGGCGCATATTCAAATTCTAACCATTTTTTAACATTTGGATGCATACTAAATTATTTAGTACCATAATTTTTAAGCCTTTTCCTCTTCGCGAGCAATACGCAATCGTTCGCGTAAAACACGTACTGTTCCATCAGACGTAATATTCCTACGTATACATTCATCAATCAGATCCTGTTTTTTCATGTGCGACAATTTCGTTACTTTACGTTGAAACTTCGTTTTTATAGTATGACCACTTCGAGATGACGATTCATTTTCAACTAGTATAGTCTCTTCATCCGAAGATTCGTCACAAGTTATTTTTTGTGATTTTCCATCATCAATTCTATCCCACCTAAATAACAGTTTAACACTAATACAAATACCAACTATACCACCGGCAATAACTAAACACGTTTTTATCATTATATATTTTATAAATAGTTATACATCTTATTGTTTAAGTATTTTTATTGATTTGCGAGGTGAGGAGGATAAAAAAAGTATCTAGCAGCTAACTGCTCCGCTTGTTTTTTATTTTTAGCACAACCTCTACCCAAAAACATTTTATCAACATAAACATCTATGTAAAACATTCCATTATCATGATGTACAACTCTATATTCAGGTAAACTGAGATTGTTTGTTTGACAATATCTCATGAGATGATCTTTGAAGTTATCGTCTATCATTATACAATTCATATCAACCATTTCTGGATTGTTGTATATTTTTAATATAAACTGTTTGGCATGAAGTAAACCAAGATCCATATATATAGCACCGACCAGGGATTCAAATACATCTTCAAGTATTTTAGGGTTTTTAAACCAGTTATTACGCATACCTTTTTCATCCATTTGAACCCATTTATAAAGTTCAAGTTTATTAGCTATATTAGCCAGGGTTTCACCACGAACAAGTTTTGTACGCGCTTTTGTAAGGAAACCTTCCTGTTTATTTTCGTATTTATCGAATAAAAATTTTGTTATAACAAAGCCCAATACAGAGTCACCTATAAACTCAAGTGTTTCAAAAGATCCCTGTAAAGACTCATTCTCTTTTAATGCAGATTTATGTGTAAATGCTTTTTGGTACAAATCTATCTTAGATATTTTTGTACCAACAAGGTTTTCGATAGAATCCCTATCGATAATCATGTTTTTATTATATTATATGTATATTTTTTTAAGTTAATTTACTAACTTAGTTTATTTTTTTTCAACTTTTGTGTAATGTGGACTCAAATACTTTTGTAAATTCAAAAAAGTAATTTCAACATCGGCGGGTGGTTGAAGAAGATCCTTCAACTTTGCATCGAGTACAAGAATTCGACCATTTTCTGGGTGCTTCAAACCATTCGCAGTTACATAGGTATTGATAGCTCGAGTAACCGTACTTCTAGAAACAAGATCGCCTTCTTTCAACCCGAGAAACTTTCTAAGTTTTTCGGAAACAGCTTGTTCGCGGTTAAAACCATTATTCTTAGCGCGGGAAGCTGCCTTTTCCCCAGTCGGATCATCTTGTTTAGATTTAATTTTTCTACATATTTTAGAGAGCGATTTAACTTCGGATCGGAGAGCGGCAATTTCGGTAAGGACAGTTTCGATAGACATTTTATATATGATTTTAAACCAGTATCTTTAAGTACTTTTTTTAATCACTAAGACTGTACTTATTATTGTTAAAATTATAGCAATCAAAAACATATATTTAAAAACATTATCGATTCTTGCGTTTGGTTCTATGTATGCAAAAGCATAAGGCTGACGCGGTCTAACATTTTTGCATTGTCCAGGGCACCCACCCGCACAGCAGCCTGATTTACAGGGTAATAGTATCCCGTTTTTTCGAATACCACAAACCTGATTCGCGTATGGGTTTGAATCTGTAGTACTCGCATAACACCTACATTCACCAAATATTTCATCACATGTATTTTCGTCACTCTGACAATCCATATTATTATATAGACAATATAATAATGGTAAATACCAAACCAAAACTGGTGAAAAAATTACCTAAAAATTTCTATTTATTGTTTAACGATTATACAGATAAAACCTTAGAACAATGGGTAAAAAAGAAAGTATGTTTTGGGGATAAGGCTTTATACAAGTATATTTCGGTATATAGTCAGGATAATATAAAAAAATTTAGAACTAGAGTAAACAGGCTCTATAAAAAAGAATCATTTGAAGAAGCTGCTAAAGTACTCGTCACGGAATCGATACGTCCATTATTACACGATATAGTAGACGATTTAACAAAATTTTTAAAACCCATGGGTGATTTGCTTTTGAGCGGGGGCGAGGCCATTAATTTCTATTTAGATCCCAACGATAAAGTTATAACGTCGGACATAGATACTAAATTTGTACCAAAAATGAAAGCAGACAGTAAATATTTCGGTAAATTACAAGCCGTTAAACTTTTACTTTGGAATAAACTCGGAGAAATAGCATCGCGTGATAATTATAAAATTATACAAACAGTTCTTCGAGAAACTGAACAATATTTTACAAATAACGACATTAAAAAATATAACATGAATAATGCGGCATTTAGAACAAATTGGGCTTATAGAGTTGCAAGATATATCGGATTAACACACGCTACGAGTAAAAAGTCAAAAGGGTACCACGTTACACGAAGATACTCGTTAATGCCTAAACGTAAAAATGTAAAGGGGGCTTCTAATGTACTCATAGACGTTGAATTATTCACCCTGGATATGAAATTTCGTATTTATGATATCAAAACAGGGAAATTACAGGACCAAAATTTCGGCGGTATTCTCGATATTGCATTTATGCGACCAAAACAACTTGGTTACGACGTTGCTAAAATAAATACAAGACTCAGTGGAACGGAAATGAACTATTTTAATGTAAACAGGAATAAGTCATCTATAATAAAATACAAGTACTTAACTGTACCTACAAAATTATACCTTATAAAAGACATATTCATGATGCAGAAAATGGGTCTCAGAACGGGCAAAGTCGAAAAGGATAGAAAACGTATGATTGCTTTAGGTAGATCAATGACTAAAAAAAGGATTTTAAGTACAGATTCAATCGATACAATTGCAAAGAAACTTGGTATTAAACTTGGTAAACCCGCACACACGTTCCGAACGTATACAAAGGTGGGACCAAGTGTAATAAAAAAGGCCGCAAATGTAAATCCACAAAAGTATAAACTCTCAACAACAACACCATCCAAACAAAAACTCAGTAAAGATATATTTTACGGGTTAAAATCAAACCATAATCAAATGAAAACACCACCTAATTATTTAAGAACACAATCCAATCAAATATTCAACCTCGAAAAAATGGCATGGAAAACAAGTTCTAATAATTCGTATGTAAAAAATGAAATGAATTTTAGACCCGTTAAACCCAAACCAATACCATCTAAAATACGAAATGTTAATATGGAGGAAACTCTTTATGGTTTCAAACCAATAAGAGACCAATGGGTTCCAAAACCAGTTTTACAAAAATCAGCAATGATACCATTTATTGGTTTAAAGAATTGATACCAAAATAATATATAAAAATGATTTACAATACACCAACAACAGCAGAAGATGGTATGCGACATGTCAGGGCATATACGGACGAAAAAAAGAGATGTTTTATCCAATTACCAAACGTAAAAGTTTTGGATGTCGATGATAACGCAGAAGTATCACTCGAAATTACAGGTGAAGAAAATCAGGCGAAAATCGAAACGGTACACGCATCGAATATCCAGTCCGCGGTCGAAAATGCAAAGGAGTGGTTTGGCAAAGAATTGTCAGAAAAAACCCTTACAAACGCTTATACGAAGGAAGAAAGTTTATCCACAGACAGGATCCCAGCGACTCGAATTTTTAACTCTAAAAATGAAGAAGTTGACTTCGAAACACTTTCCCCGGGTATCACGTGTTCCGTTTTTGTCGAATTCTCAGGGCTTTGGTTTGCAAAGAAAGCATTTGGTCCATCTTGGAATATTGTTCAGGTGAAAATTCACGACGAAGAAAAAGAACCGGAAACGGAAACTCCAGAAATCGAAGCATACCCAGACGGATGTATGTTTGAAAATCCGGATTCGAAATAAAAAAAAGTATTTACTATATATAAAAGACATTATGAAGATGAGCAAAAAAATTACCCCAAGACAAATAGGAATTACACTTGCTGTCGCAATTGTCATCTACCTTATTTTCACTAACATGAGTTCCGGATCCACTTACTCGGTCGAAGAGCGCATGTACGCGCCATTGGGTGACGGCCCATCTGGTCCATCCCCATCTGCGGGTGCTATTGCGGATACTTCGGCTTCTTGCGAAATGGCGTCGGGTAGCGGTCTCGCTTCGTCCCTCCTCCCAAGAGAAGTTGCTTCCCAGGAAGATTTTGGTGAATTTGCACCAGAAGACATCCTCGCGGGACAAAACTTCCTCGAACCACGCGCCCAAATCGGGTTCCCAGAAACTGTCGGTGGTGCATTGAGAAATGCTAACCAACAGGTCAGAGCGGACCCACCAAACGGTAAGGAACCATTCGTGTGGAATAACTCCACTATTTCCCCAGATACTATGCGCAGACCACTGTGTTAATATAGCTAATTAAAGAATACAGGTATTATTTATATATAAACAATGTCGTCACCATCAGACGAACTTTCTAACAGCGTCTCTAAATTGGTTGAACTCAACAAGCAAATTACAGAAGCCCGAGAAGATATAAAGATTTTAGTTCAGGCGGAAAAATCTTTAAAATTGCAAGTCAAAAAAACCATGACTGATAATGGTTTAGATGTTATAAATCTCAAAAAAGGTAAAATTTCGGTTAAGAAAAGTACCAGAAAACAGGGGTTAAATAAGACCTCAGTTAAAGAAGGTCTCGTAACATATTTTGAAGGAAACGAAGAAAGGGCCGAAAGTGTGTTAAAGGTTATACTCGATAACTTACCAACAAAGGAATCAACCTCACTCTCTCTCACGGGACTCAAAGATAAAAAACAAGATAATTAAAAATGGTTTGGAATCAATACGTTTACGAAGCCATGAATGGTAACGAAGCAGAACATAGCGACGCAGAAGACGAATTTCACACTAACGAACCTCTACATATAAACGATTGGGAAGAAGTACACCACGAACATCTTCGTTATATGTGGGGAATACTTCAACAGTATCTAGACGACGCAATTATGTCACATCTTATACTGAAATTTGCAAAATATGACGATTTTGTAGAATTCTGTTTTTATAATTCCGAATACGGATCTTAGAATAATATGTAATGAATATATATACACAAACATGGTACCAGATATCACATCAAAGAAAGTCGCAGTACCAGCAGCTCTTTTTTTAGCACTCAGTCCAGGAATTCTTCTCAGAACAAACGGTTCCAAAATCGCGTTCAGAGATGGTCTCACAGGGCGAAACGTGGTTCTATTTCACGCACTCGTTTTCTTTCTCGCATTCTCCCTCATCGCCAAATCTATGGGTTTAGTTCTTACCAAGACCGATTTGATCGCCACCACAACCCTCTTTATCATTCTCAGCCCAGGTATACTCTTGAGTATCCCACCAGGGTCCAAGGGCTTATTCATGTCGGGCCAAACCAGCATTTCGTCCGCAGTCGTTCACGCAGTCGTCTTCGCGACGGTCTTCGCTATTTTGAGAAAGCAATTTCCTCAGTATTATTAAACGATGATATGGAATACCTCGTTATAGGACCAGGTGCAATGGGAATTTTCTCAATGCTAGGATACTTAAAAACAATGGAAGACAAACTTGATAATATAAAAGAATATTCGGGTGCATCTGCAGGCGCAATAATATGTGTAATGTTAGCTTTAGGGTTTAGTATAGACGACATACTTTATAAGTTTGCATTATTGGATGGTAATAAAATAGTCAAACTTAATCTAAAATGTTTTATGAATAAATATGGTTTAGTTGATTTAAAACCTATAAGAGAACAATTTGTTAACATTTTAGAATCAGATTTATCGTTTTCAGATATAGATAAAAAGATATACATATCAGCATTTTGTGTAAATACATCAAAAACTGTGTATTTTTCTAAAGATACACATCCAGATATGAAAGTAATAGATGCGTTGTGTATGAGTATAGCAGTACCATTTATATTTTCATCGTATAGACATGATGGTATGGTTTACGTAGATGGTGGTACACAGGAAACGTTACCAACGTCACCTTTTATGGATAAAAGAGGTGATAAAATACTGTCTATTCGAATGAAAATGGAATCAGAATTTATAGAAGATATAAAAAGTCCTAAACAATTTGCAGAAGCGTTAATAACGTCAACGTTAAATAACAGGCAACAAAACATAATAAAAAATAGTAAAGTTGTTGATATTGATATAGGACAAGTAGACGTGTTTAATTTTGGTATGACTTATGAAGAAAAAATGCACTTGTACATGAAAGGTCTAGATACTTAATTATTGTTATAAACTTTTTTGTTGGTTTATAACAATAATGGATGCATGCGATCCAGGGATAGATATACAAAATCTAAAAACTCTTATTAAACAAAACACAGGAGAAGACATAAAGTTGACCCGAGGTCAAATCTGTGATGTTTATGCAACTATACAGGATGGAAAATTACCGTTACCACCGCTTATATTAAGTAGGGATAAATCACATTTGTTAGACAGAAAATCACCTTTAACAATACCGGAATTTGAAAAACTGTTTAGTTCATCGACAAAAGTTGCAAGTATTAGACGAATTGCAAAAAAAGTCGGTCTTGCGCGTCACGCAGATAAAAGTCTTACTAAAGCCCAATTAATTGATATAATTGGACGCAAACTTCACTCGTTAAACATACACGAACCAATTCGTCTTAGAACCGTTCATAAGAAGAAAATTAACGTAAAACCATTTAATGTTAATTCCAATTCCAATAATTTAATGTCTAACATAAAACGTGAAAATGGAAACAATAACTCTAACAAAAACATAAAACGTGAAAATGTAAACAATAACTCTAACCGAACCAATAGTAACTATAAGAACAATAACACGGGAAATAGAAACAGTAATTCTAACCGAACCAATAGTAACTATAGGAACAATAGAAACAATAATAGAGGAAGAAACATGTTTAATAAAGCGAAAAAACCAAACTTCTTAAAAAATAATTCGAATACAAGGTCACCATATAGAGAAGCTAAGGGCGCTGAAAGGGGGCGTGTAAAAAACATGTTCTCGAGTTTTTTCTCGGGTGGGTTCAAACTAAAATCACAAAACGAAGTTAATGCAATGGCAGCAAATAAAAGAAAATTTTATCTTCAAAAACCCGAAAAGTTATACACACAATTGAGAAACGAAGGGTATATCGGAAACGAATCGTTTAGGGACTGGCACAAACGTTTCAAAAAAGCTGCTAAAGAACACGTCGGTAGAATTAATAGAGGTGATTATAAAGATTTAATCAATCAGGTTGTTACGTTTCCAAGATCACGTGGACCACTCGCATCACAACAACAAAGTAGATCCAATAACGTAAGTGGTAGTACATTATCACCAACAACACCCGCTTCTTCGGTACAGGGTCCACAACCATCACCAACACCACAACCATCACCAACACCACAACCATCACCAACACCACAACCATCACCATCACCACCAACACCGTCGGTGAAAAGAAAGTTATTTCCCAATGGTGGTAATAATAATATAAAAAAGCAATCAATACTCAATAAAATGAGACAAATAGCAGAAGAAAGAAAGATCAAGAGAGAAGAGAGAAGACGGGCAAAAGAAGCGGCTGATGAAGCTAGAAGACAGGCTAAAATAAACGCTCAGAAAAAGATAAACAACACAAAAAACGAAAATAATCGAAAACAAAAACTTAAAAAGGCTAAATATAATAATGCAAGTGCTTTAAGACTTAATTTAAATAACCAGAGTATTAAAAATCTCATAAATAGCCCAAATGTAACCTTAAATAACGCATCAAACAGATTCAAAAATTATAAAAAAAAGAACCATAATAGACTCGATGCGTTTTTAAAGTCCAATAACGGGACGTTAAAACTTAACGAAAATTCAATAAAGGAATTACATAATATACTCAATGAGCCACGATCACTCAGTAATACAGTCAAAAACGCGAAACAAAAAATCGAACAAAAATTTCGAAATAAGGAAAATGCAAATACGGAAGCGCGTAAACAGTTCGTAGCGGAACTCGAACAGTTTGCAGCAAGTAGATCTCTTAACAAATCGAATAGAGATGTACAGCAAATTATAAAAACACAAAGAAATACAAAAAGAAACGTTCAAAATGGGAACAGTAATAAATTTGCGGGTAAAGAAATTACAACCGCGCATAGAATGATACAAAAATTGGCAAATGCTAGAGATGCTAAGAGAATAGAGGAAATAAACAAGTTCTTAAACGAAAATAGTAACGCGAAAAAGTTTATACAAAACAGAAACGGTATTAAGAGACGCGTTTTAGCTGAACCCAAAACATCCATTAAAGACATTATTGCTGATATAAAAAAGGATATAAAAAGTTCCCAAAATCAAGGTATAAAAGCAAATGTAAATGCATTACGAGCTAACTATACGAACAATGCGAATGCAAAAAATGTTATAAACAATTTTGAATCGCGAAAACGTACCGGAAGAGGTATTTTTAGTAAGGGTGAAATAAAGTATCCAACGAAACAATCTGTTATTAACGCGATCGAACAAAAGAAAAAGAATAAGAAAAATAAAAGTAACAAAAAAGCCATTAATAATGCCGAAAAAAATAAACAAGAAAAGGAAAATAGTGCAAGAAAAGCGGCTAATAAAGAAAAGAGAGAAGCTAACATAAACGAGTTAAAAACAAATGCTCGTTACCAAAATGAAAAATATCAAAAAATTATACAAAATTATATAAATCAAAAAACACGTATGTTTAGTAGTAAACCCATATACCCAAATAAAAACAGCGTTAGATCTACATTAAACAAGAAAATAAGTAATAATAAGGCTAGACAAGCTAAGATTAACGCTAAGAAACTATCTAGTCAGCAATTAAAAGAAAAAATGGATGAAAAAGAAATAGAAAACGCAAAAGCGAAAGAAGAGAGACTCGCTCGCGCGGAAGAATTAAAAACATACATCGCGAGTTTGAATGAAAATAATTTCAAGGCTCAAGATTTTAGAACAAATGGGGTTGTTACGCGTGTTATAGGGGGTGGTATAACAAATATTGAACTGGCGAAAAAGGAAGTCAATGCTATCGTTAAAAAACGAAAAGGTACACTTAATGTGAAAAAGCAGAAAAATGCAAATGTCGCGGAATTAAGAAATAGGTATGGTAATAACGCGAATGCAAAAATAGTTATAAACAAATTTGAAAAGGGTGCTAGAATTGGACTTAAAAAAGTAACAAAGGAACGTGCAATAACAATTATAAATAAAAAAATAGAAAACAGAAAGGGTAAGGCAATAGCTCAACAAAAATTACAAGAAAATGCGGAACGAAATTCAGCCGCATTCGATGAGTTCTTAAAAACGTTTGTCAATGACACGTTCTCTGAACAACGAATTAAATCGATTTCCCCAATCCCTCGTCTCATTGGAGACATAAAGAAAGGTCGCCATGATTTAGAAAAGGCAAAAAAACGAGCAGAGGCGGCAATCAAGGGAAGGAAAAAATCTATTAATGAAGCCCAACAAAAGGCAAACCAAACTAAAAAGAATGCTAACGAAGCACTCAAGAAAAAGAACGAACTAGCTAAAAAAACTGCTGAGTTGACAAAAAATATAAAAAAACATCAAGAAGTAGCAAACCTGGCAGGTAATGCGATTAACGCAATTAATAAAAGTAACGAACAGGCTAAAAAATCTGCTGCGGCTAAACAAAATGCGATAAATAAACAAAAAATTGCGAATAACTTGAAAGCTAAAGCAAATGCAATTCAAAAACGTCAGAACTTAGAATTACAAGAAAAACAAAGAAAACTCGAAGAAAAAAGGAAAGCGAATGAAAACGCGAAAAAGGAAAAGGAAAAAATAAACCAAAATGCTAAAAATGCGATCAAGCGTAACGAAGAAGCAAAGGCGAAAAAAGCTAATGCGAATAAGAAAGTTCAAAACTTGAAAGTATTGGAAAAAATGTTAAGTACATCGACATTACCCATTAACGCTCAACAAAGGTTTAGAAATAGGTTAAAAACGGAAAGTTTAAATAAATTTAAAACTAATGTAATAACCGCGATAAAAACAAAAAGAGGACTCAACAAAAACGCGGAAACTCGAAAAGAAAGGGAAAAACTCAAGGAACAAGAGAATCAACGTAAACAACTTCGTTTACAAACTAAACAAAAAGAAGAACAGACTAAAAAACAAAAAGCGGCACAAAATTACGAGAATACAAAACAAAAAACACTTAATAAAATTTCTAGTTTAACGTTTAATGAAAACAAAAAACGAAATTTGTTAAATAACGTGAGAAAAGAAACATTTAATGTGCGTTTCGGTCCTACTAAAAATTCGTATGCTACTATCACACAATTTAGACTCTCAGCTGAAACGTATGCTGAAAATTTTAATAGGAATAAGAAAAAAGCTGCATTTAATGCGAAAAGACAACAAGAGAGAGAACAAAAAGAACAAAAGAAACAAGCGAATAAAGAACAAAAACAAAGAGAAGCCGAAAAACAAAGAGAACTTAAACAACAACAATCGAATAAAGCGACGGCAAATGCTGCTGCAGCGGCAAACAAAAAGAAACAGATTGAAGAAGAAAGAAGAATAAAACGACAGGAAAAAAATGAAAAGCAAAGAATTGCTATGGAAGAAGCGGCAGCTCAAAAGAAAGCCCAGATCGAAAAGAAAAGAATAGCTAACGAAGAAGCGGCAACTAAGAAAAAAATTGCGATGGAAGAAGCGGCAGCTCAAAGGAAAAGGGATGCTGATACACAACACGAACGGTTAATGGAAATGAAACGAAAAGCATTAAAAGAAAAAGCAGAAAAAAATGCAAAAATTGTTGAAGAAAAAGAAAGACAAAGAAAGGAAATGGAACAGCATAAAAAGGAAGCGGCAAATGAAAAACGAGCTCAAATGGCATTAGCAAGAAAACGCGAAATGGAACTCGCGGAAAAGGTCGCAGCAGAGAGAAAGGCCGCTGCGAATAAAGCAGCAGCGAATAAAAAAGCAGCAGCAAATAAAGCGGCCGCGAATAAAGCGGCTGCGAATAAAGCAGCAGCAAATAAAGCGGTGGCAAATAAAGCGGCAGCAAATAAAAGGGCGGCAAATAAAGCGGCAGCAAATAAAAGGGTGGCAAATAAAAGGGTGGCAAATAAAGCGGCGGCAAATAAAAGGGCGGCAAATAAAGCGGAAGCAAATAAAGCGGCGGCAGCTGAAAAGAAACGAAAATTAGAAGAAATGCGTGCAAAGGCACAAAAATTAGAGGCCGAAAAGAAAGCAAAAGCTGAAAAGGCGGCTGCGAATAGAAGAATTGCACTCGAGAAAAAAGCCGCGGCAAATAAAGCTGCCGCAATAGCCAAAGCGAAGAAAAATAGGGAGGAAAGTAATGCACGCGTTAGACAAAAAAGATTGAATAATCTTAGAACGAAAGAAATATCGGGTGGTAATACAGTTGTTAACGAAGCTACACAAAGATTAAAAAAACGCGTAGATAAATTCGTCCCATCGGGATGGGCCGGTGGAAGACGCCGAGAATTTATGAATCGTGCAAAAAGAATGGGTGTCATGTCCGTACACACAAACTTGAATGCGCGTTTGCGTCTCAAAAAACAAGTTAATAAATCGGTTAGATCGAATAAGAAAGAATTATTAAACCAAATTCACGATCCAAAATATACCATTTCCACTTTATCTGCAAAAGTCAGAAAACCACCACCACCATTAAATACATAAAAAGTAGTTTAAAAGAGATACTTTAGTATATAATAAAAAAGAATGAGCATTCAACCAATATCACGAAAAATGAAAAATTTGAAATGTTATGCGGCAATTCACATGCCTTTCGAAGCCGTGTTGGTAGTTTTAGGAACCATGACAACTTGGTATGGAGGAACTTTCCCAATTTTACCATTGGTAGGTTCTTCTGTATTAGTTTGTTGTGGTAACTGTTGTTGTACGAGTAAAGGGGGTAAAGGGGCTGCTGTAACTTATTTAACTATGAATTGTGTTGCATTTTTGGGTTCCATATGGGATTATATTGCATTGAATCACGTTAAAGCACATTGTGATGATATCGGAGATTGGGTACAGGTGGACGAATACTGTAACTACGTAGATGCTGCTTCCGCATTTGCAATAATTTGCTTCATTATGAGAATTATCGGTATATTTATGGCAAGTTGTAGT
>Ga0315316_10000093_pt1 | contig 44402 bp, 51 predicted proteins | sample M160m3416metaG_FD_203702 | JGI IMG/M metagenome (GOLD analysis project Ga0315316, IMG submission 203702) | Ammonia-oxidizing marine archaeal communities from Monterey Bay, California, United States - M1 60m 3416 | ecosystem: Environmental > Aquatic > Marine > Intertidal zone | place: USA... | reverse complement strand
GCGTATTGGCGTTATTTTCGCTACTGGCGTCGGTGGTCTCCATACTTTCGAAGATCAGGTATTAGTCCACGACAGAAAGGGGGCCAAACGGGTCTCACCTTTTATGGTTCCTATGATTATGCCGAACGCTGCTGGTGCGGCTATCTCAATGAAATATGGATTCCAAGGCCCCAATGAGACAGTGACAACTGCTTGCGCCGCCAGCACACATGCAATTGGCTATGCTGCCAGGCTAATTTCTATGGGATACGCAGATGTCATTATCTCAGGTGGCACAGAATCAGTAATGTCGCCTGTCGGGTTGGCTGGCTTTCAAAATATGACGGCTCTGTCATCATCTGGGTCCTCAATGCCTTTCGATAAGGATCGAGACGGTTTCATGATGACTGAGGGAAGCGCTACCCTTGTTCTCGAGGAAATGGAATCAGCTATTAAACGTGGAGCAACCATATATGGGGAGATTTTAGGCTCCGGTTCAAATGCTGATGCTCATCACATTACCGCTCCCGCTCCAGGCGGGACAGGTGCTGCGCGTTGCATGCAACTGGCGATTGCAGATGCAGGTCTCTCAGCAAGTGATATCCGACATGTGAATGCGCACGGAACATCAACGCCGCATAACGATGCGGCGGAAGCTCAGGCAATATTTTCTGTATTTGGCGTACAGGGGCCTCCGATAACTTCCACCAAAGGTGTAACAGGTCATGGTCTTGGAGCCGCTGGCGCAATAGAAGCCGCAGCAGTTCTACTATCGATAAAACATTGCCTTATCCCGCCTACAGCTGGGCACAAAGAAAAAGACCCAGAACTACCCAATATTGACCTAGTCATTGACTCAGCGAGAGAATGGGTTCCAGGACCAGCGATGTCTAACTCCTTTGGCTTTGGCGGACACAATGGGAGCCTGGTATTTGGAAATTTGGACCCATAATCGTTATCCAAATTGGCGAATTATCGCCGTCACTAGCGCAGAGAAAACTACAACTTCATAGAATGGGCGTCGACAATAGGCAATGACGCCCCCGGTGGCAACGCCGACAACCCGCGCATCTAAAACCAGAGTGCCATTCAGTTCAAAGGTTTGCAGAGCAATCAAGCTGCTCAACAAGGCCGGGGGTAGCAGCAACAAGAAAGCCTCAATTTCTTTACTTTTCTCTCGACGGGCACCAACCATTGCACCAACAATTTTAAATAGATACGCACCCAGAGACAGCACAAAAATTGCTGACCAAATCATGAATCGGCCCGCCGTTTTTGCCCTCGCCAGTATCCCAGAACAGCACCTGAAACACCAAGGAGTACTGGAACACCGATTGGCATAATCGGAACAGCAATTATGGTGATTGTAGCTCCAGACAGTGCTGCGACTGAAGCCGCATGATTTCTTAGATGCGGAACTAGAAGCGCTACAAAACCTGCAGGAAATGCCGCATCCAAGCCCCAAATCTCCGGTGAACCTATGAGATCGCCGCAGAGCGCTCCGAGAAGTGTTCCTAAACTCCAAAACAAATATACAGCAAGTCCAGTGGCCCAAAAAGCTCGTTTCGAAGCGTCTAAATTCTTCTGTGCCGTGGACATAGCCGTTGATTCATCGATCACAAGTTGGGCGGCTAATGCCCTTCCAAATAGGCCATTCGGAAGAACATTCACTATTGAAGCTGCGTATAGCCCATTACGGGCTGCCAACAGAAGGCCACTCAATAGAGCGGCAGTAACTCCGCCGCCGGCTCCCAAAAGTCCTACGAAGGCGAACTGTGAGGCACCAGTAAAAGTCAATAAGGACATTGCTAATGCTTGGGCTACTGTCAGACCAGAGGCAGCAGCCAGAACACCAAATGTAAGTCCAAATATTCCTACAGCCAGCCCCAAGAAGATCGAGTTCCGAATGATTTGCCCCATTTAAAATCCGGGTTTAACGCTTATGGCTTTGGCACATCTGCGATAACAAAAAGCATGTCAACAGAGCAAGCAATTTCACCATTAACCGTGGCCACTCCATTACCTTTACCTGCGCGAGATGACATCCGCCCAAGCGTTGACTTCAAGACTAATGTATCCCCCGGTGACACTTGCCGACGAAATCTTGCTTTATCGATTCCTCCGAAGAGCGGCAGTTTCCCTTGATATTGCTCATGGCTCAAGGCCGCTATACCAGCAGTCTGAGCAAGAGCCTCAACCATTAACACTCCAGGTAGGGTTGGGAAACCGGGAAAGTGCCCTTGAAAAAACGTCTCTTCACCCGATAAATGCCATAAAGCCGTGCAGGAAACCCCCGGGTCAAGGTCAATAACTTCATCAACAAACAAAAACGGGAAACGATGTGCCAACAAGTCTTCAGGATCGGGCATTTTATCCATTGCTTCTCTCTAACACTTCGTTTAATTTTTCAACACTTAGTTTAGGCGATATTTTGTACCAGCACTCTAAGATCCGGCCGGTATTACTTATCCAAAAAACTGATCTCACAACCCCCTCGTACTCTTTCCCATACAACTTTTTTGAGCCCCACACGCCATACTTTCTAGATACTTTATGATCAGGATCCGAAAGCAAAGGGAATCTCAATTCATGCTTATTATCCCATTTCATTTGAATTTTAGGTAAGTCAGGACTCACTCCAATTAGCTGAATACTTCTGTTACCTTCAATCAAATCTCTAAGACCTAACGCTTGTGATGTGCAGCCGCTGGTGTCAGCTTTCGGATAAAAAAATAAAAGTACTGACTTTGGCGCTTGCTTACTCAAAGAAACCTTCTGGCTTCCTTGGTCCAAAAGAGTAAACGCAGGAGCTCTGTCGCCTATAGATAGCATTCACTTAACCTACATAGTTACTCAACCTTGGCCAGCATCAGGACGCAGAACTGTGGCTATTTTTTTGATTCTGAGAAAGCTAGTCGTTGGTAAGCAACGACTGCAGATATTTCTGATGAATCTAACCCTCGACTAAACGCAGGCATTGAGCGACGTCCCTGTTGAACTATTTTTAGATGGCTCGAATAAGAAAGACGATGGCCGATACCAATCAGTCGGCTCCCTATCCCGCCTTCCCCACCTTGTCCATGGCAGACTGAACAATTAGAAGCGTATACAGCTTCACCTAGTTCCAAGGCGCTTGTGCTGTAAGTCTCATTAATGGGCCCATAGGTAGTAGTATCCGATGAGCACGCCAACAAAGTAGTGATAATAAGGCAAACTACAACGCGATAAAAAATTGGCTGCTCTCGATAGTCAGCTCGCATTATTCAACCCAATAATTCCCTAGAACCACCAACACCTGAATATTTGCTCGGTTTATCTTGCCACCTTCTGGTCAGCCAATTTTTGTCACGAGCATGAGCATGAAAATGCTCAGGTATTTGTCTCATCACTCGATCAACCTTTGTAACTTCGTCTCCAAAACGTTCAGCAGCTGCCTCTATGAGGCATCGAATCATCCATTCAATGTCTACCGGATCAGGTTCAGTGCCATGCTGCTTCCAAACTACCATCGGAGTGGAACACACTTCGCAGTCCGCAACCCAGCAGATTTCATCTTCGTAGTACCAATGTGTGAAGCGAGCAGCTTCACACAACTCACAGTTTTCATCATTCGACGCGCTCACAGAACTATCTATCCCTCGTCAAGCGCCGCTCGATAGGAAGAGACTAGCTCCCCCACTCCAGCAGCACCATGCCCAGCAAGCATCTGTCTCACTAAGGCAGAACCTATGATCACACCATCTGCGACTGTGCAAGCTTCTACCGCCTGCGCCGGTGAACCTATTCCCACTCCGACCAATACAGGTTTGTCCGTAACTGCTTTGCAACGAGCAGCAATTTTTATGGCAGTGTCCGCTAAGGCTGAACGCTCGCCAGTTACTCCAAGCAACCCGACCGCATAAACAAATCCATGGGCGGCAGCACAGAGATCTCCAAGCCTATGATCTGGCGTTGTCGGGGCCGCCAACATTACTGTCTCGATTCCAGCCTTACTTGCGACTTCCCGCCATGGAGCAGATTCGACGAACGGTAGGTCTGGCAAAATCGCAGCTGCAATACCCGCTCTAACCAGACTCGCAGCAAAACGTTCATGGCCTGGGTTATGGGCAAGGTTATAATAAGTCATCACCGCATGAGGAACGCCGGTATCTAGGTCGGCAGCAGCCTGCAGAACTGACAAAGGAGTAGCCCCTCGGTCGAGAGCGATCTGAGATGCTTGCTGAATTACAGGGCCGTCCATCACAGGGTCAGAAAATGGTATTCCAATTTCTATTGCATCTGCGCCAGCAGCAGCAGCAGCCTCAACTGATGCTTCCCAGTTCTCAAAACCGCCAGTTACATAAACAACTAACAGCTTCTTACCTGATGCGCGTTTCGTGCGAAGAGCCGCTTCAAATGAACCAGTCATACTACTCGGTCAAGGTTCAAAATTTCCATCATCTGCTCAACATCTTTATCTCCGCGACCCGAAAGATTAATTAGGACTGTTTGTCCTCGTAGGTTTTTCGCTTCCCTAACAACCCAGGCGATTGCATGCGCTGTCTCTAATGCCGGGATTATGCCTTCGGTGCGAGAAAGAAGCTGGAAAGCTTCGATAACCTCTTGATCATTAACCGAGGGATACTCAGCTCGGCCGATAGAAGCTAGGAAAGCGTGCTCAGGCCCCACTCCAGGGTAATCCAAACCAGCAGAAATAGACTTAGCTTCTTGAACTTGACCTACCTCATCTTGCATAAGATAAGAGTTCATTCCATGCACTACCCCAGGAATTCCTCTGCCTACCGCAGCGCCACCAGCAGGCTCAACACCCACCAACCTAGATTCACTCGAAGCAAAACCAGAGAAAATACCGGCGGCATTACTTCCACCGCCGATGCATGCAACTACTACATCTGGATCAGCGCCGGTGAGAGCTAAACATTGCTCATTTGCTTCGTCTCCAATTACGTGGTGAAAAGTTCTAACCATCCATGGATATGGATGCGGGCCCATTACCGTACCTAAACAATAATGGGTGCCTTCTAACGTCGCCACCCAGTCACGTAAAGCCTCGTTAACAGCATCTTTGAGCGTCTGGCTACCAGATTTGACCGCTTCAACCTCCGCTCCTAAAAGCTGCATCCGAAAAACATTCAAAGATTGCCGCTTTACATCAACAGCCCCCATATAAACTTTGCAGTCCATATCTAATAGTGCTGCCGCCGTAGCTGTCGCCACGCCATGCTGACCCGCACCAGTCTCAGCTACTAGCCTTGTTTTGCCCATTCGCTGAGCCAGTAAGGCCTGCCCTATAACGTTATTTATTTTATGAGAACCAGTATGGTTCAGATCTTCGCGCTTTAGAAGAACTCGACAACCCAGTTGCTTCGACAACCGAAAGCATTCAGTTAACGGTGAAGGTCTGCCCCCATAGTCTCGCAATACTCGATGGAAATCATCAACGAAAGTAGGATCTTCCCACGCTTCACGAAAAGCGACCTCTAACTCTTCGCATGCAGGAATGAGGGTTTCGGGAACGAAACGTCCACCAAATGTACCAAAGCGTCCGTCAGAGGTCGGCTCAATCATTACCATCTTTACAATGTGCCCCGTTCAGGGTCTCAATTACTAGTTAAATAACGAACTTTTTAATATTTATTACTCATTGCGCCAGTCATATGGCATTGAGTCGGTTTCAAGCTCACTCTCGTCCGGCTCAATATCGGTAGCAGCCTGTCGAGCATTGGTTATGAACTCCCGAACTAGAACAGGATCCTTGCGACCAGCAATTACCTCGACGCCACTCGCCACGTCAACGCCCCAAGGCTGGACTGATTCAATAGCCCTCCCGACGTTTAGAGGATTAAGCCCGCCAGCTAGAATCAATGGTCTGCCACGATCTCTACCATCGAGCAACGTCCAGTCAAATACCTTGCCCGAGCCTGGCTCTGGAGCATCTACCAACACCGCTGCTGCCCCATATTCAATTAGTCGGTCCATACTCGGGTCACCCGCGACAAATGCTTTAATCATCGTTGGAACACGCTCCGCTATCCAGGCACTGTCATCTACACTCTCATGACCGTGCAGCTGCGCCGATTGAAGCCCAGCCTCATGGGTTATTTCGACAACTCTGTCTCGAAGCTCATTTCGAAAGACGCCAACGGTCATAATCCCGCCCGGTAGACGTTTCACAATATCGCGCGCTACAGATGGTCGAATTTGACGAACTGAGCCAGGAACAAAATTAAAACCCAGAGCGTCAGCACCCATTCCAATTGACAACAGCGCATCTTCTTCTGTTGTAATTCCGCAAATTTTTATAAACATAAATCAACTTCGGTCATGGCCCTTACAAGTAAGTCCGGAGCCCCACTAGTAACCAAGATTTCTCCTACTAGAACAGCGTCAAAACCGGCTTGCGCAAGCGTCGCCGCATCAGCAACATCGCGTACACCTGACTCTGCCACCGAAGTAACTGAACCACCGATCAAGTCTCCCATTCTCAGAGCACGCTCATGATCAACTTCAAAGGTATACAAATCTCGCTGATTGACACCAACTAGCTTAGAGCCTATCGAGATAGCTCTCTCCAGTTCAATCTCGTCATGTACCTCAACTAAAACATCCAGCTTAAGCTCGTTAGCGAGATCATGGAAACGTTTCAGCTCTTCATCATTAAGAGCAGCAGCTATAAGCAAAACAGCATCTGCTCCCATAATTCTGGCATCTAATACGTCGAATTCATGAACCGTAAAATCTTTACGCAATACCGGCAGGGATACCGATTCTGTCACTACCTGGAGATCTTCTGGCGAGCCTCCAAAACTTTCTGTATCTGTCAAGACCGACACGCATGTTGCTCCCCCAATCTCATACTTTTTTGCTAACTCCGAAGGGTTCAGATCAACAGCAAGGGCACCTTTTGATGGCGACTTTCGTTTAACCTCAGCAATAACGCTCAAGCCATCGGTCTGAAGGGACTTAAGAAAACCTCGAGGTGATGGGCAGCGCACAGCGGTTTCGAATAGCTCTCCAAAAATTCGATTATCTTTCTCAGCCTCTGCCCTATGCCTATCGAGAATTCGATCTAGATACGTTTCCAAACTGGTGTCCTTAAATCATCTATATCCATGCCAGCCAAACGCGCTTAGAGATCTAGGCCTTTCGCACATACCGGCTCCAAGAAGATGAGCTCAGCTCGACCCGCCATATATTGTCCGGTTGCCTTTCCGAACTCCTTCATCCCGTCTGACGTGCCGTGGGCTTTCAACGCATCAGAATCTGAATACATCTCATAGAACCAGACCACATTTTCATCGCCCTGATCTTTATGAGCAGCATAAATTTCTGTTCCTGGTTCCCCTGACACATTTTTAATACCAAGATCAGCTATCACCGCCAAAAGCGAATCACGCTCACCTTCGTTAGCAGTCAGTTTTGCTAGTAGAGCTGGTTTCGGCATCGGTTAATCCCCTTTTTGACGTTTTTGAAAGCATACGACTTTGAACAAGAATATTGACGGTGGTATTTCCCATCAATTGTTTTCTAATGAATATTACCTCTCAACGGTTTCATCAAGAATCGGTGAGCTAGACACAAGAGAGCCGTCAGAAGTGCACATATTGACAAACCCAGCCTTCGCTACTCCCATTGCTACAGAAAAATCACCTTCGATAGTTGCTGTGTAAATCTTGCCTAATATTTCACCATTTTCGCCATAAAGCTCGTCTTCAGCGTGGAGTTCTTCAGTCGACTTGAACCGCTGCACCTGCTGTCTTGCTCCTTTACGCGCTGAAATGCGTTCGACAAGTTCTTGTCCGCGATAACACCCTTTGTTAAATGAGACCGCCATAGCTAGAACACCTGATTCGTTAGGAATGCCGCCAGACATTATCTCCTTTCCAAGTATAGGAAGTCCGTAAGTCAACCTTGCTCTCTCATAAAAACCTGGAGTCTCGCCTCTAATAGGTGACGAAACGCTGGACCCTAACAAATCGAACCCAGCCATACCCGGCCAAAACGCTGGCGCTACTAAATCAGCCACAAATGTTTCTGAAATTTCGTCGACACCGCGAACAGCAAGCATCTCCCACTCAAGGTCTGTGAACTCCGCTTTAGTTCGAAGTTTAAATCGTTCCAGGGAGGCCCTCAAAGCAGCACCAAACATAGGCTCCGTGTCCAAGTAGAAGAGATTGGTATCAGCACGAGATACTCGAAAGAAGCCTTCAATCTGCCCGCGCGGCTCGAGGAGAAACGAAAAAGCTGATTGGCCAGGCTGAAGAGTTTCAACCTCCTGCGACACCTGCCCTTGTAAAAAAGTTGCGGCTTCAGGGCCTTCAACTTTCAAAACATCTCTTTTGAGAAGTACTGAAAACACTTCATTCATGTTAACTATTCCTCTTTGTAAGGTTCCTAATGACGCCGTGCACAAGTTCGATACCAACGTTGTCATCTAGAGACATTATTGATTCTGGGTGAAACTGAACCGCTGCTATCGGCAACTCTTTGTGCTCAACTGCCATAGCCACTCCATCATCTGCACTGACGGCAACAACTTTCAGCTCATCAGGAATTTTGTCAAGCTTCGCAAAAAGTGAATGATACCTTCCAGCACGAAATGACTCTGGTAACCCAGTGAAAATTCGACTGTCGAAAGTTTCGATAAGCGACGGCTTTCCATGCATCGGACTGACTAATTGGTCTAATACACCGCCATAATATTCAACAATTGCTTGCAGCCCTAGGCACACACCAAATATTGGAATTCCTTCGGCTACAGCAAGTTCAATAGTTTCTGAAATGCGAAAGTCTTCTGGTCGTCCCGGGCCGGGAGACAAAACCAGCAAATCAGTTTTACTCCGGTCAATCTCTTCTAGATGAACGCCTGACCGCAAGGTTGTAACCGATGCTCCCGTCTGTTTCAAATAATTCGTTAACGTATGCACAAAAGAATCTCGGTGGTCGACCACTAGCACACGACAATTTTGGCCAACCTGGTCTCCGCGAGGAGCTTCAGATGCGTTACGCGGAACGCGCAACGCATCTAAAAATGCTGCAGCTTTAAGTTCAGTCTCAGCTTCCTCTGCAAGAGGGTCGGAATCCCACAAAAGGGTAGCACCAACCCTAACTTCAGCTTTACCATCCTTAATTCGTATGGTCCTCAACGTGAGCCCAGTATTTAATCCCCCGTCAAAACCGACTTTCCCAATAGCACCCCCGTACCAAGAACGTGGAGATTTTTCATTTTGTTCTAAGAACTTCATTGCAGCAGCTTTCGGCGCTCCCGTAACCGTTACCGCCCAAGTGTGAGTAAGAAACGCATCTAATGCATCAAATTCTGGACGAAGACGGCCTTCCACATGATCCACAGTATGAATAAGCCTCGAGTACATCTCAATTTGTCGACGTCCGATAACTTTCACCGATCCAGGGACACATATTCTGCTCTTATCATTTCGGTCAACATCGGTGCACATAGTCAGCTCCGACTCATCTTTCGAAGAGTTAAGCAATGCCAATATTTGTGATGCATCATCTAATGGATCTTGACCTCTAGCAATGGTCCCCGATATTGGGCATGTCTCAACTCGGTCGCCTTCGACGCGAACGTACATTTCGGGCGAAGCACCCACTAGCCACTCGTTTTTGCCGAGGTTGATCAAAAACCCGTACGGCGATGGATTTTGCTCTTTCAAACGCCTGAATAATTCCGAAGGGGGTTCAGGCGAAGGCTCGCTAAAAGTTTGGCTAGAGACAACTTCGAAAAGGTCTCCCCTCGCAAAATAATCCCGGGCTAATTCGACAGCATTTGCGTAACTACCTGGCGCATGGTCGCGATAAGACACGAAAGACTTGTCGGCTAGGTAGGGAGCTAGTTCTCCAGCCCTCTCGAAGAGGATCGTCTCTCGACCACCAATCGCGAATTCATAGGAAACTCGCTCAGCTACTGCGCCCTGATGGTCCACCACAATCAACTCATCTGGAATGTACAGCAATAGATCGCGCTGATCCGCAGGCCGCTCGAGGCTCATCTCCATGGGCTCAAACTGAAAAGCTAGGTCATAACCAAAAGCCCCATAAAGCCCAAGGTGCGGATCAACGCCAGCAAAAAGCTCAACGATAGAACGCACTACAGAAAACGTCGACGGTTGACGACTTCTTTCTTCCTCTTCGAACCGGTGGCTAACTTGCTCGATACGACACGACACAGTGTCTTCCGATTGAGTGACCTGAATGGCTCCAACTACTTTTGTTACTGCGTTATAAATAACATCTAAAAAAATTTTCCCTCGAGCATTAAGAGCTCTTACTTCTACGAAGTCATTGCTGCTAGTAATACTCAGCGGCGGGTTAACAAAGCCCATATCCCATCTCGTGTATCGGCCTGGGTATTCATAGCTAGACGAGAGCAATAAACCCTTCTCGGAGTCAAGGCGGTCAATGAGTTCTTCTATAGCTGCATCTGCTTCTATAGGACTCCTGCTGACAGTTACTTCGATTCCACCCTGCGTGAGGTATCGGTGCTCTCCGTCCTCAGACATAACTATAGGTATAGCCCTGTGCTACCCGGCTCAACTCTTGGCGCTGCTATTGCGTGGATATCTCGTTCACGAAGTATTAAAAAATCTTCACCCTGCACTTCGACCTCGTGACGGTCTTCCGGACTAAATAGCACTCGGTCACCTTCTTCTACACTTCTCACATTCGGGCCAGCCCCAACTACCTCGCCCCATATTAATCGCTTCTGCTGCTGAGCAGTTGAGGGAATCAAGATACCGCCGCTACTTCGACGCTCAGCCTCATCTGTCGGCATGCGAACTAAGATCCGATCATGCAGCATCTTGATCGGACGTTTCTCATCCGAAGCGGATTTTGAGAGATTTGAATCTTCAGTCACAAAAGCAAGGTACCGTTTCCAAGCATGACAACCGAAGCGGATGGACCGAAACTATTAAAAATCGATACGACAGATGGAATTAAACTCGAGGCCGAATTTAATTCTGTTAACTCAGCGCAAGCTTTGGCTGTAATAAGCCATCCTCACCCTCTATATGGCGGCAACTTCCAAAATGGCATTGTCGAAAGTCTTTTTCAGGATCTCCCGAAGGCGGGAATCGCCACTCTTCGATATAATTTTCGTGGTGTTGGCAAGTCCGAGGGTTCCTTCGGCGAGGGCGTCGACGAACAACTAGACACGGCTGCGGCTTTTGGATATGCCCAGGGAACTGAACTAGCATGTCCGCTCATTTCAGTTGGCTATTCCTTCGGAGCTGATGTGAGTTTCGCTGTAGACCATTCGCTCTTAAAGGCATGGGTTGGAATTGCCCCACCACTTAGTCTCATCGACCCGAAGCAGATGAAGGCGGGTTCCGATGATCGGTCAGCATTCTTAATTGTGCCGGAACAAGACCAGTACCGCCCGCCATCAGAGGTAGAAATCGTGACTTCAGATTGGCGTTCCGCACAAATGCAAGTCGTTCCAGGAGCGAATCATTTCCTTGCAAACTCTTCTTCTCTAGTGGTTGAACTCGTCAGAAATTGTATCTTAAGCGTCTGCTAAACTGCGAGAGCAAAGCCATTCGAGCCGGTAGGTGAACCCTCCACAAGAGGTCCAACCTAGCCATTACTTTCGCCCCGGCCCCCTACACTATTTTTGAGCCTGATTTTCCCCAGTACTCATCACGTAAGAGTCGCTTATACAATTTTCCAGTTGGTAGCCGAGGAAGTTCCTCTCGAAAATCAACTGATCTGGGTACCTTAAATTTTGCAAGTTGGTTCGACGCATAACTAAGTAGCTCTTTCTCAAGCGCCTCGTTAATTTCAACGCCTACCGCGAGCTGGATTACGGCCTTCACTTCTTCGCCAAGATCAATATTAGGAACCCCAAAAACAGCGACGTCCGCAACCTTTGGGTGCATTATGAGGCAATCTTCGATCTCTTGTGGGTATATGTTCACGCCACCGGATATAACCATGAACGATTTTCGGTCTGTTAGATATAAGAAACCATCTTCGTCTAATTTTCCGATATCGCCGAGTGTGGTCCAAAGCTCATGATCTGGGTGCTGAGACCCAACTGTCTTCTCCGGAGCATTGTGATATTCAAACGTTTGTGAAGTATTTTCAAAGTAAATAGTCCCCTCTTCACCGTTCACAACTTCAACGCCCTCCTCATCACAGATATGGATTACGCCAATTAAAGGTTTACCCACAGTGCCAGGGTGTGAGATCCATTCTTGTGGCCCGACGTAGCAGAATCCATTCATCTCGGTACCTGCATAATATTCGTGGATAATTGGACCCCACCAGTTGAACATCTCATGTTTAACTGCCGTGGGGCACGGCGCAGCTGCATGAATTGCTACCTGATGAGAGGATAAATCATGTCGTGTGCGCTCCTCCGGGGGAAGCTTTAGCATCCTGCTAAACATTGTCGGAACCCACTGCGAATGGGTTACTTTATACTTCTCTATACATACAAGGGCCTCTACTGGATCAAATTTTTCCATCACAACTACGGTTCCACCCATTGCTTGAGTTCCTGTGGTGAAACCAAGAGGCGCAGAATGATAGAGCGGAGCTGGAGAAAGATAAGTGTGTTCCGCTCCTATCCCGAATATGCCACCCACGACAGAAGCTCCCACAATATCTGGGGTAGAAATATCGCTACCATCCAATGGTGGCTTAATCCCCTTTGGCCTGCCAGTAGTCCCTGAGCTATACAACATTCTGGCCCCACGCGGCTGCTCTGCTAAAGGCTCCGTCGGGAACCCAGCAACAACATCTTGAAAACATTCATAACCTTCGGCAGCTTCATCAAACATCAACCGAATAGGGCATTCGGCAATAGAAGTAACCATCTCTGTGGCCACCTGTTTTACTGCAGGACTAACTACTAAAATTTTTGCCTCACAGTCCTGCACTATGTAGGCAGCTTCATCTGCAGTGAGATACCGGTTAACGGTAGTGAGATAAAGACCGCTCCTCATCGCTGCCCAATAGGTCTCAAAATAGCGAATATGATTATCTGCAAATATTGCAATATGGTCACCGGGCCTAAGACCCTGGGCCCACATCATTTGAGCGAACTGAGCTGAACGATTTTCGAGCTCTTGGTATGAGAGTTGTTCACCGCTACCTGCCATTACGACGGCCGTTTTGTTAGGTGAATGTAAAGCGTGTTTTCCTGGATATGCCATAAAGCGAATTTACCTCATTTTAGCCGGTCACTCATCTATAGGTGCAGGCGGTCGCACATTCACGCCGGCCTCTATTAGCGCAACCTTCGCATCTCTAATCGTAAAGTCCCCGAAATGAAAAATCGATGCAGCCAGCACCCCTGACGCTTCACCATCAATCGCTCCTTCAACTAGATGCCGAAGCGATCCCACTCCACCACTGGCGATAACTGGTACCTCAACCGCCTGAGAGATGGCCCTAGTCAGAGCAATGTCATATCCAGTCTTAGTTCCATCCCCATCCATAGAGGTTAGAAGTATTTCACCAGCACCATAATTCACGACCTTCTTGGCCCACTCCAAAGCATCAAGGCCGGTGTCTTCTCGTCCACCTTTGATAAAAACGTTCCATGTTTCATCGCCATTAGTCTTAGCATCAATCGCCACAACGGTGCATTGGCTTCCAAACTCCTCAGAAATTTGCGTTATAAGATTTGGGGTTTCCACAGCTGCCGAATTAAGCGAAATTTTGTCTGCGCCTGCACGCAAAAGCTGCCGAGCATCCCCTACAGAGCGAATTCCACCGCCGATCGTAAATGGAATATAAACCTCTTCTGCAGCTCTACGAGCTAGGTCAATTATCGTATTTCGATTATCTGAGCTAGCTGTTATGTCAAGAAAAATAATCTCGTCAGCACCTTGCTCGTCGTATCGTCCTGCCAACTCAACTGGGTCGCCAGCATCTTTAAGACCTACAAAATTAACTCCTTTTACAACCCTGCCCGCGTCAACATCAAGGCAAGGAATGACTCGCACCGTCTTCATAAGCAACCAGCCGATATTAACGCCTCGTTAATTGAAATTTTTCCATCGTGTATAGCCTTACCGACGATCACACCACCAAGTCGGCGCTCCCCGGTAACCAAACTCGCCAATCGTTCTATGTCGGCTAAAGAACCGACACCCCCGCTGGCGATTACTGTGAGCTCAGTCGCAGCCATTGCTTTGTTAAGCCCCTCTAGATCAGCACCGTCACCCATACCATCATTATTTATTTGAGTCACAATCACAGCCTCAACGCCAGTATTCTCAAACCTGGGCAACACCTCAAAAATAGACTTACCGCTTCCAATTTCCCAACCACGTATTGCTACTTCCTCACCACGCACATCAAGACCAACAGCAACTCGAAATCCTAACGAAACGAGATCATCTGCTAAATCAGGGGATTCAATAGCAGCCGTTCCGAGAACGCATCTAGCCACCCCTGTATCGAATAGCGCTTGGGCTGCACTAACCGAACGAATTCCGCCGCCGCTTTGCACCGGCACACGGACAGCATCGACAATTCTACGAATAACCTCTCTATTCGTCGCAATACCCGATCGAGCAGCATCTAGATCAACGACGTGAATCCACGAAGCACCAGCAGCTTCAAAAGACAGGGCGACATCAACTGGGTCTGAATCGTAACGAACCTCTCGATCATAATCGCCTTGACGGAGCCGAACACAACGTCCTTCGCGAATGTCGATAGCGGGATACAAGTCAAAACTCACGACTTACTCCCAGAAAGGAGATCCACAAAATTTCTTGTCACCTTCTGGCCATCTAATCCAGACTTTTCAGGATGGAATTGAGTTGCCCAAATATTATCAAGTTCTATTAACGCCGTTACCGAGGTGCCGTATTCGCACGTCGCAGCCACTAAAATTTCATCAGTATCTGCTGCGTAACTATGTACAAAATACATCCAAGTTTCTTCAGCGATGCCCTTAAGCAGTTTACATTTCGGCTTCTTAACATCAAGCCTGTTCCACTGCATCTGCGGCCGAGTAAGACCGCTAGGAAGCTTTCGCACCGCTCCCGGCAATATGCCAAGTCCGGGCACATTAGGCGCTTCTTCTGAAGACTCAAACATCATTTGCATTCCAACGCAGATTCCAAGAAATGGCTGTCTGCGAGAGACCACTTCTCGCACAACTTCATCCAGCCCAGAAAGTTTTAAGTTAGCCATACAGGTTCCAAAGTGCCCAACACCAGGGAGCACCACCCCTGATGCGTCTCTCACGAGCGCTTTGTCAGAGGTCAGGCGAGCATCAGCACCCGCCCGTTCCAGCCCTTTTTGCGCTGATCGTAGATTACCGATTCCATAGTCAAGCACGGCAACCAAAGGCGCCTCGTCAGCTTGAGTCACAAAATTCCCTTAGTCGAAGGAACAACATCATCAACCAATTTTGCTGCATCATTAAAGGCTCGAGCAACAGCCTTAAAGCTAGCCTCAATTATATGGTGAGTGTTACGACCTCTCAACATGATGATATGAAGCGTCACTCCAGAAGCCATCACTAATGCCCTCCAAAACTCCTCGCAAAGCTGCGGGTCAAAAGGCGGGTCTCCTAAAATTTTTTCGCCGGGAGGCATCACGTCGTAGAGAAGAAACGGGCGACCCGACAAATCCAAAATTACTTCAACTGCGGCCTCGTCGAGTGGAACAGATATTGACGAGAATCTCTTTACCCCGGCTTTAGAACCAAGCGCCTCTCTCAGTGCCTCGCCTAATGCAATTCCTACATCTTCAACCGTGTGATGAGAGTCAATTTCTAAATCACCTTCACATCTGACAGTTAGATCGAATCGCGCATGTTTCGCTAGCTGAGCAAGCATGTGATCAAAAAACGGTAACCCTGTTTCTACCTCAACTAATCCAGTTCCATCGATATCGAGTGTGAGCGCGATATCAGTTTCTTTAGTCTTGCGTTGCCGGATAGCTTGACGAGTCATGCGATTATCTCCTGAAGAGCACCTATAAAACGATTATTTTCGTTTGGACTGCCTACCGTCACCCGAAGACAACCTTCCAGCAGTGGCCAGCTAGAACAATTTCTCACCAATATAGAGCGGTCGAGTAAGTACTCCCAAATAAGGTTTCCTGGAAACAAGGGATTCGTCGAACGAAACAAAACGAAATTCGCTTCAGAAGGCCAAACAACCAAACCTAAGTCTCGAAGTGCTCTCTCAATCCTGTTTCTTTCCGCTGATATTCTATTGACTCGCTCATCCATTTCTGGCACAAAATCAAGCGCTAACCGCCCTGCCACTTGTTTTATTGAGTCAACATGATACGGCAATACAACTTTGTCAAATTCCTCGATGATCCAAGATGGGGCTACGCAATATCCCAATCTAGCTCCCGCCATAGACCACGTCTTAGAAAACGTTCGAGTGACTATAAGTGATTCTGCTGGTTGGGGTGCCCTCAAAAAATCAAGCGCGGTGAACTTAGCAAACTGGCCATATGCCTCATCGACCACGACAAGCCCGGCAGAACGCTCCAGTGCGCGTTCGATCAATTCTGGGCTTTCTGGCGTCCCAGTCGGATTATTCGGAGAGCAAAGAAATGTGATCGCTGGCTCATAGGTTTCCATAACCCTGTCCAACTCATTAACACTTACTCTGTAATGTTCGTCTCTTAGCCCTTCGACGACGTTCATTTGTGTGCTACGCGCAATCTGGCTATACATAGCGTAAGTAGGCTCAAACGAAGCCGCCACCCTGCCACTTCCGCCAAATGTCAGACAAATAGTCTGCAAAACTTCATTGGACCCATTTGCAACAAAAATTTCTGATGGGTCTACTCTGTGCAACTTTGCCAAGCTGGCTCTTAGTTCGCTCGAGGTCCGGTCTGGGTATCTGTTCAGGTGGAGACGCGATAACTCTTCCAACAGTCTTCTCATAAACATTTCAGGCGGAGGCTCTGGCGCTTCGTTTGTGTTTAAACGAATCTCAACGTCCACCTGAGGCGAGTGGTAACCGTCCATCGCAACTAAGTCATCTCGCACCGGTGGACGCTTCACTTTGATACACCGCCATCAGCCCAACGCTCTCGTTCGGAAACAGAAACGCCATGGGCCCAAAGACCTTCGGCTACTGCCAACTCGGCGACTACACTTCGTAGCTCATCAAAACCCTCTTTGCTCACTTCCACGATGTGCATTTTTTTCTGGAAATCAGCTGTACCCAATGCACCGCTAAACCTGGCTGTACCAGATGTGGGAAGAACATGAGATGGTCCTGCTACGTAATCTCCTATTGATGCAGGCGCCCAATTTCCAATGAATACTGCACCAGCATGTCGAATCTGCCCGACGAACGACCTAGCGTTCTCAAACATAAGTTGCACATGCTCCGGTGCAAGCACGTTAACGACACTCATTGCCTGCAACGGATCATCGACAAGACATACGAAACCGCCAGTTTCAATCGTTGTGCGTGTTTCCCTAGATCTCGGGGAAAGCGAAACGATTTTCCTTGTGGCACTCTCAACTTCATCTGCATAAGCTGCATCCCAAGTAATCAGCCAAGCCCTGCCACCAGGCCCATGCTCTGCTTGAAGGGCAAGATCTACAGCGGCTGAGCTTGGAGGGCAAGTATTATCTGCTATCACAGCTATTTCCGAGGGGCCCGCAAAAGCAGATGCGATACCAACTTGACCGGCGACTTCTTGTTTCGCCATAGCGACCCATGCGTTACCGGGTCCAGCAATTACGTCGACAGCCTTTAAGCTCTCGGTTCCATAGGTCATCGCTGCTATCGCTTGAACTCCGCCTGCCAGAAAAACTTCTGCCACGCCGCAAAGATACGCAGCAGCTAATACCACCTGCGAGGCCTCACCGTCTCTGCCAGGTGGAGTACACAGGACCACGTCTTGCACTCCAGCCGCTAATGCAGGAAGTACAGTCATCAAAACTGTAGATGGATAAGTCGCTAAGCCGCCCGGCACATAAACACCAACACGGTCAACAGGCTGAGCCACGCTGCTAATTGAAACTCCCCCAGAATCTTGAGCATGTTCATTGCGCACTTCGCCAACGTGGAAACTTAGAATCCGGTCATGCGCAACCCTCAAAGCTTCTCGCAACGACTCGCCGATCATATCCCAAGCTTCTTCAAGCCTATGTCCGCTGACCACAGCAACTGGCACGTCGACGCCGTCAAACCTTGTGGTCAGCTCACGAACAGACTTATCCCCTCCCAAACGCACTTCGTCTAACAATTCTCGAACAGTTTCGCGAGGTGCAATTGAATCTATCGCCAACTGAGGCAGCAGCTCAGCAAGCGGTTTTTTTGTTCCTCTAAGATCCAGCCGGTTGAACACACTTTTGATAGTACCGCCCAACTAGCTGTGACCTAATGCTGATTAACAAACTGATTGCTAATTTCAAGGCTATGGTTTCACCATGGTTACGAAAGCAGAGCTATCTTCTATTGAAACTGCGGTCCAAGAGCTAGGAGAACGCTTAGTCGCGTCAGCAGATGAATTGCTCGGCACAATCAACGAAAATGTAGCTGTCGATCTCTATGAAGTGGACCGCAGCCTTAGAATGGCACGTAGAAGGTTATCTAAAGCTGCCGAAGGTTTAAAAAATTAGGTCTTAGTGCCTGACAGCACCTCTGAGAGTTCTACTATTTTCCTAGCTCTTGTCAGATGCGGGACATCTACCATTGTGCCTTTATAGCTGAATGCCATAAGGCCCTTTGCCTCGTTCTCAGCAAACAAAAGCAAAAGTTCTCTAGCCTCTGATACCTCAGCTTCAGATGGAGTAAACGCTTCGTTCACGATATTAATCTGATTTGGGTGAATCGTAATTTTCCCAGTGAATCCCATTGCGGCTGAGGCCAGACATTCAGCTTTCAAACCATCCGGATCATTAAAATCAACGAAAACCGTGTCCAGCGGCTGCTTGTGCCAAGCCGTCGCACCAACTAGGCACATTATTCGTGCATATTCAAAGACCGGCAGATATGCGCCATGCAGGTCTCGATTCCCTCGCGATCCAATCGCAGCAGAAAGATCTTCCGCTCCCCATGTCAACGCGTCCACTCGTTTATGCGATGCCAGATCCTTTATATTCAGCAACCCAAGAGGCGTCTCAGTTCCCAGAACTAGTAGCTTCACGGACCCAACATCATACCCATTACTAATTTCATGCCCTTCGATTATTTCATCTAACTGATCAATTTCAGCCGAAGAATTCACCTTAGGAACAAGGTATGCATCCGGAGGATGGGCCATAGTCTCAGCTATGTCTTCTTCAGCCCAAGGACTGTGCAAATCATTAATTCGCACTACTTTCTCTTGTCGTCCAAAATCTACGTCCTTAAGCCATGCAGCGACAACGGACCGAGCGGTGCTCTTATTATCTGGAGTTACAGCGTCCTCAAGATCAAGAATCAGGCTGTCAGCTTCTGTACCTAATGACTTATTTAACATTTTCTCGTTTGCACCAGGTACGAAATGAGCCGCCCGTCGAATTGTCATAATCACTCCTTGCGATACAGCTTGTAGTACTAACTTAGTAAACTTGCCTAGACCATAAACGCGCTAGGACAGAAATCATTCAATAAACAGACATCGCAATTAGGGTTCCGAGCAAAACACACTTGCCGTCCGTGCAGAATTAGCCTGAGACTAAACTCGCCTCTTTCTTTTTTGGGGATTAACGGATTCAACACCATCTCAACTCGCTCAGGATCCTCTTCGTCCGTGAGAGATAACCGACGGGCCAACCGCCCAACATGTGTATCTACTGGGAGTCCCGGTAATCCGAAAGCCACGGATCTAATAACGTTTGCCGTTTTCCTACCTACCCCCGCCAGCTCAACGAGCTTTTTCCTACTCTCCGGGACTTCACCATTGTGAGAATCCAGTAACTGATTTGCCATTCGCGACAAATTTTTCGCCTTATTCCTGTAGAAACCAGTTGAACGAACTAATTCTTCCAAGTGAGCAAGCTCGGCTGATGCCATAGCAGAAGGATCCGGATAGTAGTCAAATAAAGCTGGTGTCGTAGCGTTAACTCGAACGTCGGTGCATTGAGCGGACAGAATTGTCGCAACTAAAAGTTCGAAAGCATTACTGTGCACCAGCTCGCAATGTGCATCATATTCTTTTGATAAACGAGCATGTATTAAAGCAGCCCGCCCTGCTGGTGATCTTGGTTTACCCATCGCCCACTCACGTCTAAACAAATTTCGATCTTATCGATAACCATGTTTGTTATTACTCCAATAGATAGCACTATATGAGGTACGTTTGACCCCGTGGACGAAGAATCAAAAATCACAATTGGCACCGACAGGAGCGGCACAACTATAGAAGTCGATGCTGAGCAATGGACTGAAGGCGCTCTATTCAAGGCCTTAGAAAAAATCTTAGATCAACACAATGGGGAAATTTCGCTTTGGATTGATAATCCAACCCCAGCTACTGATTCTGATCTGCAACAGCTCAAATTCACTTTTGAGAGAGACCTCTTCCGAATGGACTGCGAGTTACCCCTAGAGACAAATACTCGAATCGAGACTAGGTCGTTTCGCCCAGGCCAAGACGAAGAAGAATGGTGCACCATAAATAACAAAGCTTTTTCTTGGCATCGAGAACAAAGCGGCTGGACCGTAGAGATGGTTCGTGAACGACAGTCAGAAGATTGGTTCGATCCTGAAGGATTCCGAATTTACGAAACCGATGACCAACTAGCTGCATATTGCTGGACTAAAATTCACAAGAATCAGGAAAGCCACGTAGGTGAGGTTTACGTGATCGCTGTTGACCCAAAATACCATGGACAGGGGCTCGGGCGAGCCTTAACTCTTGCCGGCTACCAACACTTACATTCCACCGGGATCACAAAGGGAATGCTCTATGTCGATGCAGAGAACATCGCTGCTGTAACCCTTTACAAAGACATTGGCCTCACAGTTGGCTTAGTGCGCAGGCTGTATACGAATCAAATTAATTGAATGCAACCGCACACCATTTACATATTTACTACACCAGAAATCAAGCTACCGATGCCATAGATTGCCGCAGCCGCCATGCAAGCAATGCCGACGTGTCGAAAGATGTTTTTAATGATTGATCGTCCAGTTACTAGTGCTATTGCAACCCCGATTGCCGCGGCCGCCGCTATCGCTAGTGAGAGAGATCCAATCATGGCTGTATTACCCGAGCTAATCAGCCAAGGAAGGACCGGTATTACGGCACCAACGCTGAACGAAAAAAATGACCAAGCTGCAGTGGAAAAAGGTGATGCCAAATCACCTGGAGACACCCCAAGCTCTTCACGTACGTGAACTTCTAGAGCCACTTCAGGATTCTCCATTAGTAGATTAGCCATTTCGAGAGCCTGCTTCGGAGCCATTCCCCGCTCAACGTAGAGCTCCGCCAACTCTTCTGCCTCTTCTTTTGGGTCTTCTGCAAGAGCTTTCTTCTCTTTATCTATTTCTCGTTCCACTAAATCATTCTGAGCTCGAACAGAAACATACTCGCCTGAAGCCATTGAAATCGCACCGGCTAACAATCCTGCTAAACCGGCAGCTTGCACAACGCCAGCTGACGCATCGGCTGCTGCGAGTCCGATAATCAGAAGAACATTTGACACTAAGCCGTCTGAGGCACCAAACACGGCCGCCCTGACTCCACCCCCGGCAATGTTTCTATGATGGTCGTCATATCGGTGCCCGGACATGAAATACAGAATATCGGCGTACCCTCTTAAGCGTGACCACTCGTTATGAACTATCCCGAAAAGAGTTAACTGAACTTTTAGACGGCGAACCCAAGTATCGCGTTGATCAAGTTTGGGATGGGCTTTACTCTCAGTGCAAAGAACCTCAGGAAATCACTAACGTCCCTAAACAATTACGAGTAGCTTTTAGCGAACTTTTACCTGCGGCTCTAACACTTGTGCGAGAGACTGAGGCCGATAACGGAGCAACGGTTAAACAACTTTGGTCATTGCCAGATGGTCTACTCGTCGAATCGGTACTGATGCACTACCGACACCGGTCAACGGTCTGTGTTAGTTCTCAAGCAGGTTGCGCTATGGGATGCAGCTTCTGCGCCACTGGTCAAGTTGGTTTCGACCGCAACCTGACAACCGGGGAGATAGTTGAACAAGTCATTCGATCTTCTCAACGCGCAGGCGATAAACGTATTGACAACATTGTTTTCATGGGAATGGGAGAACCGCTAGCAAACTTCGAGTCAGTTTGGAATGCTGTTACTCGCATCAATTCAGACATGGGGATCGGGGCAAGGCACATAACTATGTCCACCGTTGGTGTGGTGCCTGGTATTAAACGGTTGGCTAACGAAGACTTACCCATAAACCTCGCGGTGTCTCTTCACTCTGCAAACGACCAAACGCGTAACAAGATCGCCCCCATAAATAAGACTTACCCTCTGAGAGAACTTGCAGATGCTCTCCAATTTTATATGCGCCAAAAAACGAGGCGAATTAGCTTTGAATGGGCCATGATCGAAGGAATAAACGACTCGGACACTGACGCCAAACAGCTAGCTTCCTATTCACTTCCGCTGCGGGCGCACGTGAATCTCATACCATTGAATAGCACTCCTGGTTACCAAACTAAGGGAACTGATCCGAAAAGAATTCTTGAATTTAGAGACCTTCTAGACTCCTTAGGGGTAAATGCGACAGTGCGAAATACAAGAGGTAGCGATATTGATGCTGCCTGCGGACAATTGCGAGCCGAACAGCAAGTAGTGCTCAAAACTCGTCGATCGGCTAAATCAAGTTAATTAGCAGTTCCTAACGCACAGGTAGACATATCTCATGACATGCGATTATGAATTGAAAAAATTACCAGACTTAAAACCTAGAGCCTTACGAGAGTTCGTGTGTCCACGTGGATTGCAATAGCGTATCCTAGAACCCGAGGTCGATATTGGGGTCGCCACAAAAGATAGGGCAGCCGATCAGGAGATGTCCTCGTTACCAGGTAGGCACTTCATCATTGATTATTAACCGGACAGGAATGTTGGCGCGATTATGGAGTTGCTGGGTCGCACTGGGTAGCCACAACATCCACCAATAGTAACTATTGTCATAATAGTATTGTTCCAACGCGCAGAGGCTTATAAGAAAGCAGGTCAGAATCATGGAAATAGCTGATGACACAAGCATCGACGTTTTAGAGGCAATTAAACAACGTAAGTCGATCAGAGCTTTTAAGCCAGACCCTGTTCCCAAAGAAAAGCTCCTGGAGCTCTTGGAGATTGCACAGCGCGCACCTAGTGGCACCAACACGCAGCCTTGGCACGTTTATCTGTGCGCCGGCAAAGTAAAAACTGCGATCACTAACGACGTGTTAGCAATGGCAGGGAGCGGTCAAGGTGCAAGCTACGAGGACTTAGACTACTACCCGCCTGTTTGGGATGACATCCACAACAGCCGGCGGCGAGCCGTGGGGTGGTCCCTCTATAACTTAGTTGGCATTGAAAAAGGTGATCGAGACGGGAGCGCTAGGCAAGCTATGCGAAATTTTCATTTCTTTGACGCGCCCGTGGGGATATTCGTAACAATTGACTCGTATCTAGGGCGAGGGAACTGGGCTGATGTCGGCATGTACATACAAACTCTCATGCTTGCAGCTAAAGGGCTAGGACTTGACACCTGTCCCCAAGCAGCGTGGGTCCCATATCAGGAACCTGTTATCCGTCATCTTGGGATTCCCGACAACGAGTCGTTGGTGAGCGGCATGAGTCTTGGTTGGGCAGACCCTACGAAGATCGAAAATACCCTGATAAGCGAACGGGAAAAGGTCTCAGAGGTAGCTCGCTTCGAAGGTTTCTAAGGCTGCCCATATTCCGGCAGCTGCGTTCCCTGGCATTTTCACTTTGATAGCCCAACGACTTCGACGCGAGAGCAGAACCAGCCACGATGAAGTTGTGGTCGTTCTGCACGACATTTCAGAAACTTTGGAGTTCATAGACGACAATCTGATGCGTACGGGTGAGCGGCAACGAAAGCACCAGAACTGGCATAACCCTAAGAACTAGGGCTTTAAGCGATACGCACTTGTGAATAGTTCATTCAAAAGATTTTTACCAGTTACGCAACTAACGCTAGGAATTTCAAAAGACACAGGACTTGCGGGCGACCTAGCTAACATAGGTTACGGAGGCAAATTCTGTGAGTTCGCAAAATTTACGATGGCTAAACCCAACGCAACCCCAAACTCTCTACAGCGCAGTTATGCTTTCATACTTTCGCGCTGTGGGAATGGTTCTATTTGGCAGTGCCTACTACCGCCAACTTCCACTTGACTTGTTCGGTTCGGGAGTGGCAACGCTATTCGCACTTTTCCTTACTGGAACTTTTGTAGCTGGCGGCATCGGAATTACGAACGAACGGAAATGGGGATATATCTTCGCGTTGTTCTCCGCCTGCTATTCTGTCCTTGCTACGCTTTGGGTAGGCATAAACTTTAGCCTGGGCATGGGTTTCCTACTGCGCCTAATGTTCGACATCGTCTTGGTGGTTCTGCTCGTTCACCCTCATAGTCGATCCTACAAAAAAATTTGGTTCCGTTGAGTCATTAAGGTTTAGGTAGCACCAACCCACCCATAGACTTACGGTTATGACGACTCAGATAGACGGAATCGAAGACCTTAAGTCAAGAATCGGTAAACAATTGGGCTTTAGCGAATGGCACACAATCACTCCCGCCCAGGTCCAATTGTTTGCTGACGCGACTGGTGACCACCAGTGGATTCACCTTGATGAAGAAAGAGCAAAGGCCGGCCCTTTCGGAATGACCATTGCCCACGGCTACCTCACTTTATCTCTCGCCCCGATGCTCATGTCAGAAGCTTTCCTAATTGGCGGCGATGTTAAGATGGGCGTCAACTATGGAGCAAACAAACTCAGGTTCACAGCTCCAGTTCCAGTTGGTTCTCGAGTAAGAATGGGAGCGACGTTGCAAGCAGTAGAGGAATTTACTGGCGGAGCTCAATACATCGTAGAACTAATATTTGAAATAGAAGATTCGGAGAGGCCAGCCTGTGTAGCTGAATGCATTTACCGGGTCTACACATGAGAGTCGACTAGCACCATGGACAAGCTTCCCCAAGGGAAAGCCAAAGCAGCGCTCGTAGAAGACATGTTCGACCGCATTGCGCCTCGGTACGATTTAGTCAACAGACTAATGACGTTTCGACTGGACGTCAGATGGAGACGCAAAACAGTCCGGGCCCTCTCACTACCTAAAGGATCCAAAATTTTAGATCTGGCTTGTGGCACGGGCGACATGTGCAATGACCTATTAGCTGCTGGGTTGTCTCCGATTGGTGTTGACTTCAGCCAAGGAATGTTAGGAGCTTCTCGTACATTAGCCCCACTCGTTCGAGCTGATGTTTTATGCTTGCCGCTCTCTGAAAGTAGTATTGACGGCGTTACCTGTGGATTCGCCTTGCGAAACTTTACTAATCTAGATTCTTTTTTTCAAGAGATAAGTCGAGTCGTAAAGCCCGCAGGCCGAATAGCGCTGCTTGATGTAGCTCAGCCAAAGAGCAGAATTTTGAGAACTGGCCATACTCTATACTTCGGGAAAATAGTGCCGTTAATCGGCTCAGCTCTTTCAGATAAATCTGCATACAGATACCTCCCAAAGTCCGTGAGCTACCTTCCCCCACCTGATGACATGATGCAGTCGCTCAAAGATTCTGGGTTCAGAGATGCCAAGCGCCAATTGTTAAGCGGCGGTATTACACAAATGATTACCGCCACAAGAGACCTTTGAGCTAACCTATTGTCCGACCATTAGACCAACTGCCATAGCCAGTCCCGTGACCATCTGCACTTTCCCCGTTGCGCCAAGTACCGCTATAAGAGCTTCTCCTTTAGCTCCTTTAGCCACTGTTCTTATTGGAGCAACAGCCATCGGAACTCCTAATAGTCCGAGCAATACCCACGGCCGCAGTAACGCCAAATAGAGCAAAAAGCCAAACGCAATGCTGACCACTACGCAATAAAGGGTCCTTGTTGGAGCATCTCCCATTCGAACTGCAAGAGTCTTCTTATTGCTGAGCAAATCTGATGGTCGGTCACGTAAATTATTTGTTATCAACAATGCAACAGCGAAAAGGCCAACTGGGATAGAACACCCAACCCCCAAAGCGGTAATACGTTCATCCTGAAGAAACGTCGAACCGCATGACGCAACTAAGCCGAAAAAAACAAAAACAAAAACTTCACCTAAACCTAAATACCCATAAGGCTTTGTTCCGCCGGTATAGAACCAAGCCGCAGCTATAGCGGCAAACCCCACTACAAATAGCCAATAAGAGATAGTAATGGCTACTATTGCGCCGCTACATGCGGCAATTCCGAAGGCGACAAAGGCGCCTAACCTAACTGATCGTGGCGACGCTAAACCCGACGCTACTAAGCGAACTGGGCCAACCCGATCCTTGTCTGTTCCTCTTATGCCATCGCTATAATCATTAGCTAAATTCACCCCAATCTGCAAAGACAAAGAAACAACGAGTGCGACTAACGCCCTCCAATAAGTCAACTCGCTTTCAGCAGCTGCCGTTCCTACGACCACGGGCACTATTGCTGCTGGCCAGGTTTTAGGCCTCGCTCCAACTAACCACTTCGAAACAGTATTCACTCAGTATCCTTTTTGAAAGCAATAAGACCCCCACCATCCATAACTATTGTCTGCCCTGTAATCCAGCTACCAGTCTCAGCCGCTAACCACGTAGCGCAACCAGCAATGTCTGATGTTTGCCCCAACCTACCCATTGGATAGCTTGCAGCCACTTCCGCCCCTCGCTCCCCATCCCACAGAATCTTGGCAAAGTCAGTTTTTATTAAACCTGGCGCTATGCAGTTAACCCGCACCTTAGGACCCAATTCTGCTGCTAACTGCTTAGTTAAGTGAATCAATCCAGCTTTCGCCACGTCATAGACTCCCAACTGCTCGTTGGTTGTCAATCCTCCGACCGAACTGATGTTTATAATAGAGCAGTCCCCCTTGCTCTCTTTCATGTATTTATTCCAACACAATTGAGTAAGAACTAGCGGCGCAGTCATATTAACCTGAATAGTCTTGTCCCAACGCGGGACATCAACATCTATTGTTGGTCCTGCATACGGATTAGCCCCGGCATTATTAACCAAAATATCTATGGCCCCGAATGTATCCAAAGTATGGTCTACTAACGATTCCACTTGGTCTTCATACCCTACATTGGAAGCATACCATTCGCATCCGTTGCCTATTTCTAAGGCCGCAAGCTCACAAGCATCTGCCTTGCGTGAAGTAATCATCACTTTGGCTCCAGACTGAGCATATGCCGTAGCTATTTCACGACCAATACCTTTTGAACCACCAGTAACTAATGCAACTTTTCCGTCTAAACGTAAATCCATATAGGAACCATAGAAGAGAAAGTTGGCCTATAGTTCGATTATGAGATTTGGATATCTGACAGGCAACCATATTGATGGAATTCATCCTGGAGATTTAGCGCGTGAGCTAGAGGACAGAAAGTTCGATTCAGTTTGGTTTCCCGAACATTCCCACATACCCACTGAGCAATTAACGCCCTACCCTAATGGAGGTCAACTCCCAGGTTCCTACGTTCATATGATGGATCCTTGGGTTTCAGTAGCAACCGCCGCAGCGGCAACTTCTAAAATTCAGTTAGCTACTGGAGTTTGCTTGCTCTTAGAACATGATGTTCTCGACCTAGCTTGCACCGTCGCAACCGCGGATGCTCTTTCCAATGGCCGGGTTACTATGGGAATCGGGGTGGGCTGGAACAAAGAAGAACTAGAGAATCATCGACCTGACCTACCTTTCGCTAAGCGCTATAGCGCTATGAGGGAAAGGGTCCAAGCGCTCAGAATCGCATGGGCCAATGAAGAGGCTGAATTCAGCGGAGAATGGGACAACTACTCTCGTTCTTGGGTATATCCCAAACCAACAAACGGAACTGTTCCAATAGCTTTAGGTAACGCCGGACCCTTAGGCATCCAACATGCTGCCGAATATGCAGACGAATGGTGTCCAATTGACGTAGGCATAATGAACACAGACGGTAAGCCAGACGTCATAGGGGGAATCAAACGATTTACCGATTTAGCAGATCAAGCTGGCAGAGACGGTAAAGCGATACCTATAAGCCTCTACATCTGGGGCCAACCGAAAATGGAAAGGTTAGAGCAATACGCTAACGCTGGTGTTACACAGTTCGTGTTCACCCCAGTTAACTTTGATCTGCCGTCTGCCGACGAGACGCTAACGTACATAGATCAGCTCACTGAAGTTATAACGACGTTTAACGGCTCAAATTAAAACGGTTTTGGCTCTGCTACGTATCGTAAATCCCAAGCAAATGAGCTATCTCCTAGATCCATGCGCTCACCAAGAACTAACCGGCGGCGAGAGTCCACCACAGCGATTAAACCTTCCCAAAGACCAGCTAAACCATCCATCCACTCTGGAACACACTCCTTTTCTAGCCCGGCCATAAGCTGCCAACCATGTTGTTGTATCTGAGCTCCGGCTATCGTAATTCTGTCACCTTGAGCCCTAAACAATCTGGCTAACATGCTGACCGGATCACTAGTCCCGAGTGTTTTCTGAGTCTCTACAGAAAACTGCATCCCGATTCTGCGACCTGCTCTGTAAAGAATCCCTTGGGCTTGGAGAGGTCCCAAAACCTCTGACAACACTGGCAACAAATTTCTGACATACTCCATTGAGTATTTACGAGACGCCTTAGCAATTCGCTCGCTAGGCCATTCCTCAGCTGAAAGTTGAGGCAACAACTCGTAGTCAATCGGAGGGCATTGCTCACCAAAGCGAAAACGGACACGCTGGTCCGGATCTAATTCATAGTCCTCTTCAATGTAATACCCCTCTAAACCAGGAAATCCATCCATAGTTTGGCCGGTACAAACGAAGCCAAGACGCCGATTCTCTAGTGAGACTCCGTTATGGCCATGCCAACCATGCAACATTGCCCGCGCGACTTTAGTCGGGATCGAAGCCAGAGCTGTCCCATCAAAAATCCACCTAGGAGGCAAATACCTTACCCAAGCTTTTTTTTCAGATTCAGCCACAAATGCTACAGAAACGCCACCCAAATGATTTGAAAGATAATGATACTTCGCACATGCCACTGCGTGTGGCTCTTGAGCTAGTTCGAGCTTATGAAGCCCAGGTATAAATTTTTCGTGATGCTGCCGTCTAAATAATGCCTGAACTACTTCAGCCGCGCAATCCTCACCTTTCTCAGACAGCAATGTAAGCAAAACACCAGTTAGGTAACGATGGAATAAATCACTTAATGCCGAATTATCTTTTTCATGCGACTCAGGAACTGTCCTCATAACTACATCGTGACAGCTACTTCGTATAGCAACACTTTTAATTACCGTAATAATTTGCTCCTAAATCAAATTATTATCGTTAGACCCAAAGATCTCAACAAGCTTAAATGGTCAAAGAAACACTTTATCGATATAGATCAGCGCTACCTCATTCAAATAATAGACCTGAAATAGTCAGATTCTTACCAACCACCAAAGTGAACAATTCCGTTTTCGCCAACTGCATCTAATGGTCTTCGCTCACGATTTGCACTTTTCCCATCTCCCTCATCCGAACTTTTAGGCCATCCAATTGCAATTGTGCCGACTGGAACCCGACCAGGGGGAACGTTTAGGGCTCTGGCTATGGCCGGGGCCTTATCGAACATACCAAAAAAGAGAACCCCAAGGCCCGCATTTATAGCAGCGTACTGAAGGGCCATAGCACTAAAAGCACCATCAACAAGCCAGTATTCCGTTGACCAAGCTTCCCTAGACTTTCCAAGCCCTGTAGAAACCTTGTCTTCTTCGGAATAGCGTTCTAAATAGGCGTCTGGATCAGCCCAAATTGTCACTATCACTGGAGCTTTGAGCAATGACTTCCATTTAAATGTTTCTCGCCTCTCCACCGGCAAGGAGACACCCCAATAATGACTAGTCTCTGCGCCTTGGAGAACCACGAAATCGAACCCTTGACTGTTGCCCGCAGAGGGAACTCTTCTCGCCTGATCTAGCACGTGACGCAGCAAGCTTTGGTCTACCGGTAAGTCGGAGAAAGACCGAGTCATTTTCCGCCTGCGAACTAGGTCTTCGAAGTCCATACGAAAAATCTCCTTAGGAACCCTCTCGTAATTTACTCTAGGAAACTAAACCAGTTTTGCTAAGTCTTCGCGAGTAGCCCAACCGAACACTAAAAGAGCATCGCCATTCTTAGCATCGTGTCCGCTAAACAGTTCACGAAGCTCCAATTCTGTGTCTTCGGGATCCACTGCAATGTGGTCTATGACCAACGACGGGACTCCCTCCCCACAAACTTTAAACTCTTTGGCTTTATAATCACCGCGAACATCAAAGCGCTTTGCTAATCGCTTTCCCCACGCGCGATCTTCCCCATTAGCCTCATAACCAGGGCGCGGAACTACCCTGTCCAAGGACTTAAAAGCGCCGAATGCGGCAGGATCAGCCATCTGCGCAGCTACCAAAACATCTTCATCTGGAAAAGCAAGAACTGCCCGACGCAGTTGCTCTCCGATCAAGGAACGCAAAGCACTTTCCCGTTCGCTCGAACGGCCTACTCCAGCTAAACCGATTAGCACGGTTGGATCTCCCCCCACACGTTCCAATGTACAAAACCCATAGGCAGCTAGTTTGTCACCATCTCTCACTTGTGTGGAAAGCACCCAAGCCTCACTTTGCTTAGAGATCTCACCAATATCGAGGATCAGACTTTCGTCGGACAATAAATCCGCCATCTCCTCTATCTCAGCATCACTGAGAGCAGTGCAATCTTTAGTATCTGAGGTCATAGCCATATCGAAGAAGCCCTCATTTATTGAACCGTTAGAGCATACAGCTCATTCAGCAAAACTTGAACCTTTAAGTTAAACGTTTCCATCACAAATAGACGCCTCCCGGATGCTTCTCGGCACCTTCTGCATCAGCACCTTCAGGATTCGTTAGCCCTGCGGGCAACGCCCCTTGCCTCATCTCTAAAAGTTGTCTTTGTGCCATCATCTGTTGAGCAGCTACAGCTGCTTGGATACCATGAAAGAGCCCTTCAAGCCACCCAACGAGTTGAGCTTGAGCTACGCGCAACTCAGCCTCAGATGGAGCTTCCGAGTCAAAGGGAAGCGCCAAACGTTGAAGTTCTTCTCTTAATTCAGTTGATAGCGCACCCGAAAGCTCACTTACAGATTGCTCGTAAATCTCTCGCATTCGATCTCGACTCGCCTCATCTAACTCCGCTTGGCGCACCTCATCTAACAGAGTTCGAATCATCGCACCGATCCGCATCACTTTAGCGGGTTCGGATACTGCTGGTGCAGTTCCCAATAGTTCACCCGCAGCTGCTAGCCCAGGGTCAACGATTGCAGGCTCAACGAGCTCAGCTTTTTCTAACTGATCTTCTTGCATCTCAGACATAAGAAAATACTACCGGCGTAATTGACCGCTGCGATTAGAAGATCAACAGTTGAATTCGATTATTGGAACAAGCATTTCTTCAGCAGTCAGACTTCCATGTCTACCCAACATCTCCGGCCCGTCCGGCAGACTTGGATCTATATAAGCAACAGCCTCGCGAGCCACTAACGCCACATCCCCTAAACGATTTCTTGCTTCAGGTGTCAGTTTGGGCCCAAACCAACCTTCGTCAAGCACTTTTTCTACATCCACCACCCAAGCATTATCTTCATAACGCGTACTTTCAGCAAGTAATGCCTTTGCTTCCTGCCGTCGCGCATGCAACCAGGTAAATCTTGCCTCACCAGAAGTGGAAGTACATAGACGCAAGATATCCCGATCAATTTCAATTACTGACCTACCAACCTCAACTAATCCATGATCTGCAGTAACCACCAGCGTTATATCTGTCGGAAGTTCATCGACTAGCCTCTGCACAAGCTGGTCGACAAACGCCAGCTCATCCAAATAGTGTTCATTCATTCCATGGACATGGGAAATTTTGTCTAGGCCATCGTAATAAGCGTATACAAGTTTTTCGCCTAACTTTATAGCATTTTTAACTTGTGTGATCATGGTAAATGGTGTCCACCAACCAGCTAATTTAGCATTCCTCAAATGGGCTTCTGTGAAACCCGTATTCTTAAATTCAGCTCGCGTAACTACAGTTGGTGAAGAGTTAAGAAATGGCTCCACAGGCTGGAATTCAGCTGGCGGTATTTCTGTTAAGGCATCGAAACCTCCTGCTGACCACCGTAAACAATTCAATAAACCTTCCGGAGTTCTTACTCTATAACCAATTATTCCATGCTCTCCTGGGGCTACTCCTGTAGTAATTGACGTCAAGCCAGCAGCCGTTGTACTCGGAGCAACAGTAGTTATTGCTTGACCATTACCGCCGGCTAGAAACGGAGCAGCAGCTGCGTACCTCTGCAATTGATTCCAGCCCAAACCATCAATAACGAGGACCACTGCCGCTTTCGCACCTATCGCATCCTCAGATATGACGTTGTTTGCCCAACCGCCTATCAAACCTGGCATGATCGATGTCACACACAGGTTATTATGATCAGGCAAAGTTAAGTTCAAGTCCGACTCAAATAAATCCACACTACTAACCTACGACTTAACAATCCATAGCAGCGCAGCGGGTACGATAAGTTGTGGCTGTATCTACAAGAGGTGACTACGCAAGCAGAGCTTTACTGTCTCTGGCTTTAAACGATGAGGGTCTCCCTACTTCCGTTCGTGATATTGCGACTAGAACAGGGTTGCCTCAGCCGTACCTCGAACAAATTCTACTGGCCTTAAAGGGGGCGGGCCTAGTGAAATCCAAACGTGGAGTAGGCGGCGGCTACGTTTTAGCTAAATCCGCCGAACAAATTACAATCGGCTCGATAGTCAGGGCAGTTGACGGACCAATTGCCCTTGGAGACTTCGGCCAACCTCATCAAAATAATGCATGTAATCACGAAGGCCAGTGCGTTCTTTTATCCATCTGGAGTGATGTAAGCGTCTTGATGCAGAAGCGGCTTGATTCCTACACTCTCGCAGAAGTAGCAGATCTTACCAAAACCAAATAACGGTGGCCTAATTCCACTTCAGGAATCTGACTTTGCATTCCTGAATAATTTAAGCGCCAATTGGAAATCTTCAGGCGGCCGCTCTTCAAACGAAAGCCACTCACCGCTGATTGGATGATTGAAAGAAAGCTCCGTCGCATGCAGCAACGGCCTGTTTATCTCAAACGGATCTTTGCGACCATATATCGAATCTCCAAGAACTGGTAGACCAATAGCCTTCAGATGCACACGTATCTGATGTGTTCGTCCAGTGTCCAGGGTGCATCTGACTAACGAAGCCACCACAGGCTCATGCCAAGTCTCTAGGGTCTCATAGTGCGTTCTTGCGTCTCTTCCCTCAGCGCTAACTGACATACGCGTCCGAGCTCGACGACTTCGACCAATTGGAGCATCAATTGTCCCAGTCGGTGCGTCCGCAATACCAGATGTGATGGTCAAATAAATTCGGCCCATTGTGCGCTCAGCTAGTTGCTCAACAAGGTGGTCATAAGACTCTTGTGTCCGACCAACTACTAATAGCCCGCTGGTGTCACGATCTAGCCTATGAATAATCCCAGGTCTCTCTTTTTGTCCAACTTCTCTGATATCTGGAAACCTTGCCACAAGTCCATTTACTAACGTATCTTGCGCATGGCCAGGTGCCGGATGAACAACCAACCCAACAGGCTTATTGATAATTATTAAATAGTCATCGAGGTACACCACATCAAAATCTATATTTTCGTTCGCTTCCACATGAATATCGTCAATTACTTTCGGATCGGCGAGGTCCACCTCAACTAACTCGCCTTCTGCTACCCGTCGGGTCGGAGAAAAAGTAATAATCTCGTCGCAATACACGCCATTTTCTTGGATCACCTTTCGCACAGCACTCCGGCTCAATCCGGTCATGAGCGCTACTACACGGTCAAGGCGCTCGCCTGCTAGGGCTGATGGAACAATATCTTTCATCCTTCAAGCATCCGAATTTCTCGCCCCAAAGCTTTTTGCCTTTAGACCATTCTTGTCTTGTTTCCACAAGTAATAAACCAAAGAACCTACACCAACGACAATACCAGCATCTGCGAGATTAAAAATTGGCCAAAACTGCAGATCAATAAAGTCCACTACAGCGCCTTGCCCCCACCCATCTCCGCGAAAAATTCGATCTGCCAAATTGCCTAAAGCCCCTCCCAAGATTAAGCCAAGCGAAATCACTCCACCAGTAGCTTCGATTTGGTTTTTCATCCGTATCAGCATTACCGAAATTACTAAAGCAACAACTCCGACCCATGGCCCATAACCCTTAGCTGTGCCAAAAGCAAAGCCAGTATTCGAGGCTAGAAAAAATCTTAAGATCCAAAACACTTCAACCGGGCCGTCCTCTAAACGACTCAAAGCAAGCGATTTAGTGAACTGATCTAAAGCAAGCAGAGCTGAACTTACGTTAAAAAGAATGAAGGTCCTGCGACGTTTAATCGAACTAACCTCCATGCACCTATCGCCAAGACATTCCGGCCGCCTTCTCAGCTACCCGCATGTTTGCGTGAGGAATAGCTTCGAGACGCTCTTTCGGGATCGGCATACCTGAAACGACACAAACCCCATAGCTGCCATCTTTTAGCCGAAGTAAAGCAGCATCTATCTCCTCGACTGCAGCGAGAGCCTGAGCAGACAACTGTAAGTCTCTGTCCCGTTCCACAGCGATTGAATCACCTTCGCCTGACTCCTCGTCAAATTGAACGTCACCAGGCTCACGATCTTTTGCGAGTTGAGCGGCTTCTGCCTGCAAAAATTCAGCATGACGTGTATAACGCGCCCTTTCAGCTAACAACGATTCTTTTTGTTTAGTAAGCCATGCAGGAGTAAATCGATCTTTAGCCAAAATTTTCTTCTTAGCCACCGCTTTCTTAGCCGCAGGGGCCTTCTTGGCCACCGCTTTCTTAGTCACAGGGGCCTTCTTAGCCACCGCTTTCTTAGTCACAGGGGCCTTCTTAGCCGCAGGGGCCTTCTTAGCCGCAGGGGCCTTCTTAGCCGCAGGGGCCTTCTTAGCCACCGCTTTCTTAGTCACAGGGGCCTTCTTAGCCGCAGGGGCCTTCTTAGCCGCAGGGGCCTTCTTAGCCACCGCTTTCTTAGTCACAGGGGCCTTCTTAGCCACCGCTTTCTTATTTTTTGCGTCTCTAGTCATAACTCCCTACCCAAGTAATTGGGAACTCAAAAGGTGACGCATTATATGGCTAGATGGACGCAAAGCAACTCTCAGGCGAACAGGAAACTGAATAAGACGTTCTCGGCGTCGCGATACGATACGCTAGCTAATCGCATTGGCTGCCTAGGATCAACAATGAGCGACTCTTCAAATTCTCCTTACCCACAAGTTCCAAATCGGCCGGATTTTCCGGCTATCGAAGAGCGTGTCCTCGCGCTTTGGGAAAAAAATAAGAGTTTTGAAGAATCGGTGACTAACAGATTATCTAATAACGAATATGTCTTCTATGATGGCCCCCCTTTTGCCAACGGACTTCCGCACCATGGCCATCTACTTACCGGCTTCGTTAAAGACGTTGTCCCTCGTTATCAAACTATGCGCGGTAAAAAAGTTGAACGAAGATTCGGCTGGGATTGCCATGGGCTCCCTGCTGAGATGGAAACCGAACAAGAGCTAAATGTCAGTGGGCGAGCCGCTATCACTGATTACGGAATCGAAAACTTCAACGCTCAATGCCGTGAATCAGTCCTTCGTTACACAAGTGAGTGGGAAGAAACCGTTACCCGTCAGGGACGCTGGGTAGATTTCAATAATGACTACAAAACAATGGACTTATCCTACATGGAATCAGTCATGTGGGCATTTAAGCAGCTTTGGGACAAGGGTCTTATCTACGAGGCATTCCGCGTCATGCCCTATTCGTGGGGAGCTGAAACACCGCTCTCCAATTTTGAAATTCGCCTTGATGACTCGACAAGACCAAGACAAGACCCAGCTGTAACGGTAGGTTTCGAACTAGAAAGTCCTCTTTTCGGCTATGACTCACTTCAGGTCCTGGCCTGGACCACCACTCCTTGGACATTACCTTCAAATTTAGCGCTAGCGGTAGGAGCTGATATTGATTACTCAATCATCTCTACCAACGACAACAACTATCTAATTGGGACAGAGACACTTCCGAAGTACGAAATTGAACTAGGTAATTACTCTGTCCTCAAAACTGCAAAGGGCTCTGAACTGGTAGGGCTCCGATACAAGCCACTATTCTCATTCTTTGCGGAACGAGATGACGCTTTTCGGATCCTTTCAGCTGATTTTATCGATACTGCAGAAGGTACTGGCGTTGTCCACATGGCGCCAGGATTCGGAGAGGACGATCAACTTGTCTGCGAATCGAACGACATACCAATAGGGTCTGTCGTTCCAGTTGACGACAAGGGATGCTTCACCGATGATATTCCTAACTGGGCTGGTCTAAACGTTTTCGATGCAAACCCAGAAATCATCAAAGAACTAAAAAATAGGAACCGCGTACTGCGACACGAAACCTACGAACACAATTACCCACACTGCTGGAGAACAGACACTCCTATCATCTATAAAGCTATTTCATCGTGGTATGTAAAAGTCACCGATATACGAGATCGACTACAAGACATAAATCAAGAAATCAATTGGGTCCCGAACCATGTCAAAGACGGACGCTTCGGACAGTGGCTGGCAGGTGCAAGAGATTGGTCAATCAGCAGAAACAGATTTTGGGGATCTCCAATCCCAATATGGATCAGTGACGACCCTAATTATCCCCGCACAGACGTCTATGGGAGCCTTGATGAAATTGAAAGGGATTTTGGCACCAGACCGGTCGACTTACACCGACCGTATATAGATGACTTGACACGACCCAACCCTGATGATCCAACGGGTAGCAGCACCATGCGCAGGGTTCCTGAGGTATTAGATTGTTGGTTCGAATCAGGCTCAATGCCTTTCGCTCAAGTCCATTACCCATTCGAGAACAAAGACTGGTTTGAAGATCATTTCCCAGCAGATTTCATTGTTGAATACATCAACCAAACGCGAGGATGGTTTTACACGCTGCATGTTTTAGCCGGAGCGTTGTTTGACAGACCAGCTTTTCAAAACGTTATCTGCCATGGAATTTTACTTGCTGAAGATGGCAACAAACTTTCGAAACGACTCCGGAACTATACGGAGCCATCTGAAATTTTTGATCACCAAGGCTCAGATGCTCTCAGATGGTATCTTATGTCAACCAATATAGTGCGAGGCGGGGATACTCGCATTTCCAATAGCGGTATAGACGACGTAACTCGTCAGGTGCTAATACCTATCTGGAATGCCTACTCATTTTTCACGTTGTACGCCAATGTAGATAACTATGCAGCCTCGGCTCGCGTCGATTCCACCAATGTCCTAGACAGGTATCTACTTGCCAAAACACGCAATCTAGTAGAGCAAACTACTGCAGCGCTTGATGCCTATGACTTGCCCGGGGCAGCTTCCGAGATACAATCTTTCATTGATGCCCTGAACAACTGGTACATTCGCCGCAGTCGAGACAGATTTTGGGGTACCGGAAAGGAACAGCCTGCTATTGGCGATCCAGATGCGTATGACACGTTATATACAGTGTTAACTACTCTTGCTCGAGTCTCTGCTCCATTTCTGCCCATGATCATGGAAGAAATATACGGCGGACTCACAGGCGGGAAAAGCGTTCATCTAGAAGACTGGCCAGATCCGCAAGACCTTCCTTCCGATAATGCGCTCGTTGTAAACATGGACAAACTCCGAGACGCTGCTTCGACCGGTTTACGATTGCGAGAAGACGCTGGTTTACGAGTCCGACTTCCACTCAATACCGCTACTGTGGCTGGCAAAGGCGCTGAGGACCTGTCAGAAATCAGTAGCTTACTGGCCGAAGAAATTAACGTTCGTCAAATTATTTTGACCAATGAGATAAACGAACATGCTTCAATGATCCTTAAACCTAATGGCGAAATGTTAGGCCCAAGGTTAGGTAAGAGTGTTCAGAAGGTTTTCCAGGCGGCGAAACAGGGAACATGGAGTCGAACAGAAGCTGGAGTCGTAACCATAGCCGACGAATCTTTGCAACTAGGTGAATATGAGTTGCTTCTCGAACCGGTGGATCCAGGAACGACGGCTGCTTTAAAGACAAATGATGTGGTCGTGATCTTGGATGTAAACGTAACTCCGGAGCTTCATGCTGAAGGAGCTGCGAGAGATCTCATACGGAGCATCCAACAAGCGAGGAAGGACAACGACCTCAATGTCACAGACAGGATTAGCGTTGAAATCAGATGGAGCCCCGACAACCTTCTCGACATTAAAACTCACGCAGCCACTATTTCGGAGGCCGTTCTAGCTGATTCTCTAAAATGGCTGCCGGGTAATGACGAACCATCAGTTGCTGTTGAAACAACTATGCGACAGTAATTTACTCTTCTTCTTTTTGCTGTGAGCTTTTAGCAATTAATTCAGCGAAGAAGGGGTCTTCCGCCTGCGCTGTCTGACCCGGTTCAATAGGAGATTTTTTAGCCTCTGAGTCATCAGTGTCACTATCTTGAGCAACTCCGCTAATGACTGGAACATCTTCCGAGCTTATACTTTGCGAGATAGCTAGATCTTTTGGAGAAACTCCCGAAATCACAGGTTGCTCTTCTTGAGGAGTGTTCGACTCCCCGCCGAGATCTCGGGCAATGTCTCCAAGAGCGCTTCGCCTGCTCTCGATCAGCCCCGCTAGCTGTTCCGCTTCTTTACGACGCTCAGACGCCTTAATTTCCAGATCTTGTAGTTCTGATTCAAGCTGCGATCGACGGGAACCCTCCATCTCAACCGCAGCTTGCCCAGCTTCGGCCACAACAATATCTACTAGAAGATCAGCAACCTGGTCTCGTGTCGCCGCTATCACATCGTCTACAGCACCAGCAGCAGCAGAACGCGTCAATTCTACAAGCTCAGCCATGCGTTGGCTCTCAACCGAAGTTGGGGTCAACGCGACAACTGGCCCTTGTGGTCTCGAGATCGCAGCGCCATCTCCACTCAGTGCTATTTGCGGAGCCACTGAGCCTACGGCGACACTGTTACGTTCCAGCTCAGTAATTCGAGAGCTAACGTCTTCAAGGCGGTCTTGGAGATCGGTAAGCCCCATAGCGACTCGTAACAAAAAGTCATTAACTGCGGCTCTATCGTATCCGCGAAATTTTTCGGGAAACTGTTGCGTCTCGAGTAAACGGGGGGTCAACTTCATGATGCCATCATAGTAATCAATTCAAACGCGCGAAGCGGTTTATTGGACCTACCCACATTGAAGAATTCTTCCCATCAAAACTGCTTGAATTAGAATCAACACGATAATTGGTGAAAGATCCAGGGACATACCACCTAGACGCAACGGCGGCAGCGCCCGCCTCAGAGGGCCCATAACAGGCTCCGTTATCCGAACTAAAATCACGCGCACTGTTGCTACAGGACTGTTTCCAGCAATCGGAATCCAACTAAAAATTATTCTCCCAAAGATCGCCAAGACAAATAAATTACAAATAGTGCATAGAATAGTGATCACAAAATTCCAAACCAATAAGGGCTTGCGCCTAAAAACGAATAATTAATAATGCAGCCCACGCTCTTGAAGGCGCTGGCGTTCTTCTTCAGCAAGGCTCACGTTAGATGGGGCAAGCAGATAAACCTGATCCGCCACTTTTTCCATATTCCCGTTGAGCGCATAACAAAGACCACTCGTAAAGTCGATTAGTCTTCTGGCGAGATCTCGATCGGCTGCTTGAAGGTTTATTATCACAGGCTGGTCGGCTTTAAACCGGTCAGCAACTTGCTGCGCCTCATTGAATGACCGAGGAGCTATCACATGCGGTTTAGCACTAGAGATCGGAATTGTCCTAACAGATCCTGTTGACGTGATACCAGCCGCAGTCAAGTTACTTCTTTGCCCCTCATCGTAATCCAAACTCGAGTCATCAGAGCTATTATTCCTGGGGCTGGTTACTACAGTTACTGCACTTTCTCCCCTTTCAACTTCCGCAGGCGTGAATTGCCCATTCGCCTGTTGACTGTTTAGATCGTCGTAGTCCTCATCTGGACCGAGACCCAAATAGAGCATTGCTTGTCGCCACATTGAAGCCATCGGACCTCCTTCTGACTTTGAGGGTATCGCGCTTGGAGCCTTCTTACCGCGCACCGAAGAGAGCAGTTCCAACTCTTACCATTGTGCTTCCAGATTTAATCGCAATCTCAAGATCACCAGTCATTCCAATGGATCTCTCTACCAGTCCGTGCGTGTCAGCGAAAGCGCACAATTCTCGGAAAGATTTTTCAATCACTAAAGGCGATCCACGAGGGGCAATTGCCATACACCCAATAGTTTCCAAGCCAGCGCCGACGGCGCTCTCGAGCAGCGCGGTTGCGTTATCTAGGCCGCATCCGCCTTGACTACTTTCTCCCGCCAAATCTAGCTGCAGCATTATTTTCGCATTCGGGCAACGTTTCGCTATCTCGTTAATCAATGCGACACGATCAACACTTTGCCAAACATCGACATAGTTGCTTACCAGTTTGATTTTATTAGTTTGCAGACCGCCAATAAAGTGAACTTTGAACGAGTTTTTCTCGATGTTCGATAGCTTTTCATATTTCATTTTCAATTCTTGTGCGTAGCTCTCACCAATAAATTCACAACCAAGACCGACAGCGGCTCGTATCGCCCACGCCCCAAACCCCTTTGTAACAGCAACAATTTTCACAGTATTCGGGTCGACGCCACAGCCCGCTATTCTTGATTTCACGTCTTGAAAGCGTTCTTCAACAATTTCAAATGGCAGCGCCGTTTCATTAGGAGCAGTCAAGGCCGTGGTTCAATTTCAGTCAGCATTGCCATCCGTCCGATGTCACCATTTTTACGATAAGAGAAGTACCGTTCATCAGCGCTCGTGCAACGGTCCACGTTATGGTCCACTTGGACCCCTGATTTTTCAAGTTCTGAAAAAACCCAACTCGAAAGATCTAGAGCTGGAAATCCCGCAGCAGTGGCACCGATTAAATGCATTCCGAACTCTTCCCCAAGGCGCTTCAAGTCGCTGTTCCCAAACTCGTATTCATCTACCTTGATGTGTGGCCCGATAATTGCTCGCGGGTTGCATTTTCTTTCCTTAAAAATATTTGCTGCAGCTCCGATAACACCCGATGCTAGGCCCCGCCAACCCGCATGAACTGCGACAAAACACGAGCCGCCATACATCGTAATAGGTACACAATCCGCAGTTTTTATGACACAAATAACGCTAGTAGCTTCAGTAAACAAGCAATCAGCTTTCGCCATGTCTAGATGGCCGCCGCTCGAGACAGTTGCAACTGAAGCACCATGAACTTGTTCCGTTACAGCCCAGTGCTCACGTTCTTCCAAGAATGCCACTTCACTATTTACATCTCCGTCTTGGCGGTCAGTGAAACGCACTCGTAGCGTGCTTCCATTTTCTAAACCCCGAGAAAAACTAAGCAAGACAATCCCGACTCTCCTCAAGCCAAACTTTTCGTTAACTTATTAAAAATTCTCTCAACGAAGGAACGATGGAACATCAATATCATCGCCACCGTCATCGTCATCATTACCATTCGAAAAAATATCAGTTATTAACTCATCTTCTTCTAATAGTGGGTCGGAATCAAAAGTTGTCGCTGCAGATTTAGCTCCGTCTTCCCAACGGTCAAACCCGGCTGCGATAACAGTCACTCTGATTTCTTCACCGAGGCTGTCATCGATAACGGTTCCAAAAATTATGTTCGCATCTGGATGAGCAACATCTTGAATAACAGAGGCAGCTTCATTAACTTCGTACAAACCTAAGCCGGTAGCCGCGGTAATGTTCAGCAATATACCCCGTGCACCATCAATCGATGCCTCTAAAAGTGGACTAGCCACAGCTTGCCTTGCAGCGTTTTCAGATCTTTGCTCTCCATGAGCCCGACCGATACCCATCAATGCCGATCCAGCATTTGACATTATCATTTTAACATCTGCGAAGTCTGTGTTTATCAAGCCTGGAGTTGTAATGAGGGTTGTGATGCCCTGGACTCCCTCACGAAGTACATCATCGGCCATGTTGAAGGCATCGACCATAGTCGTTCGTTCGTTTGCAACTGATAAAAGTCGGTCATTTGGGATAACTATCTGTGTGTCAACTTTATCCCTTAGCTTCTGAATGCCTTGATCAGCTTGAACTGAACGCCTGCGTCCTTCAAATCCAAATGGTCGAGTGACAACGGCAATTGTCAAAGCACCGCACTCCCGTGCTATCTCCGCCACTACCGGCGCACCACCAGTCCCAGTTCCACCGCCTTCGCCAGCAGTTATGAAAACCATGTCAGCACCTTGCAGCACATTCGTGATTTCTTCCCGATGCGCTTCAGCAGCTTGCTCCCCGACTTCTGGATCGCTTCCCGCGCCCAACCCTCGAGTTAAATCACGCCCAATGTCAAGTTTGACATCTGCATCGCTCATCAGGAGAGCTTGCGCATCTGTATTAACAGCAATGAACTCGGCTCCCTTTAAGTCTGCTTCGATCATTCTGTTGACAGCGTTGCAACCTCCACCGCCTACGCCAACAACTTTGATTATCGCTTGATAGTTCTGGGGAGAAGCCATCTGGTTTCCTATTTCTCGGGAAAAATCTACGTCTGAACCAACAGACCGGGCACTAGTTCAAAGTACCGATAGATCGTCTTGAGAACAAGACAATGTAGGGTCTTTCCTATAGTTTCCCACAACTGCACGGATTTATTTAGTCAATCACCAGATTCTAGGTTTCTAGCTTTGTGGGCGCACTACCGGCAAATCGGGAACCGAGACATCAATAAACGCTCCACGAAGTTCTCCTTCTCGAACTTCTACGACCATCGTAGCCAAAGAGGCTACTTTCGCTCCCAACCGAGAATCATCGCCCATTACTATATTCTCTCCTGTCCTAAGTCGAATCCTTATGTCAGATCGGCTATCTCGATATATAGCTTCGATGTTTTCGTATAGCTCTTGGGGCACTGCTTCAAGAATCGCTAATAACGCACCACTGTCTTCTTCTAAAAAAGTTCCTGGTTCGGAGGCTGCTCTGACTCCCGATAGCCTTGGGTAGGAACTCGGGTTCGCAAGGGCACCTGTCAGCACTGCCCTATTTCGATCGACTAGAACCCATTTCGAAGGAGCCGATAGAGCTAATGCGATGGGACGTCGCTCTTTCACATTCACGACGACTAGACCTGACCATGAACGATCGACACGAGCTATTTCGACCCATGGCAATTTCGTTAAAACTTCTTCGGATTCTGAGATCTTCAAACCAACTAGTCTGGAATTCATTCCAAACTCCAATGAATTGGCAATTTCATTGAAAGTCAGTCTGGTTAAACCCCGAATTTCGATTTGATCAACATCCAAGAATTCAGATCGGATCGTGATGACAAGACTTCCAAATACAGTAGCAAGACACGCTAACGACAAAGCCAAAATTTTGACCATCTTTCTAGATTGGCCAGCTTGATTATTTTCCTCAACTTCGTCAATCATTGATCCCTAGGAACCTTCACCGAAACCAACGAATCGAATTTCTGAAGTAAGCGTAATTCGAGAGTGCTTCTCTACGGCCGATCGCACGTAATCGATCAAAGCCTTTACATCTTCTGCCGAACCCCCAGGTTCACATTGAATAAAATTGGCGTGGCGAGGAGACACAAAAGCGCTACCTATGCGCAAACCTTTTAATCCTGCTTCTTCAATCAATGATCCAGATGTTCCGTTCACAGGATTAATAAATACCGATCCAGCATTTTGTCCGCCCGGTTGGTTGTCTCGCCTCCATCGAACGATCTCAGAAAGTAGATCTTGACCATCGCCACGAAGATCTGGATCACATTTAAACCGAGCGGACAATACAATTTCGGATTGCTTAACGTTACTGCTTCGGTAACGAAAATCTAGTTGGCGAGCCGTTCGCTGCTGGACCGTGCCATTTCGCAAGTCCATTATTCGTGCCGCAACCAAGCTGCTCGATGTATCGCTTCCATGTCCCCCGGCATTCATTCGAATAGCTCCGCCTACCGATCCAGGAACCCCGACCATCCACTCAAGTCCCGAAAGTTTTTCGTTAACAGCCTTACGAGCTAGGACAGGCAAAGGAACAGCGCCACCGACCGTTACTTCAAGGCCATTCACGGCAATTTCGCCGAATTGTTCGGAAAGGACGACGACTATTCCCTCGAACCCTCGATCGGAGACCAGCAGATTAGAACC
>Ga0315316_10000092_pt1 | contig 44577 bp, 24 predicted proteins | sample M160m3416metaG_FD_203702 | JGI IMG/M metagenome (GOLD analysis project Ga0315316, IMG submission 203702) | Ammonia-oxidizing marine archaeal communities from Monterey Bay, California, United States - M1 60m 3416 | ecosystem: Environmental > Aquatic > Marine > Intertidal zone | place: USA... | reverse complement strand
CTGTTGGTTGCAGTGGTGCGGGCAGGTCAACTTCCGCAGCCTGCCTGGCACAGTTCGGGCTGACGCCGAAGTCCAGACGCGGGCTGGTTGCGAGTGAGGCGGTGGATGTGCTGGATGCGTTGTGAGCGTGTGGGGGGGCATCCCAGCCACACAGAATATTAATCCTACGCCGTTTTCTATAGAGGATGCTCCACATGGTCACTCCTCATCTTTGGGTGGAGCTTCCATCGTGTCGTCGGACAATTCGGCAAGCTTGGCTTCAATCGCATTAAGCCGCTTGTAAACTTTATCCAAGTGAACCAATGCCAGAACGGACAAAGTACAACCTGATACCGATACAGGAATCCATATCCCACCGATTTCATTACCCCCAAGAGACAAAGTCGTGCACACAGACACCGGTAATCGGCGGCGAATCCCCGGTTCAAACCGAGCAGGCCGGACGGCTCCCCTACGGAAACTGTCATCATGATCAACCGGATTTCATTGGAATTGATCGGCCCCTTTTTCGAGATGGGCAACTCGGAAATGAAGGTACACACAGTAGGCAAAGATCATACAAAGCATGCCATAGTTGCCTGTGAATTCCCAGTCATTCTCAATCAGGTGAAATACAAAAGCCATGACCCCCCAAATAAAAAACAGCACCGAAATTAGGTGGGCGGAACGTTTTTTCGCCATTGTGTCGTCTCCGAAATAAGTCTGTGTTGTTGTTATTGTGACGCGAGCAGCCGTGAGTTGAACCGGGATGCCGCATGATTAGCAGGGGTTCAACGAATCGTAAAGGGCTCATGGCCCGGAGCATAACGGCGGAAATGGAAATACTTGGCCGAATTAAGCGATTCGTTTTAAATGCGTTTCTGAGCCTCAAAGAGTTTTGACGACGCGATCCAGCGGATATCATTTACAATCCGCAAATTAGGAATCCCACCTCGACCGCCTGCCGGAATATGAAAATTCGCTTCGCGCATCATCTCATGGTCGCGGCCACGCTGCTCACGGGAACAACTGCAACCGCACAGCCTGGCCCAAAACTTTCACAAACGCTCACGGGCCATCTGGGCCCGGTGACGATGGCGGATTTCACCCCGGATGGCTGGGCCATCGGAACCTCAAGCTCTGATCACTCACTCAAATTCTGGAACGCTGTTACGGGCGATGAGCTGATAACATTGAACGGGAATGCGGCCCCCGTCAGCGCGCTGGCTATCAGTCCGAACGGGCGAGTGCTGGCCAGCGGGGCCCGGGACAACACAATCAAGTTGTGGGATGTCCCGCAGGCAAAGGCACTGCGAAGCCTTGCCGGTCATCAGGCTGCTGTCACATCGTTCGCCTTCAATGCCGAAGCCACGCGTTTTCTCTCCGCGAGTCGTGACAGCACAATTCGCCTGTGGGACACGCAAAAGCAGGGCGACCCGATTGTCCTCAAAGACCACATCACCGAAGTCACGGCAGCTGCCTGGCGAGCCGACCGGAATCAGATTGCCACTGCCGACGCTGCAGGTTTTATTCGACTTCGGCGAACCATCGACAACGCTGCGGAAGGGACAATCGGGGCGCATCAAGGCGCAGTCACTGCGTTGTTCTATCACTCTAACAACCGCCAGATAATTTCGACCGGAGCTGATGGCCTGGCCAAGGTCTGGCAATTGCCGATTACAGAATCTCGTGCTGTAGCCAGCGCAGAACAACCAGTCGACGGTGCCACAATCAGCACTGACGGGCAACTGCTTGCGACTGCAGGAAGCTTCAACGGTCGCCCGACGATTGTAATTCAAAGAATCGATGACGGATCAATCGTGACTTCGCTGCTCGGACACGAAGCTCTCGTTACATCGCTGGCGTTCAACAGCAACCATTCACATCTTATCTCCGGTTCGGAAGACGGAACGGTCCGTGTGTGGGACATCGCAGATTCCAAATTCCCCGAATTATTGAAGTACACCGGACACGACTCTGCCGTGCAGGCAGTCCAGTTTGCTGACACGGCGACAGTCCTGTCTGCCGGCACGGACGGGACAATTCACCAGTGGAAGCTGGCAGATGGTGAGCTTGTCCGCAGCATCGAAGGACACGCCGGCCAGGTCAGCGCATTGGCTGTTTCCGCCACAGTCGTTGCATCGGCTTCAGCCGACGGAACAGTTCGGTTGTGGAACAAAAGCAACGGCATGGCCGTGCGTACAATCGAGCACGGCTCACCCGTCAGGCACATCGCAGTCAGCGTGGATAACACAAAAGTCGCTTCATGGGGGGACAATCGGCAACTCAAACTCTGGCAGGCCGCGGATGGTTCGTTACTGAAAACGGTGAACACGACAGAGCAGGATTTAACATCGCTGGCGTTCAGCCCCAACAGCCAGCAACTGGCGGCAACCGTTGCCAGCGATGTTCGCGTCTGGCAGACCAGTGACGGCGGCGAATTGCAGTTCTTTCGCGAACACGCAATGCCGACGAAAACCGTCTCTTATTTACCCGATTCAAAGACACTGATCTCAGTGGACACCGGTAACAGCGTCCGACTGTCAACCGTGTCCGCCGTCCGTTCGATCATCGCTCACGAAAGCAGTATCGTCAACGCGGCTGTGTACCAGGGCGGAAACGCTCTCGCGACGGTCGCGGGCGATGGCATTGTCAAGCAGTGGACGACATCCAATGGTCAGATGACGCGTGAGTTCACGACTGAAGGTGCGATGTTGCAGTCAATCACCGCAACCATCAACAGCCAGTACATCGCCGCCGGCGCTATGGACGGACGTATCTTCGTCTGGAACAGCGGCAACGGCTCGTTAACGGCTGAGTTCAAGACACCAGCGGCGGCAACGGCCCTGTCCTTCAGCAACGAAACGGCTCTGAAGCTGGCAGTTGCAGGAGCCGATCAGAAGCTCCGGTTCTTCGCACTGAGTGACCAGAGCCTGCTGCAGGAAATCGCCGTCGACTCACCGATTCAGCAGATTGCGTTCCTCCCCGGCAACACAAGCGTCGCCGCAGCCCACGAATCAGGTGTACTGGCCGAATGGGCGTACTGCTCGCCGGTGCTGACGCGCAACATGACCGGACACTCCGGCGGCATCTTCAACCTGGCCTTCACCAACGACAGCACGACGCTGGTTTCCGCCAGTGCCGACAAGACGGTGCGCATCTGGGACGCGATCACAGGGCGCCAGATTCGCACACTTAGTGGCCACCAGGGGGCGGTCTTCGGCCTGGCTCTCAGTGCAGATTCGCTGTGGATCGTGTCGGCCGGCGGAGACGGCACAATACGGCTGTGGGATCGGCTCAGCGGTCGGCAGCTGAAACAGATCAACGCTACAGGCGCGCTATACACGGTCGCCATCCATTCCGATGGCAAAACTGTCGCTGCGGCCGGAATCGATCGCAAGGTGTTCGTCTACGACGTATTCGATGGCACGCTAAAGGCAACGCTGGAAGGCCATCCCGACTACATTTACCGAGTCACATTCAATCACCGTGGCGACCGTCTGCTTTCCTGTGGCTACGGGGGCCATCTGATCGTCCGGGAGTTCCCCAGTGGACGACAACTCTACACGACACGTGCCCAGGGTGTGCTGAACTCAGTCGCCTACTCGCCTGACGATTCCCAAATCGTCGTGGCATCCGATGACGAAATCGCTCAGATTCTGAACCTGCCCACTAACGCACGCTGAAATGCTCCCGGAGCCGCCATGAACGACTACATTCGCATTTGCGTCACAACACTCATTCTTCTGACTGCGAGCAACAGCATCAAGGCGGCTCCGCCAGGATTTCCCGGCCTTGGTGCGCCCGGCGAATTGACCGAAATCGCATTTGAACAGAGTGGCGAGACAGTGCTGCGTGGAAAGAATGCACGACGACAGGTTGTCGTTACCGGAAAGTACACCAGCGGACAGTTGCACGATCTGACTCAGCAACTCACATATAGTGTCGACAACCCAAGCATTCTACAGGTCGACGGGACGGGGCTGGTCACGCCTCTCTCAGACGGCGATGCCACAATCACGGCAAGCGAACCAGGGGGAAAACAGACCACTCTTAAACTCACTGTCGAACGCTGTCAGCAGCAGTTACCGGTTAACTTCGCCAACGAAATCGTGCCAATCTTTACCAAGTTAGGCTGCAACGCAGGTGGCTGCCATGGTAAATCGGACGGTCAGAATGGATTCAAGTTGTCACTGCTTGGTTTCTACCCGAACGATGATTACGAGTACCTTGTGAAGGAAGATCGCGGCCGACGGATATTTCACGCCGACCCGGAGTACAGCCTTTTACTGACGAAGCCTTCCAACAAACTGCCGCACGGTGGCGGTCATCGCCTGTCACCCGACAGTTACGAGTGGCAGTTGATCACCAGCTGGATTGAGCAGGGAACGCCCTATGGACAGGAAGACGATCCGGTGATCGAACGTATTGAAGTGTTCCCGAAGTCGCGGTCGATGAATCCAGGAACGCGACAGCAGTTAATTGTCATTGCCCACTACAGCAACGGAACCACGCGGGACGTCACTCGCATCGCGACTTACGAAGCGAACGAACCCGAAATGTCCGCAGCCACGTCTACGGGCCGAGTCACCACCTCTGACGTGCCTGGCGACGTAGCCATTATGGTTCGCTTTCAAAGCCAGGTCGCCGTGTTCCGGGCAAACATACCTCTGGGCATCAAGTTCAAAGAGACTCCTCCGGAACGCACATTCGTTGATAAACACGTTTTTGCAAAGCTGCAAAATCTGGGCATCCCTCCGTCCGAACTATGCGATGATGCGACATTCATTCGCCGTGTGAGCAGCGATATTGCCGGACAGCTGCCGACGGCAACCGAAGCCGAAACGTTCATCGAAGACAAGGCCCCGAACAAACGCGACAGCCTGATCGACAAGCTGCTGAACAGCTCCGAGTACGCCGATTACTTTGCCAACAAATGGGCAAACGTGCTGAGAAACAAACGCGTGAACGCCAATGACATCCCGTATACATTTCGGTTCCATGCGTGGATTCGTCGTGCATTCCAGAAGAACATGCCGTACGACGATTTCGTCCGCAACGTGGTTGCGGCGTCCGGAGACGCTGAGTCACATCCGCCGTCGGCGTGGTTCAAAGTCGCCGCAAGTTCGACCACGCAGATGGAAGACGCGGCCCAGCTGTTCCTGGGCCTGCGAATTCAATGTGCCCGCTGTCATCATCACCCGTTCGAAAAATGGAGCCAGAATGACTACTACGGTTTCGAAGCGTTCTTTAAGCAGGTGGGGCTGAAACAAAGCAGATATGCACTGAACAACGTACGTGACGCCGTCTATCATCGAGACGGTGTGGCGGTCGCACGAAATCCCAGAACAGGCAGCAATCTCAGACCCGCCGGACTCGGATCCGAACCACTCGACATTCCGGCCGATGAAGATCCGCGACACTACCTGGTGGACTGGATGAGTGCTCCGGAGAATCCGTTCTTTGCCAGAGCTCTGGCAAACCGCTACTGGAAGCATTTCTTCGGACGCGGCATCGTGGATCCCGAAGACGACATGCGGGCAACAAACCCACCGTCCAATCCACAGTTACTTGATGCGTTGGCTGCCCATTTCCTACAGAGCGGTTTCGACATGAAAGATCTGATTCGTCAGATCTGCCGTTCCAGCACTTATCAGCTGAGCTCTGAACCCAATGAACACAACGAACGTGACACACAGAACTTCTCAAGCTTTTACACAAGGCGATTAAACGCCGAGCCACTGTATGACGCCATCAATCAGGTAGCCGGAGTATCAGCTCGTTTCACTGGTGTGCCGGTGGGCACTCGTGCCACGCAACTGCCGGACAACGGTTTCAATGACTACTTTCTGCAGGTCTTCGGCAAACCCGAAGCCGCCAGTGCATGCGAATGCGAACGCAGCGCAGAAGCCAACCTTGCACAGTCTCTGCACCTGCTCAACTCAACCGATATTCAGGGACGACTGACCAACGGCAGCGGTCGCGCACGTCAACTGGCCCTGGATGAAGAACTGACAGATACACAGAAGATCACGGAATTGTACCTGTGGGCCTACTCACGCCTGCCCCGCTCAGAAGAACTTACGTTCCTGCTGTCGCAGATCGAAAACTACGAAAACAAGCAGCAGGCCTTTGAAGATATTCTGTGGGCGATTTTTAATACGAAAGAGTTTCTGTTCGTGAAATAGTGTGTTGAAGGCATCCCTGGAGGGGCAAGATGATGCAAACCGAGACAACGCCATGGCGGCACTTCGTCGATTCCATTCAGCTTGCTGCTGTTGTGGCGGTGCTGCTGTTCACGACTGATTCCGCATTCGCCCAACTGCCCGCGATTCGCATGGACGGTATCTTTCCGGCCGGAGCAGGAGCCGGAACAACCATCGAAGTAACGCTCTCGGGAAACGACCTTGATGATGCAGCGGAACTGCATTTCTCGCATCCCGGGATCACCGCCACACAAAAAATGGCAGAACCGACTGCATTCGTTAAAGAGGCATACCCGGTTCCCGGTCAGTTTGTTGTTACGATCACGGGTGATGTACCGGTCGGTACCTTCGATGTTCGTGTTCGCGGCAAATATGGACTTTCCAATCCGCGCGTATTCGATATCAGCAATGTAACGGAACTGAACGAAACGGAACCGAACAACGAATGGAAGCAGGCAACGGAAGTCGGGCTGACACAGATCGTCAACGGACAGATCAACGGCAACACCGACGTCGACGTGTTTCGCTTCGCTGCTGAGGCAGGTCAGAAAATCACCCTGGACTGTCGCGCACGTCGTATTGACTCGCTGCTGGATCCCGTGCTCAGCGTTTACGATGCCACAGGCCGTGAACTGATCAACAATCACAATGGTCACGCCCGCGAGGCGTTTGTTGATTTTACAGTTCCGGCCGACGGCGAATACCACGTGCAAATCGCGGACGCGCTTTATCGAGGTGGTGCCCACTTCGTCTATCGACTCGCGATCGGACCGATGCCGCATATCGACTACATCTTTCCACCGGCCGGCCTGGCTGGCTCGAACAGTCAGTTTACGCTTTTCGGCTGCAACCTGCCGGGTGGCCAGCTGTCCGAACTGTCCGTCAACGGCAGGCCTCTGGAAAAGCTGAACGTTAAGATCGCGTTGCCGGCAGATCCTTCCACCCAGCAACCCATGAATGGACGCGTGGATCCCGAACAGGCATTCATGGATGCAGTTGAATACAGAGTGCACGGACCGCGAGCGTTTTCCAATTCTGTCAGCGTCGGTATCACAACGACTCCGGTCGTCCTGGAAGTCGAATCCAACAATACACCTCAGCAGGCGCAGAAGCTCACTCCGCCCTGTGAAGTCGCCGGCCAGTTCTATCCCGAGCGTGATTACGACTGGTATTCGTTCGAGGCCAAACAGAACGACACGTGGACAATCGAAGTGATCTCTCATCGACTTGGACTGCCGACCGACGCTCAGCTTGTCATTCATCAGATCACAGTGGATGACAAGGGAGAAGAACAAGTGAAGGTCCTGCCAACTGCCGATGACATCGGCACACGCGATCGGGCTCAGTTTGATACCCGGACGGGCGACGCGGCATACCAGTTCACTGCGCCAGTCGACGGGCTGTATCGAGTACGAGTACGGGACGGGTTTAGTGCTCTGCAAAGTGATCCACGTCTGGTTTATCGGCTTGCTGTACGCCGGCAACAGCCCGATTTCCGCCTTGTAGCGGTACCGCAGGATCCATGGGGAGCGCTGGTGCTGCACAAAGGGGATCGCTCAACCATTGATGTGCTGGCCGAACGACGAGACGGGCTGGCAGAGCCGATTACACTTTCAGTAAAGGGGTTGCCCGCAGGCGTCACCAGTTCCGAAGTCAAGCTGGGACCTTCCATGACTGTCGCGACACTTGTTCTGACAGCCGCAGATAACGTAATGCCTGCGATCGCGGACCTGCAAATCGTGGGTGCAGCCACCATCGCAGGTCGCAACATAACACGCATCGCACGATGCGGAACGACAAACACATCCATGAGAATGCTGACTCCGAACCAACGCCCGCAGCAGAGCCTGCCGGCACGTGTCAGTCGTGGACTTGTGCTGTCAGTTGCCGACGGAGTTTCTCCATTCAAAGTAAAACTGAAGAATGACAAGGTCTGGGAAACCACCCGTGGCGGCATCCTGAAAATTCCTTACACCGCCACAAGACACAAGGATTACAAAGGGCCGGTTCAGTGTGTGATCGAGAATCTTCCCGCCAATATTACGCGTACGACCGTTTCCATTGCAGCTGCCAGTGCTGCGGGCGAATTTCCTCTGACGCTCCGCAGTAACACTCCGGCGGGAACGTACAGTGTACACGCGGGAGCGTTCGTCACGGCCTATTCCTACTCTCGTAATCCGGAAGCGGCGGAGACCGCCAGAATACGTAAAGAGGAAATGGACAAAGTCGCAGCCGCCGCGGCCGAAGCGGCGAAAGCGGCAACCGCGGCGAAGCAGCAGGCCGACAAGGCGGTAACGGGATCCGCCAATGCTGCCAAAGCCGCTGAGCAGAAGAATACTCAGGCGAAGAAATTCGAAACCGACACCGTGGCGGCTCAGCAGAAGGCAGATGCCGCTGTAGCCGCGATGAAAGCCGCAGCGGCCGCGAAACCGGATGATGCAAATCTAAAGAACGCGGTCGTCGCAGCGCAGAAAGCGGCGACTGACGCGGCGACGAAGACCAAAGCTGCAACCGAAGCGGCCGCCGGCACATTGCAGACGTTTCAGGAAGCACAGGCGACGGCAAAAGCAAACACGATGAAAAAAGTTGCCACCGATGCTGCCGCGGTCGAGGCGGCGGCATTTGCAAAGGCCGCCACTGACGAAAAAAAAATCACGGACAAGAACGCAACCGACACAGCGAATGCCGCCAAGCCGAAAAACATCAATTACTGGACAGCATCAACTCCCATCACCATAAAGATTCATGAATACCCCATCACCCTGACTGAACTCCCACAGGCAACGAAGCTGAAACAGGGAGACAAAACAGAGCTGCCGATCACGATCACACGACTGGTCGAATATGCTGAGCAGGTCAGCTTTTCAACCGTCATTCGTGGCGTCAGCGGTTTATCGATTCAAAACGTAAACATCCCAAAAGGGCAAACACAGATCAAGCTGCCAATCACAGCTGCTGCCAATGCAACTCCCGGAAGTCACGAGATCACATTACGCGCCACGATGCGAATTAACAATCAAACACTCACTCTCGACCAGCCGTTCCTGCTGGAAATCGAGAAGGTGGAAACAAAGAAGCAGTGACCGTGAAACATTCAGACGCGATGGACAGATGCCCGGCCCCACACAGGACGAAACAGTCCTCGAAATTTCCGCTCGCATGGCTGGTAGCCGCCATTGCGACAGCGACGCCGCTGCTGTCGTCACATCACCTGCATGCTCAGTCAATCACGATTGCGAAGCTCGGCCGCACGGAACCGGTCGACTTTCAGAAGGAAATCGTTCCAATCCTGCAGAAAAAATGTCTTGCCTGTCACAGCGCGAGCGAGCGACAGGGCGATCTGATTCTGGAAACACCACAAATGACGCTCAAAGGAGGCGATACCGGACCTGCTGTGGTTGCGGGGAATGGAGCAAAGAGTCTGCTGTTGAAACTGGCTTCTCATCAGGAAGAGCCTGTGATGCCTCCGCCTGACAACGACGTGGCTGCCGCGCCGTTGACACCACAGGAACTCGGCTTAATCAGCCTGTGGATTGATCAGGGAGCAAAGGGCAATTTACAGGACGCAACGCTTTCGCCGACAAAGTGGCAACCACTGCCACCAGGTATGAATCCAATATACGCCGCGGTCGTCACCGCCGACGGACAGTACGCAGCCTGCAGTCGAGCCAATCAGATTTTCATATATCACGTGCCTACAGGACAGATCGTCACTCGGCTAACGGATCCCGCGCTGCAGAATCAGGCCGATGACTCGCGTCCCGGAGTTGCTCATCTCGATTTCGTGCAATCACTGGCATTCAACCGCGACGAAAACATGTTAGCGTCAGGCGGATTTCGCACGGTCAAACTATGGCGTCGCCCGAAGGATGTATTCCGCCTGAAACTTGAGGTCCCCGGCGAAACTCTGGCCGCTGTCGCGGTCAGCCCTGATCGTGAAACACTGGCGATGGGCACCGGCAATGAAATCAGACTCTGGGATGTCGCCAGCGGAAATCCTGTCAGAACACTGCAGGGCCATCAGGCAACGGTAACCGGCCTGCGTTTCGACGTCGACGGGACCCGTCTATTCTCGGCTTCACTGGATAAATCAGTGCGAGTCTGGTCACTTGAAAGTGGAGAACTTGTCGGTCGCCTGGATGCCCCGTCCGCAGTCAACGCCGTCGAACTGGTCGCCGCTGCCGACGGAAAAGCGGACCCGTTGGTAGCGATCGGTGACGATAAACTGGTTCGTGTCTATAACACGCCCACGCTTCCTGTGACGATCCCTAATGTCCCGGCCGGTCCGACTGCCGCAGCAGTAACGACCGATCACAGCCTGATCGCTGTCGTCGGCGCTGACGGAATTGTCCGCGTTCTTGATTCCGCGGGAGCAGTCAGCAAAGAATGGAAAGTCCCCGGCGCGCCGATTACCAATCTGGTTTTCCACCCATTGGCCGCACGACCGAAAGAAAACACCGCGGAGCCGGTTCCGGTTATCGCAACAGCAGGAACGGATGGAGCCGTCCGGCTCTGGAACTACGCGACGGGAGAACCCATCGACTCCTTTCACGGCTCAACGGTCGCGATTGAATCGATCGCGTTCCGCGCCGACGGGCAGCAACTGATCAGCGGTGCTGCCGACGGAGCGATTTCTGTATGGAATCCTGAGGGCGTCACCAGCGAAGTGTTCGATGGAATAGTCGAACAGCCTGGCCGCGCTGTCGCGCTGAGTGTCGACGGCAGGCAGCTGGCAACCGCCGGTGTCAGCTCCGGCCACGCGGCAATCATCATCTTTGATCTGCAAACGAAAAAAGTGTCTCATACTCTGCTGGGGCACGAAGGACCGATTCGATCGCTGGCGTTCAGTCCCGACGGTCTGCGGCTTGTTTCCGGTTCCGTCGACGGGTCAGCGCGCATCTGGAATCCTGGTGACAGCAAGTTCCCCGAGCTAGTTCGGTTCGACGGACATGCTGGTGAAGTGACAGCCGTTGCGTTTAACTCGAACGCGACACAGGTTATCTCAGGCGGGGCGAACAAGACTCTTAAACTCTGGAACTCAGCTGACGCCGTCGAAATTAAGGACTTACCCGGACACGCCGGGCCGATCGTGGGAGTTGCCTTCGGCAGTAGCAACCAGCCCGTGTCCGCGTCTGCTGACAAAACAGTCCGCATCTGGAATCCAGGTAACGGCCAGCAGGTGCGTGCCATTACGGCCCCACAGCCGCTGGCCGCGATGGCGATAACACGTGACGCTGCACGCGTTGCGGTAGCCGGCGCCGACAAAGTCGTCCGGGTTTATCAACTCAACAACGGGCAGCAACTGGCTTCGCTGGAAGGCCACACATCAATTGTTGCCGGCCTGGCATTCAGCTCCGACGGTGCAAGAGTGGTTTCGACAACGGCCGCCAGCGCAACAACATGGAACGCAGCAACCGGGCGACTGCTTGAGACCATTGCTGTCGACGGCCTGGCCGCCGCAGTCTACGTGACCGATGTGAACACACTGCTGACACTCACGGTTCAGGGTATCGAACGCCGCCCTCTGCGATTCCGTCAAGCCATGCTGGGCCTGACGAAGCCGGTAACGTCGCTGGCATATCACCCGAATGGACAGGCCGTCTATGCATCATCACTAGACGGAACGCTGCGCGGCTTCAACACCACCAACGGTCAGCAGACATTCACCGCCAATCACGGTGCTCCAATTCACGATGCAGCTCTGCACCCGAACGGGCAGTTTCTCGTCACAGGTGGCGCCGACAAGGTCATTAAAGTCTGGAATTCAGCGAACGGCCAGCCCGCTACGCCAACGCCACTGCAGGGCTTCAATGCGTCTGTACAGGCATTGGCCTTCAATGCAGACGGAACACGTTTGATTGGTGTTTCGGCCGCGCCGGTGAACGAAGTCCTGGCGTTCAATTTCGCAGCACGAACGCTGGAACAGAGCTTCGCTGGACATGCGCATTCCGTAAACGCTGTTCTCGGCCTGCAGGCGGAAAGCTTCGCGACATTGTCAGCCGACGCACGATTGCAGCGGTGGCCGCTATTAGCGGTTAAGACGCTCGCGGCTCATACTCAGCCCGTGACCTCGCTCACTGTTTTGCCAACAGACCCTAAGCAGATTTTCTCAGCCAGCATGGATGGAACCGTGCGTCATTGGAATGTCGACACCGGACTACAGGTAAGACAGTTCAACCATAGTGGCCCCGTTCAGTCCGTCGCAGTCCGACCGGACGGACTGCGAATCGCATCAGCCAGCAGCAACAATTCAGTTAAGCTCTGGGACGCCCGGAACGGACGGCAGATCGCTGAAATGAAAGGCGACCTGCGAGCTCAAACCATGGTCAAGCGTTTAACACAACAGCAGACAACGGCCACCGCCAGACGCGATGCTGCCAAACGTGACTTTGAGGCCGCGGAGAAGGACCTGCCGCTGAAGACAGAAGCTGCAAAAAAGACCGCTGACGCACTGACGGCCGCGAACAAGGATGTCAAGGAAAAGACGGCAGTCATGAAGACAACCGATGAAGCAAAAATTGCGGCGGAAAATGCCGCTATCGCCGCAGCTGGTGCTGCACAAAAAGCATCACTGGCAAAAGTCCAGGCCGACATTATGACTGCTGAAACGGCAAAACTGCTCAAACTCGCCACGACAAAGGTTCAGCGGTTTGCAGTGCTTGTTCAGCAGTCGACGGACGATCCGGCACTGACGGCCGCTAAGGCAGAAGCCGACCAGGAACTTGTTGCGGCAACAGCGAATGCGGCTGCCGCCAAAACAGCTCAGGCAGCTCCGGCTAAGGCCGTGACAGACACCACGAAAGCCGTGACAGACGCTGCAGCAAAGGTCACAGCCACGCAGAAACCTTATAACGACGCGCTGGCCGCATTGCGTCCGGCCCTGGCAACTCAGAAGACCGCGTCGCAGCTGAACACCATTGCAGCCCGTGAGCTGGAAACGGCAACGGCATTGGTTCCCGCAGCAAAAGAAAAACTGACGCAGACTGAGGCTGCTCTCGTTGCTGCACAGAAGTCCGTGGAAGACGCAAAGAAGGTCGCGACCGAGACTGAACTGCCTCAGCATGCCGTGGCATTCTCCCCTGACGGCCGACAACTCGCCACCGGCGGTGACTTCTCAGCAGTACACACTTGGGATGCTGAAACCGGCACGGCCACCGATAGCTTCGTGGGTCATCAGGAAGCCATCCGTTACCTGGCGTATGTTTCCGACGCCGAACTTGTCAGTGTTTCAGCAGACAAATCGGCTGTGGCCTGGGAGGTAAATCCCGGCTGGGAACTGGCTCGCACAATCGGTGACGTGCGAGATCCTTCGCAGCTTATCAATCGAGTCCTCGCTCTTGATTTCAATCGCGATGGATCTCAGCTGGCCACCGGCAGCGGCGAGCCTTCCCGCAGTGGTCAGATCCGAATCTGGAACGTCTTGGACGGGACCTTGATTAAGAACATCGATAACGCTCATGACGACACGGTACACGGTGTACGTTTTTCACCCGATGGAAAGATAATCGCGTCCGGGGGTGCCGACAAATACGTGCGAACGTTCGACGTCGCCAGCGGCGATCTCCTGCGACGCTTCGAAGGACATACGCATCATGTGTTAAGCGTCTCCTGGCAGAGCAGCGGGCAGACGCTGGCCAGTGCGGGCGCGGATGGTGCCGTAAAGATCTGGAATGCCAAAGATGGTGATCAGTCACGCTCGATTGGTGGGTTTACAAAACAGGTAACTTCGCTGCAGTTTATTGGTGACACGCCGGACATTGCCGCGACGTCGGGCGACAGCATCGTGCGATTCATTCGATCAACAAACGGTGGAACCGTCAGAAACTTTGGCGGTGTCGCTGAGTTCATGCACTGTGTTGCCGTTACGCCGGACGGCGCGGTCCTTGTCGGGGGTGGACACGACAGCATATTGCGAATCTGGAATGGAACCAACGGCCAGGTCCTGAAGAATCTGCCCCCCCCTCAATCCGAAGAGGTGGCGAGCGCGACGACGCAGGGAAGTAAGCAGGTCGCCGATAAGTAGAGTTGTTGTGTGGACCTTTCTGACCTTCTGTTTCTCAAAGTCTAATCATGTCATCACGTCTGCCGCATCATCATGTCCTGTGCTGCGCCGCCCTTTCTGCGTTGTTCATGCCGTCGCTGTCGGCGCAGCAACCGCCGAAACCACTTACCGGTCACAACGACGCAGTCACAGGAGTCGTGTACACGCCAAACGGCGGAATCATCGCGACTTCCAGCTTCGATCGTTCGATCAAACTGTGGAACGCATCAACAAGCGCTGAGCTGAAAACGCTCAACGGGCACCAGGGGCAGGTGCTTTCGCTGGGCATCAGCGGGGATGGTCGCTCCCTGGTTTCGGGATCGCGAGACAATACCGTCAAGTTGTGGGACGTCTTCATCCCCGATCCGATCAGGCAAACGCCGGCGCATGCACAGCCATTAACCGCAATTGTGGTCAGCAAAGACGGCGAGTGGCTTGTGTCGGGCGGCGCCGACAACGCCGTAAAGGTCTGGCAGCGGACTGACGCAAAGCTACTCCATGATCTTAAAGCACATGCCGCGGCGATTACTCGAATCGACCTGCGAGGTGACAACAGTCGGCTGGCCAGCGCTGATTCGCAGGGACGCATTGCTATCTGGAACCCCGTCGATGGCACCTCCCTGGGAGAAATCGGTGCTCATGCAGGATCGGTCAGTGGTGTCGCCTTTCATCCCACAGCACAGACGCTGTTCAGTACAGGAGAGGATGGCCTGCTGAAGACATGGCAACTGCCGCTGTTTCCTCCCAAGGTGCTGACGGGAAACAATGTCCCGCTCAGCACTGTGGCAATTTCTCGCGACGGTAAATTCTCCCTGACTGCTGGCGCCGATAATTTGGTCCGGGTTTACGATTCCGCGTCGGGCAAAGCCGTACGAACTCTGACCGGACTGACCGGCGCTGTCACGGCTCTGACTATCAGCAACGACACAACACTAAGCGTCGCCGCTGACGCAACCGGAGCAATACGCTTGTGGAACACGGCCGATGGCAAAGATCTGGGGCAACTTCTGGGGCATTCGGGACCAGTTCGCTCGGTCGCCATTCATCCGGCAAAGCAACAGATTCTGTCGGCCGGCGACGATGGTACAGTTCGATTGTGGCGTCTGCCCATCGCAGCCAAACCGGTGGCCGGCCATACCTTGCCGGTCACAGCAACGGCGCTGAGCACCAACGGAAAGATTCTGGCGACTGCCTCGCAGGACAAATCGGTTCGTCTGTACACCCCCACGACCGGAGCCGCGATCCGGTCGCTCGCCGGACATTTGCAACCAACAACGGCGGTCGCCATCCGGCCGGACGCTGCGCAGATCGTGAGCGGAGATGCGACTGGAGAGATCCGTTTCTGGAATGCCAACGGCACGGCCGAAGGTACATTGCTCGGTCATGCCGGTGCTGTCAAAGGACTGGTATATTCGCCTCAGGGCACCACTGTCGTTTCGACGGGTGCAGACGGAACAATGCACTGGTGGCAATTGCCCATCGTTGCGCCCAGGACGCTTCCTGTCGCAGGCGATGCCGTGAACGCGGTGGCCGTATCCAAAGACGGCAAGCTGGCCGTGTCCACCGGCAACGACCGGATTGTGCGCGTGTACGACATCACAACCGGACAGGTCACAAAGCAACTGACCGGCATGGCCGCTGCAGGTCGTTCGGTGGCGATCAGCGCCGACTCGTCGCTTGTCGCAGCGGCAGACGACCAGGGAACCATCAAAATCTGGGTAATAGCTGATGGCAAAAATCGTGTCACGCTGACGGGGCATGCCGGCGCTGTGTTGGATTTGGCATTTCATCCGGGTGGTCAGCAGCTCGTGTCGACGGGTGCTGACGGCACAGTCCGCCTGTGGAAATCAAATTTCACACAGGCTCAGGTCGACGCCGGTGAGGAGCCGGTTGAGCGGACCTTTGCGGGCCACGCCGCAGCTGTCAACAGTGTTGTCTTCGGACCTACCGGCGTCTGGCTCGTCACGGCTGGTGCTGATAAAACGATTCGTGTCTGGCAGACTTCCGATGCCAAACAGCTCGGAACTCTTAGTGGTGCTGCAGCAGCGGTGAACTCGCTGTCGATCAGCGCAGACGGAAAACGAATCGCCGCCAGCAGCGCAGACAGGCAGACGCGAACGTGGGTGCTGCCGCCGACTCCGTCCGGCAACATCGCGTTAGAGAAATCATTCGCACATACGGTCGCCATTGGAGACGTTGCCCTTAGTGCCGATGGTTTACGAGTCGCAACAGCGGGTTCGGACATGATCATTCGAACATGGGATGTTGTCAGCGGCCGGGAACTGGAACATTTTGCCGGCCATACAGCAGCACCGACTGGGATCGCGTTTCTGCCCGACAACCGAACATTTGTTTCAAGCAGCACAGATAAATCACTTCGGGTGTGGACGCTGGCCGCAACACGCGTGGTCACGGCCTCAGAAGCCAGCGTGAATGCCCTCACAATTTCCGGCGACGGAACTCACCTTGTTACGGCCGCGGCTGACAAGCTGGTGAAATTGTGGGAGTTTACGACAGGAGAATTTAAGCAGTCACTCGCCGGAAGTACCAATGAATTACTCACGCTGGCAGTCCGCAGAGACACAACACAGATCGCAGCGGGCGGTACGGACAAACAGATCTATCTGTGGAATGTTACCAACGGGCAAGCGGCTGCAGCTCCCGAGAAGCTTGAAACACCCGATGTTGTTCACTGTATGCGGTACAACTCTGATGGTACTCGACTGGCTGTCGGCGGAGACAAGAATGCTCGAATCTACGATGCTGCCAGCAAAACACTACTGGAATATGTGCCGGCAGCAGGCATCGTGCAGAGTCTTAACTGGCTGGCTGACGGACTGTCACTGGCAATCGCTGCGGGCAATTCACCTTCGATCCAGCCACTCGCCTTCCAGCGGTCACTCGGGGGCCACACAGGTGCAGCAAACAGTGTGACCTTTGTCGCTGCGGGAACGGAGGCGGTCAGTGGCGGAGCCGACAAGACGGTGCGATTATGGAACCTGTCCGATGGCAAACAGCTGCGCACGTTCGCCGGAGGGACGGACGCTGTGACCAGCGTCGCCGTGACACCGGATGGAGTCACCGTGATTGCGGGAAGTGTCGATAATCATGTGCGTACCTGGACACTGGCAAATGGTCAGGTTGGCAGAGATTTCGTACATCCCGTTGCTGTACGGAGCGTGTCAGTGGGCGGAGATGCATCTCGGATAGTCACGGCCGCGGATGACAACATTGTGCGATTGTGGGATCTGACAAGCGGTCTTGAACTAGAACGATTCACCGGACACGAAGCGAACGTGGTGAGCGTATCGCTGGCTGCGGACAACAAGACAATTCTGTCGGGCAGTGCCGACAAGAGCGGAAGACTGTGGACGGCTGCGGCCGTACGTGTGTTGCAGGCAGATCCTGCAAAGGTATACGACCTTGTCCTTTCAGCAGACGGAACTCAGGCCATCACTGCCGGCACGAACAAGACGGCAAAGGCATGGAAGACGGCCGAAGGGACAGCTATACGACAACTGACCGGCGCCAAGGATAATCTGACACGCCTGGCGCTGCGGCCGGACGGACAACAGATTGCAGCGACCGACGCACAAGGACGTCTTTATCTGTGGACCTATGCCAGCGGGGCACTGGTGCAGACTGTTGAAACAGGTTCCTCCGTAGTTGATCTGGCCTTTAGTCCCGACAACAAACGCATAGCGGCCGCCGGTGCCGACGGTAAGCTGCCGGTCTACGACGCTACTGCAACAGAACCCACGCTGCTGAGCGAACTGGTCAGCTCAAAACCTTTGGCGACCTTGGCCTTTGCTCCCGAGAAAACAATTGTCACAGGCGGAGCTGATCAACAGGTTTCGGTGTGGGCGGATGCGTCACCCAACGCAACGCGTTCGTTACCGGGACACACCGGGCCGGTGTATGGAGTCGCGTTTTCCCCCGATGGAAAACTGGTAGCTTCGGCGAGTGGTGATCAGACGATTCGTATCTGGGACGCCGCAGCGGGGACTCAGGTTCGGACGCTCTCCGGTAGTACCGGGGCGATTTATGGAATCAGCTTCGATGCCAGGGGCGAACGACTGGTGTCCGGCGGCGTAGACGGCGTCCTGCGAATATGGAGTGTCGCCAACGGTGGACAGCTGAAGCAATTGCAGGAAACAGAAAACCCACCACCACTGTTCGCAGTGGCCTTCAGCCCGGACGGAAGTTCTGCAGCGGGCGCCGGAATGGAAAAGGCTGTTCGGATCTGGAACACCGGCAGCGGAACCGTCACAAAGCGTCTCGAAGGGCACACCGACTCGATTTATCAGGTGAGATTCAATCAGTCCGGTACACGGCTACTGTCGTGTGGAAGAGCGGGAAGCCTGACAATCTGGAACGTTAGTAGTGGCAAACCGGCCGTTAGTCGAACCGCAACAAACGTCTTGTACTCGGGTACATATTCCCAGGACGAAAGCACAATTGCCGTCGCCGAAGCGAGCGGATCCACAACGTTTGTCGCGATACCCGCAAATGCTCGCTGACCATGTCTTCCAACGTCCGGAAAAAACCGGCGGGCACACGCTGAACACGTCACTCGCCCTTCAAAACACCCGACAGTTCGTCAGGATGCCTGTTGGTCTGGCAGCCGGCAGTCCGTCTCAGACCAGTTCTTCAATAGGTCTGCCATCTTCGATCATATAGGTTGGGCGGCCGGACGTGTTGATGAACTGGATTCGACGGTCGATGCCCAGCACATGAAACACGGTTGCCATCAGATCCTGCGGCCGGATCGGATTCGTCTTCGGCACGTCGATCTTCTCAGCCGATTCGCCAACAACCTGGCCCATCTGCAGACCTCCACCGGCCATCGCCAGCGTACTGAGAGGAGCCCAGTGGTCACGACCGGCACCACCATTGATCTTTGGTGTCCGCCCGAATTCACCCGTCACAACAAACAGAATGTTCTGATCGACACCACGTTGTCCCATGTCCTCGACCAGAGCGGCAACCGCCTGATCGACCTGCGGAGCACGTCCGTCGAGAGCATTCTTAATGTTGCCGTGCATGTCCCAGCCGCCGTACTGGACAGTGACGAAACCACAACCCGCTTCGCACATTCGGCGAGCCTGCAGCAGTTGCTGCCCCAGACCGGGACCATAACGGTCGACAACCCGCGGATCCTCGTACTTCAGATCGAACGCCTGCTGCGACTTGCTGAGCACAAGATTAAAAGCCTGCTGTTCGAATTCATCCAGTCCGTCCATCAGTCGGCTTCGATCGACTTCTCGATTCACGGTGTCAATGCCCTTGAGCATCTCACGACGTTTGTCCAGACGGAGTTTGTCGACAACCAGCGACATGTTTCGTTTGGCCTGGCCATTCGGGTCGAACGGCGAGCAGGCTGCTCCCAAAAACGCCGGACCGTCACTGCCAATGCCGTTCAGCCTGACGTACGTCGGCATACCCGTATCAGGATGATTACCGCCTCGTACACGTGACAGGATGGAACCCAGCGATGGTCGAGTCGGCATGCCGCCGTTATCAACCTGGCGATTATCATACCCGGTCATGACGAAGTGTGTGCCGCCTCCGTGTCCGCTGTTCGTGTGGGCAAACGAACGAACAAATGCCATCCTGTCCGCAACCTGAGCCATTTTTTCGAAGTGACCTCCCAGCGTGACGCCCGGGATATTCGTTTTCACTTCGCCAGTGACACTGCGGTACTCGGACGGAGCCGTCATTTTGGGATCAAAGGTCTCAACATGTGTCGGACCGCCACCAAGCCACAACCAGATAACTGAAGTGTCTTTGGTGCGGGAACCGTCGCCTGCTTCAGCTCTCGCCCGGAGGACATCCGCCAGTGTCAAAGCCCCAAACCCGAGAGAACCCACTCTCAGGAAGTCACGCCGCGAAGATCCTTCACATGTGACTGACTTGCCGTTCGCGAGGAAGTTGAGCATAGCAAACTCCTGTCCCGGGTATTAGTGGTGGGTATTGTGAGCAGTACGTGGAACTAAATTTTATCGCGTTCAGAGGTGAAATTACAAGAGACGAACCAATGAGTTGCCGCTCCGTCGTTTTTTGGGCACATTCCCGGACAATTGTCGTTCTCAAACGCCAATCGGACAATATGCCGCTGTGAACTCATCGCAGCAGAAAGACAAGATCTGACGATCGGCACCTTGCAGCCGTAAGAAACGCGTCGGTGCATCGCCCGCCGGGCACGCGAAAAAACAAAACTGAGTTTGTCTTTACTGTATCGTTCGTTTAACCGCATGGGCACCGCCCCGTGATTACAACGACACCACAGTTTTCTTAGATCGCATCGATCCAATCGCGGAAGTCTTCCCAGACGGACTCAGACACAGCCTCAAGAAACGAACCGGCAGCAAAACCGTTGGCTCATTCTCGTCGTCATCATTGAACAGATCCGGCAGGACAATCGAAACAAGGAACGCATCGTTCAACTCAACCGGATTGGTATCAACGTCGTCGGGTGCTTCGGCCAGTACGGACTGCAAAACCTGAGAACCGGCGGCAACCGCGGTCGTCCCGCCGCCAGGATTGTTGATATTGGTTCGAATCTCAGCAGCACTCAGCGGGCTGGTCCCTTTCGACTGATCGATCTGCGCATTAGTGCCTGATAGTTTTACCAGATGAATCAGAAACGAATCATATGCGGCAAAGTCCGGGTCACCATCGACATTTGCTGCTGCATCCAGCCGCATTGCGGCCGCTCGGACCTCGATCGAGGCAAGTGGGCTGCTGCCTTTCGACTGTTCGATATGCCCATCGGTGCCAGATCGTGTCACCGCATAAATCAGGAAAGAACATCGGCATCGATGCCATTGTCACCGTCTAAATCCGGGTTGCCAGACACGTCGTCAAAGACAATTGCAGACGAGAATCCTGACGTGCCCTCTCGATTGCTCAAGACGGTGAGCGACGCACTGTGAGCCAATCCGGTATGTACATGTCGTAAAGCCAGGGCTGCCTCCAGCATCAGCCGACCAATCCATGAAGAACCGGGATCCGGCGATCTTGAGCCATGGTTGTGAGGCCGAAGTGCGTATAGAATCGTTACTCATTTTTTTCGTCGACGTTCACTTAAGAATGGCGACCGGATCCACATATGTTCCCGCTGGCGTGCGCGGCTATTCGACAGGTATCCACGCGGGAGAATCGTTGACCAGCTCATCATAGCCGGACGTAATTCTGGCGATCAGTTCCGCCTGCTGTGCACAATCGTGCCCTGCCAGATTTGACAGTTCACCGGGGTCTGCTGAGATGTCGTAGATCTCAAAGTCAGTGAGCCTTGCTGACTTCGCTTCCGCCAGACCTGTCGGTGTCAGATTCTGACGTTTGGGGAAGCTGCCGCCATTCAAACATGCCAGCACTTTCCACTGACCATGACGCATGGCCACTCGCGCAGCATTGATTCCGTTGTAGTAAGCCCAGACCAGTGGTTTCTTTCGTGCCGGCGCCTGCCCGGTTATAAAAAGCGATGCAAGATTCACACCGTCCAGTGAGCGGTGTACCGGAACCGGGACGTCAGCAAGTGCACACGCCGTGGGTAACAGATCCAGCGCCGAAGCAGGAGTGTCGACAACCTGGCCAGGTTTAATTCCGCCTGGCCAGTTAACGATGCCGGCGACGTGAAAACCACCGTCGTGCGTGTGCAGCTTCATGCCTCGCAGGTGAGCCGTACTACCCCAGCTGCGGTTGGCGCTGCGATAACGTTTCAGCGTTTCCGGGCCGTTATCCGATGTGAAGGCTATCAGTGTGTTGTCTCGCACACCAAGTTTCTGCAGCGTCTGTACGACCTTGCCCACGGCCAGATCCACGTTGTGGACATTGGCAAAGTACTGAGCCTGGTCCGGATGCCAGGTCACTCCCGTGTACTGCTCAACAAGTTCCGGCGGAGAAGCGACCGGTTCGTGTGGTTCGTGAAAGGGAAGATAAATAAAGAATGGTTGTTCGGATCTCTCTTCGGTGTGAGCCATCAACCAGTTGATAACTTCATCGGCCGCAATCTGGCAGCTGTATCCTTCGATCTTTCCGACCGGTTTTCCGTTGCGCACATAGTTCACAGGGTTTTCATGTGATGGGGCCGCGTTGTTCTGTGTGGCCATCCAGTGATCAAAACCGGCGTCATGCGGTTGGGCCTGATCGGGGCTGTTAAATGCAGCGTTGCAGTGCCACTTGCCAGCCATGCATGTCGCATAGCCGGCATTCTTCAACAACTGAGCAATCGTGACTTCGCCCTTCTGCATGTGAACCTGCTCACGCGCGTCAGGTCTGGGCTGTCTTGCTTCCGGAATCCAGTCGTACACACCCGCTCTATTGGGGCTGCGCCCTGTCAGCAGGCCGACTCGCGATGGCGAACACACAGGAGCCGTGGAATAGAAACTGGTAAAGCGGATCCCCTGATTTGCCAGCCGATCAATATTAGGCGTCTGAATATGAGGATGACCATGCACACCCAGATCGCCATAGCCCAGGTCATCACACAGAATAATGACAATGTTGGGACGGTCGGCGATAGCCGAAGTGGCCAGAATGCCGCAATGCAGCAAGGTGATGAAATGACGCATGTAGGGTCGACCTGAATGTAAAAAGAAACTACCCCCGAACATTGGTTGAAAGAACCGGCAAACACCGACTTATGCCACTCAGCGAATTCAGCCGTGTTCCCCCGCACAACGTTAGTCCGGTTCGGAGTGTGCCAGGTATCGTGCCGATTTCCCGGCTGTCACCGGCTTCTGCAGATGGCTCCGCATGGGGATGCCACAATTCTTCAGCTGCCAGTCACCTTCAGAAACTGCTGGTACACATCGGCAACCCGGGCTGTTTCTGTGTCACCATCATGAATATACAGCCCATAGTCCAGTGTGAACGGCTCCTTACCGGGCCGAATCACAACCGGCGATTCCGCCTCTTTTCCACCGCTGTACTTTTTCGGACCGAAGGGACTGATGGAAAACAGTCCATATGCTCGTACATGATAACGGGACTCTCGGAAGTTACCGGGATGGTCCATCAGCGTAACACCGGCTGTCGAACCATCAACTTCACCATAGTAATCGATCCAGGGTGACGGTTTCCCCCAGCAATCCTTCTCGCCTTTCAGCCCGTCTGCATTCGTGATGTGGCCACCTTCCATCTCGCGCATCGTATGTGCCAGACGCACAGCAAAGAATCCTTCCTTGGTGTCGTAAATCGTGACATCCTTTTCAACGGCCGAAAGTTCGATGTGGTATGTCAACAGACGCGAGCGGTGAATCGTGACCGTCGTCGTTTCCTGCAACAGCGGTTTGTCACCCTCCATCCAGTTGTTGGTGATGGTCAACTGTCCGCTGCCGTCATTCATGGACGAATGTGTGACTCCTTCACATTCGATTCTGGATGCCTCACTCCAGAAGTTCAACCTGTCGTCGTTCACCGAATCGACGGAAACCCACACGCCTTTGTGATGAAAGTGATCCCTGCCTTCTTTCGATGATCCGGCATCGGCCTTTGTTGGCACAATATCCCGCAGTACATTCGTTCCATTGAGTGCGTATACGGGAAACAGGAATGGCTTATTCCATTCCGTGCCATGGTTCAACACGGCAAACGACTTCCCATCAATGCGAATTTCAAGCCGCCCGTCCTTCATTGGCTGAAAGGAAACACCGTGGGAATCCCTGTCGACGGCCAGTGTGGAAGATGCGACAAGGCACACAACAAGGGCGGGGGCAAGTAGAACAGCTGGTCTCATGATCGGAAGCCTCGCAATAATTCGTAAGCGGGAATTCGTAAGCAGAATTTTTCGGACAGCAGTGACAGAGCGGATCTGTGCGACTGACGAAGCAAGCGACGTTCCCTCTGGAACAATCTCAGGCATGGGAAATATCCACGTCCGCGAGCAAAGATGCTACCTGAGGCACTGATAAGATTCCACAAAGCCGTTCGAAAGGTTCGCCTGAAAAAGTCGCTGAATATCAGAAACACCGCATTTTTCTTACCCAATGTGTGATGCCGATGGAACGCGGCCATAACATTCAGTGGTGACTTGTTGCCGAGTTCGAAATACAATGGGAAAGGTTTTGCCCCGTGCTGCAAATAAAGAGAGTCCGTATTGCGGCAGACTGATTTCACAGGGAGCGAAAGCCCGGGATCTGACAAAGACCATGGAAGCTCAAATCGACGAAAAATCGCGGAATATGATGAAATCGGAAAAACCGAAATGGCGCCGTGCAGTCGTTGTAACAACGGTCCTCGGGGGCATGCTGTTTTCGGGAGCGGCCGTTCTGCCCACGGCTGTTATGCATTCCACGTATCGCGACACGGTGCTGAACAAGCCATTTGCCAAATATGGATTGACGGCATCGTCGGTAGCGGGCACAGGCGGCTGGTTTAGTCCTGTATCGTTTGAACAGGTCTCGCTGTCAGACGACGCTGGCCAGGTTCATGGCACGATCAGACAGATTCACACTTCGATATCACTATTCTCCCTGTTGCAGGACGACTCCGACCTTGGAACCATCACGCTTGTTGAACCGGAAATCCAGGTGGCCCTGGACAAAGAAGGCAACCTTGCTCTGCAGTCACCCGATGGCCCGCAGGAACCTCTGAATCGAGACGTCAGTTTCGAAGTGGTGAAAGGTGCATTTCAGCTCAGCGTTCCGTGGCGCACACTACCGATTGTGGATGTGGACCACGTGGACATTTCGGGGACTGTCACGAATGAGCCGGATGGTCGCTGGCTGTCGCTGCAACCTGTTAGAATCTTCGACCGTCAACCATTGTCCGAAGCGCACACAGAACAGAATCTCGCGTTGATTGCCCCTGTGCTGTCACAGTCCACGGCACTGGCCGGAGACGTCTCTGTACTGCTGCACCCCACTCGCGTTCGATTGGATGGAGAAGATACCTCCCAGTTTTCAATTAGCGGTGATGCGGTCTTTCATACTGTAAACGCGCGACTGAAACGTGATTGGGTCTCGCAGATCAGCCAGCTTGTGGGACAGGCCTCGGGGCGATCACTGCCTGATCGCCTTGAGATCGCTCGCGATTCCCATGTGGTGTTCGAAGTGAATTCGGCGGGGATACATCACCGCGGACTGGCATTCCTGCTGCCGGAGATAGCGAATGACATGCAGATCGGATCGTCCGGCACCGTGGGCCTGGACGAAACACTGGACCTGGCTCTGCAGGTTCAGTTGCCGCTGATTACTCCCAGCAATCCGTTTACAGCATTTATCTCAAAAGTCACACTTGCACCATTCACACTGCTGGTCCAAGGTACCGTTTCCGAACCGGAACTGATCATGCCGGCAATCCTCGAAGAACTGTCAACACGCCTTGCTCCGGAACAGCACACGGAACAGACCCCAGACGTAACTGAGGCCGTCATACAGTTATTAGGAACGGCTTCCCCCCCGGGCAGGGCCCGGGACGCCGAGTCTCTGTCGGGCGGGATCATCGGCCTTATTCGGTCGATCAAAAAGTCCCGGGAAGACGCTCCGCCGAAGGAAAAGAAACCTGCACGCAGGCGGAAGAAACGTGATCGTGCCCGAACCTGAGACTTGCCTGACGCATAGGCACAGCGCGCGCGACAGGCAGTAAGTGCCCACAGAAATGCACACGGTGATGCCGAATCAAACCCAACAGCTTACGTTTGTGGCTGCCGCTGGCGATGCTAGGGCTTGGCTAATTTGACATCTTGCAGCTGGCGTGACACTTCGGTGAGTTCCGTACGCAGTCCGCTGAACATTTCTGCAAGTACACTTGTTGCTGAGCATTCTGACTCAACAGCGGCTAACTCCAGGTTGTGAGACTGATCTCGTGCGTCAGTAGCCCCGAACAATTCCATTGGAGTTTTCAGCGAATGCGCCAGGCGTTTCACGACTTCCAGATTCTCTTCCGTGATGGCAGCCTGCAGATTCGCCAGCATTGTGGGCAGGTCTTCCTGGAACATCTCAATCAGCTCCGCAGCCAATTCGGCGTCATGGCCCACGCCTTTAAGAAGATGATCAACGTCAAGGCGGTTCGAAGCTGTCTGACATCCGCTGTCATTGTCCTCGAGCAACGGCTGGCTCGTACTCATGGCGACTAATGCTCCCGTTAATGTCGAAGTGGAGTTGCAGTGCACACGACGTGATGCTTCAAACTATATGGGCAGAAACTCAACACGGACCATCAATTTCTCAGACAACGCCAATCGCCGCGTTCTCAACACACTTCGTCATTCTGTGACTGATGTGGGTGTCCACAGGTGATGGGCACAGACACCCGCCCCCAAGCCACACCACGGGTAAGGTTTACCCTACCATTGAATACTTGCATAAGTAATCGTCCCCATAACGAATAGTTGGGACTAACGGAACAGTTCGACTGTGACGCAATTGAAACGTCGCTGCGTAGATTTTTTTTTTACTAATCGAAGCCAGGCCCGGATGGTCGCACTAGCGTATAGCTTAATTTGATTGAATTGAGCGTCTTAACGGATGCCTGAAAAATTGGTGCAATCCCATCCCTAGGTATAACTGTCCGGTTCGAAATCTTATCGTTCCGCGTCCCCGTATGATTGGTGAAGGACATGGCAAAGATTCTTGTAGTTGATGATTCGGCCTTTGATCGACGCCTCACGACTTCGATTCTGGAGAATTCATCGTCGTATAGCGTGGTAAATGCCAGTGATGGTAAAGAGGCAGTAAAGCTTCTTGAGGCCGGAGGGGTCGACCTGGTCATCAGCGATCTGAACATGCCTGATATGAATGGTCTGGAGCTGGTCCAGGAAATTCATAAATCGCACGCCGATCTGCCAACAATTGTGATCACAGGGTTCGGAAGCGAAGCCACGGCGATGCGTGCTCTGCAGGCTGGCGCTTGCGGCTATGTTCCCAAATGTCATCTGCAGGAGGAATTGGGAGACGTCGTGCAAACGGTATTAAGTACCACAGCGCGGCAACGAGAAAAAAACGACTTCATGTGTTCCGTTGTAAAGCAGATGCTCACGCTGGAAATACCCAACGAACGCCACCGCATCGCCCCAACAATTGCCATTCTGCAAAAGCAAATGGATGCAATGAAACTGTTCGATGCATCACGGACCATGCACCTTGGAGTCGCGCTGGAGGAAGCTCTGAGTAATGCGATCATTCACGGCAACCTGGAAGTCAGCTCGAAACTGCGAGAACGTGATGACAATGCCTACGGCGATCTGATCATAGAGCGAGGCAGAACAGCACCGTACGCAGACCGTCGTGTCACGATCGAGGCCCACATGGACGCAGAATCCGCCCGTTTTACGATTCGCGATGAAGGCCCTGGTTTCGACATTTCGAAGTTGCCGGACCCACACTGCCCTGACAATCTGCTGCGGTCTTCCGGGCGAGGACTGACGTTGATGCATGCCTTCCTGGATGAAGTAAGTTATAATGACAAAGGCAACGAAGTAACTCTGCGATTGAATGCCGGTGAAGTACAAGCGCCGGAAGACTCTGTTGCGAATAACGACTCAAAGGTGATGAACCCGGTGGTTGGTGAGCCTAAGTACCATAATAGACTGTGTCCCGCTGAAGACACCAATCGGTGCGGTTCCGTCGTGCCCGGGCCATCGCGAGTGCCCGGTATCACCCGTACTTGAGTCGGCCTGACATGCAGCGAACCCTGTGAGACTCAGATACCTGCGGTACCCGCAGGGCAGTCGCTTTTCACCGCCGACCAAACGAAACCACAAGTGTCTCGCAGACGATGTTCAGACAGCACATAGAAGAGCTCGCCGTTCGCATTCGCAAATGGAAGCTGCGTCTCGGTACTGTCGGAAAACGCACGGAACGGTGCCGGATGAATCACGATACGCACTTCCTGCCTTTTCTTCGTCCTCTATCGTCCGTGACGGAAACAAGTCATCAGGGTCGCGGCCATGGTTCGTCATTACGAATGAAATGTCCGTCGACGAACGCCGAGAAGAAACGCCTGATCAGGGCATGATGAACAGGTTCGTTTGAGTCATCAGAGCGCAGACTGGACTCCGCCGCATACGTCACCACAGTGCTGTTGTGGACCAGCACGTGATACCACGACTGATCACGATCCGGCTGGGTCTTGTTGGCCATGTACCATACCGGATCTGCCGTGCAATGACCGTCGTGCGCCACGACCACTCCGCGATAGCCGTAGCGACGATGACAGACCAGCTGCCCCGGAGCAAACTTTGGCACGTTTTCGCCAAAACCCGTGTCGTTGAAGTGTGTGTTGATCGAGATCATGGCAATCGAAAAGACGCTGACTCACATGAAACGCAGGCCCGTCAGTTTCCGGAACCTCTGGTACATCCTCATTACCAGAATGAGGCCCGTACTCTGCAGCATGCAGAGTACGAATATAACGTCCCGGCAACAATCGACCAATTCGGTTCCGAACAACCAAATCCTAGACGGTTTGACACTAATGCTCAGATTCTTCGTCGCAATGACCCGCCGTGCGTCTCTAGGATGGCTGCCATAGTCGTTGTCTTAAGCAAAGGTCGATGGAAGATTATGGTCAGGGGCTTCGTTATGCCGTTTCGTGTTCTGATGTTGGCCGTCTGGATGTCTGCGACCGCTGTCCCGGGCGCTGATCGGGTACAGCTGGTCACCGCCCCCGACCTTTCTCCCAACGGAAAATCACTATTGTTTGTTCACCGAGGCGACATATGGCGAGTCGCAACTGCCGGTGGAGAAGCTCAACGGATCACGTCCCATTCGGCTGCTGATTCAGAACCAAACTATTCGCCGGACGGCAAGCGGGTCGCGTTCGTCAGCGATAGAACAGGAAGTCGCCAGGTATATGTGCTGAATGACGGCAATTCTGAACCGCAACAGTTGACATGGCATTCGGAAGGGTTTTCGCTGCAGGACTGGTATCCCGACGGGAAGCAACTGCTCGTGCTGGGCGACCGCGACCACTTTTGGCGCAGTTCGAAACGGTTTCTGAAAATTGCATCTGCCGAACGGTCTGCCGAACAGTTACTGTTCAACGGCTACGGCAGCGAAGGACAAGTCAGTCCCGACGGATCACAACTGCTATTTGTCCGTGAAGGAGAACGCTGGTGGAGAAAAGGTTATCACGGAGCCCGATCTGCTCAGATCTGGCTTTACGACGTGATACAAGACAGCTTCACTGAAATTCTGAATCTGCCGACCGGTTGTTTTTCCCCCCTATGGAAACCTGACGGCAGTGGCTTCTACTACTGTGGATCGCAGCAGGCAGAAAACGGTGCAAGAAATCTTTGGGAATACACACTGAAGACCCAAAAGTCAGACCAGCTGACTTATTTCGATGATGATCTGGTTACCAGTCCGACGGTCTCCGCTGACGGACGCACAATCGTGTTCCAGCATCTGTTTGACTTGTACCGGCTCGGCATTGGCAGGACGACACGGCCTGAAGTGATCAGGATCACAGTCGCTCAGGAAGACCGGGCAAACGATCTCCATCGAAGAACGCTGAAGACTGCAACCGACGCGGCATTCACCAAAGACGGCCTGGAAGTAGCCTTTATATCCGGCGGGGACCTGTGGGTCATGGAAACCGAACTACGGGAGCCCGTTCAGATAACGGCGACGTCGCACTTTGAATCAGACCCTGTTTTCATCAACGACGGCAGCGCAATCGCCTGTGTCAGCTGGAAAAATGGCGAACCCGACATCTGCAGGATAGAGCGCGCGGACAGTTCGAAATACTGGTGGCAGAACGATGAGTTCACCACAACCCGAATCACCAACGACGACTCTCTGGAATCGGACCTGCGGCTGAGTCCGGACAGGAAGCGACTTGCGTACATTCGCGGACGAGGCGAGTTGTGGCTGCGAAATCTGGATTCCGGCGACGCAAAGATGCTGGTCGAATCATTCTCCGCTCCTGACTACGACTTCTCACCCGATGGAAAGTGGATCGTGTATGCTCAGACTGATAACAACTTCAACACAGACATCTGGATCATGCCGACCGATCAGTCGTCTGACCCTGTCAATATTTCGCGGCATCCTGATGACGAATCGGGACCACGGTGGTCAAGCGACGGAGCGCTGATCGCATTCACAGGCCGCCGCACGGATGAGGAAGTTGATGTCTATTATGTCTGGCTGACCGACGCAGATGACGACACAGGTTCGCGTGATCGTAAGGTGAAGAAGACGCTGGAGGCATTCGAAAACTCGCGAAAGAAAACTTCGGAGCCCTCAAAGAAGCCCTCAGCTGAAGTAAAGGCCAATGACAGACCGGCAGCAGAAGATGATGCCGCGTCCGGGAACGAAGGCGAAGCGGACGCAGACGACAAACAGACACAGAAAAAGGCCGACGAAAAGAAAATGCCGGACGTGAAGATTGACTTCACGGAAATTCATCGGCGGCTGAAACGAATCCCGATCGCGAACTCAAACGAACGTATTCGCGGCTGGACGCCGGATGGCAAGAAGCTGATATTCTCCGCCACCGTCAATGGTGATGCTGGCACGTTTTCTGTCGAGTTCCCCGACAAACTGACTCCGAAGAAGGTCACCTCAGATACGGGGCGTATCAAAGGCTGGCTGCAAAAACCGGACCGAATGCTGTGGCTAACCAGTGATGTGCCGGGTGTGCAGCCGCTGACCGGCACGGGAACAAAGTACACGTTTTCTGCTCCACAGGAACTCAGCCGCTCTGCTCGCCATCGCGCCGGTTTCGAAACGGGGTGGCGCATCATGCGTGACTGGTGGTACGACAGTAATTACGGGAATCACAATTGGGATCGGGTTCGTCGCAAGTACGCTGACGCCGCAGCGGCGGCCGGCAATACGTCAACGCTGGCAACAGTTGTTCAGCTCATGCTGGGCGAACTGAATGGATCGCACCTGGGCTTCTATCCGCGGGCCGGGCTGGAGCCGCGCATTGGAGGTGGCGACGAATGGCGGCCCTCAACCGTGCATCTGGGAGTACGCTTCGACCGCCGGTTCAAAGGCCCCGGGCTGAAGGTCAGCGACATCATTCCTGAGGGCCCCGCAACAGATGAGTCCAGCCTCATCAATCAAGGCGAAATCATTCTCAGTGTCGACGGAACCGCCGTCGACCCCGCTATGGACCTGACGGCAGTCCTGAACGGCCACGTCAATCGTGATGTGCGACTGAAGGTCCGTGCCGCAGGCAGGAAGGCCGCGGAACGCGAAGTCGTCCTCAGACCGACCACCTACCGTCGAGTGCGTGCGTTACTCTATCAGCAATGGCAGGATCACAATCGCACGCTGGTAACGAAAAAGAACGACAGCATCGGCTATCTTCATATTCAGGGAATGAACTGGCCGAGCTTCCTGGACTTTGAACGTGAACTGTACGACATCGGCTACGGCAAAGACGGTCTGATCATTGACGTGCGCGACAATGGCGGCGGGTCAACAACGGACCATCTGCTGACGGCTCTGACACAGCCGCAGCACGCCATTACTGTTCCCCGCGGAGGCGGACAGGGGTATCCGCAAAGTCGCATGGTGTACGCCACCTGGCACAAGCCGATCGTAGTGATGTGCAACCAGAACAGCTACAGTAATGCAGAAATCTTCAGTCACGCGATCAGGAATCTGGGCCGCGGCAAACTGATAGGAACGCCAACGGCGGGGGGCGTGATCAGCACAGGCGCTCGATCCGTCATGGATATCGGAACAATCCGACTGCCTTTCCGCGGATGGTTTGTACAGTCCACGGGTCAGGACATGGAACTGAACGGGGCTGTGCCGCACATCATCATCTGGCCACGGCCTGCCGAGATCCCCGGCGGCAAGGATCGTCAACTGAACAAAGCGGTACAGGTGCTGCAGCAGGAAATCAAAAAGTGGAAGACTCTGAAGCAGCCACCACTGATCAAAGCCACAGAACGGAAACCATAGGTGGACGGCCTGATCGATTCTGACTGCGCTCACACTCAACCAACATCGCTCTAAACAAGCTCACGCATGGGTTTCGCGTCTTCTTCCAGCAGGTACTGCGGTCGTCCGCTTAAATCACTGATGGTGGTCGACGACGTATCGATACCCAGGTTGTGATAGAGAGTGGAATACACTTCAGAAAACGTCACCGGACGTGAAACAGCTTCGCCACCAAGACGGTCCGTCGCACCGATCACCTGACCGGTCTGCATCCCGCCGCCTGCCATCAGAGCGCAGTTGACTCGGGGCCAGTGGTCTCGCCCTACCTGCTTGCTGATAACAGGAGTTCGACCAAATTCGCCCCAGACAACGACTGTGCAGTCTTTGTCCAGTCCTCGTTCATGTAGATCCTCGACCAGCGCGCTGACGCACTTATCGAACACTGGAAAGTCCTCAGCTTCGCGATTGAAGATCGTGTTATAACTGCCGCCATGCCAGTCCCACTTTGAATAGTTCAAGGTAACCACACGAGCTCCCGCTTCGATCAGCCGCCGCGCAACAAGCAGACTTTGTGGTACGCGGGGAGCTCCGTTTCCGTCCATGAACTTGGTCGGATCGCCGGTTCCATATCGTTCAACGATCTGTGGATCTTCCTTCGACAGATCAAGAGCATCCGCCAGTTTCGATGACGTCAGCAGTCCCATCGCCTGTTCGGTGAATGTATCGATGCCGCGCATCGTGAGGCTGGCATCGGCATCGCGACGGAATCCATCAACGCTCTGCAGCAGCGCTCGTCGATCCCCAAGACGTTCCACAGTTACGCCGTTCAGAATCATGTCGTCTTTCGTCGGTCCCATCGGACGGAAAGGCGAATACGAGGAACCCAGGAATCCCGAACCGGGTTCATTGTACGGCCCGTGAGTGCACGGGTAACACAGACTCACAAACGGCGGTGCGGCCGCGTGAGTTGCTCCCGCGACTTTGGCCACTGCCGAACCGAACTGAGGCCAGCCGCCGTTCGGTTTTGGCTTCTTCGGATCATGACCGTTGAAGACCTGAACAGCATCGTGTCCGGCCTGCGACCCTACGATGGATCGAATTGTCACCAGCTTGTCGGCGATCTTTGCCAGCATCGGAAACGCTTCACAGATTTCCATACCGGGAACGTTCGTTTCAATCGGCTTCCACGGTCCGGCAATTTCTTTTGGCGCATTCGGCTTCAGATCAAACATATCCTGATGCGGCGGACCACCGACCAGATAGATCATGATAACCGACTTCTGCGAACGACCGTTGCCGGCGGCCGCGTCTGCCCGAAGCAATCCGGGCAATGACAAGCCAGCACCACCCAGGGTTCCGATCTGCAGAAAGTTGCGACGGGAAATCCCGTCACAGAACGACTTGCCACGTTCGCGGCAACCGGTAAGAGTCAGCATTTCCAGGGGTCCTTGAAGGCAGGGTGCTTGCGACTTTGCTCGCGGGCAGGACAATGGAGAAACCTGATGATAACAAATACCTGACGCCGATCACAGGGCCTTCTGGTACCTCCTGGAACCGTCGACTCTAAAACTTTTCACGTCAGAATGATCAAGCGACATCGTGACAATATCCGCACTTGACCTGAATTTCGGAACCGCAGCCAATTTCAGAAACGCCGGAAATTCCGATCAGAATCGCGAGACCGTTGTCACATAGACAGCACAACAGTTTTTTTGTCAGACCACTCTCGTGATCAGTTATCAGGTGAAATACAATCCAGAGTGTTTCACACCAGCTTCAAAGAACAAACAATTAAGACACTTCACTAAACTAGATCGTGACGGGAATTGGTAAAGGTACCAATCTATGCTGGACGCGTCCCGGCGTTCGCAGCCCGCCGATCACAAATCCGGGAATAGTTTTGAAGGCTCCGTTCATTAACTCAGATGCAGCCACACTGAAGACAGAACGTGTTCGTCTGCTGGACCGCTCCAGTGTTCTTGATGCTCTGTGTGAATCCGCCAATGCTCTCGACACACAACTCAATACCGCGGACCGAAATCAACGGGATCAGTATCTGACTTCGGTTCGCGAAGTGGAAAAACAGCTACAGATGTCGAAGGAATGGCTTGACCGCCCCAAGCCGCAGCCGTCGACCCAAACGGCAGTGGATCAGGAATGCAAGCATGTCGAGGGGATACCGCTGATGCAGGAGTTGCTGACGCTGGCGTTACGGACGGACTCGACCCGCAAAGCTCACGAACCGGTTCAATATTGTTCGCAGTGTTTTTTCCAGAAACAAACGAAACGATCACAGCCCTGGCCTGCATTGGGTACTCACGGGGTACGACAATCAGTCGGCTGGAGTCAGTCTGGTTAACGTCAATTCGCATCCCTCAATCGGTGCGGTCGTATCACATCAGATTGGTGACAGTACTTCCTCCGGACTGATGAACTTCTTTCCGTTACGAAACGATGTGAGTTTCGTCACACTCATAACGACGCCAAAGTCTTTGTACTTGTCAACAATGAATTCCTCGACGGCTTCCTGAAAACTGAATTCGGCGACATACTTCCATTTTCTGATCAGTCCGGTCTTCGGGCTGAAATGCATCCTCAGTGTGGGCGTCCGCTCATAATCAATCGTGATTCCGGGCATTTTTGGCCGCCAATCGTCTCTGCAGGGTCCAGGCCAGAACTGAATGCCTTGTCCGGCTTCTGCAGTAGAAGCAGCTTGATTACATAACCGATGAATGACGCCTGCTTCGCAACATCCAGTGTCCTTCCATCCACGTCTGACACATCGCCCATCACCAGCATCCATCCTTTATCGCGGTTCAGGATCTGGACAAACACTCCCACAACGTCCACACGATATCGCCCCTGGCTGCGTACTCATAAACATACCGCCCTTTTTCATGAGAGGCTCTGCCCCCATTCCGGAATACGTTCCAGTGTCCTCTATAATCGTGTAACGACTCTTTTCAAGAGCTTCATAAACTCCAATCGCTATCTCAGCTCGATTGATCAATTGCTGGGCCTATGCAGCATCGTCCGCAGCGTGCAGTGATGTACTGATGAACGAGACACTGACAGCCAGCAATGCTGCGGGCACTGCGATCTTCATGATAGTGCTCCAGTCGACCACAAAGACAGACCCGGCCAGTATGCGCAGTCATTATGAGTCGTACGAGCATGGAAGCGGAACTCTGCTGGTGAATCGGTCAAACTCCTCTTTTCGATAAACGTGTGATCCATTAACTGTTGCCGAAGCAGCACTGACTGTGCTTCCAGTACGTTTGCATCGTTGACCCTCGTTTTTGTTATGATCTGAGACAGGAGAAACAGAATGAAACGCAGGCATACGGCATCGAGTCCCCAATATCTTTCACGACGCACCGCGCTGCAGGCCGGATCACTTGGCCTGGTGGGACTATCGACAGCCAGCGTAGCACAGATGCGCGCAGGCGCGGCGGTGTCCGACACTCCATTGCCGAAACCCAAAGCAGTCATCTATCTGTTTCTGACCGGCGGGCCATCACAGCACGACACGTTCGATATGAAGCCGGACGGACCGGCAGAATACAAGGGCGAGTTCAATCCGATTTCCACCCAAACACCCGGAATTCAGATCTGTGAACACTTCCCGCTGCTGGCGAAGAGAAGTGAAAAATGGGCACTGGTCCGTTCTCTGACTCACAAGGAAAACGGACATGACAAGGGCACGTATGTCATGCTGACGGGAAACACCGTCGTGCCACCAACATTCCGGTCCAGCAAACCGCAACCCAGCGACCTGCCGAGCATCGCCGCGATCGCCGGATTCGCCAGCGAACAACGAAACAACATGCCGCCAAGTGCCATCCTTCCGGAACGGATCTATCATTCAAACACCGGCGTCTACCCTGGCCAGTTTGCAGGAATGCTGGGACCGCAGCACGAACCGTGCTGGCTGCAATGTACAGATAAACCGCATGCCTACCACGATTATTCCGGCGCCTTTCCGAAGTACCTGTTCAATCTGCATGACGGAGTCGCATCTGATAAAGACGACTGGACGTTTGCCGTGCCGCACCTGACGCTGCAGGAAGGAATGCTGCAGTCGAGATTTCATGATCGCCTCTCGCTGTTGAAGTCAATCGACGAGCAAAGACTGCACCTTGAACAGGCGGCTGACGTGTCACGTTATGACCAAGTGTGCCAGCGTGTCCTGTCGTTGATCATGGACCCCAAAGTTCGTGATGCGTTTGATGTAAAGAATGCCGACGAAAAAACACTCGAACGCTACGGGAACAACTCTTTTGGCTGGTCCCTGCTGATGGCCCGGCGTCTGATTGAAACGGGCGTCAACATGGTGCAGGTCAACATGGGAAACTTCGGCAGCTGGGATCTTCATGGAAACAATTTCCCGCTGGCAAAGAACTTCCTGTTCCCGCCGACTGACCGTGCGGTATCCGCACTGCTGGACGACCTCGATGAAAACGGTCTGCTGGACAGTACTCTGATTGTAATGGCCGGAGAATTCGGACGAACACCGCGTATCTGGAATGTAGCGCCAAAGATCTACAAGCGGCCGGGACGAGATCACTGGGCTCCCGCACAATCCATTCTGCTGGCCGGCGCCGGAATTCGTGGTGGCACGGTCGTCGGCTCCACCGATCGCAATGGCGCCTATGTCGAAACCGATCCGCAGACACCGGAAAACTTTGCAGCCACCATCTATGACGCCCTGGGTATCCCGCGTAACGCCAAATGGCATGACATCACGAACCGTCCGTACCACATCTACCAGGCAGACCCGATTCGCGGACTGACGTGACCGGAATGCCCCAGCTGGCCGGGACGGTTAAGGCACTGGCTGTGGGTGACGACCGCACCGTCCGGGACGATTACGCCAACCGCAGTAGCGCGATGCCGCTGGCCTCAGTGTGGACGGTACAGCAGGAAAATAATCGATTATGAATCCGAGTTGCATAGAAAACGTTCTGACCGACGATGAACATGAGTTTTTCGAAACGAACGGCTTCCTTGTCGTCGAAAACGCACTGAATGCGTCCGCGACGGCGCGACTGGTGGAGGTGATGGACCGGGTGGATGCCCGGGAACGGACTACAGAGCTGGCGGGGAAACTGCTGTCCGTGCCGAATGTCATTCACGAAGACACCACTCTGGTGGACCTAGTTGACTGGCCGACAACGTTTCCGAAGGTGTGGGGTATTCTGGGCTGGAACATCTATCTGTACCATTCGCATCTGGACGTAACACCGAATGAGAGCGCACGGCAGCAGGACTGGCGCGTCGCATGGCACCAGGACAGCATGCGGGTGAACGACGAAATTGAATCGAACCCGCGGCCACGGCTGTCGCTGAAAGTGGGCTATTATCTGACTGACGTAAGCAAGCCGGGTCGAGGTAATACGCTGATCGTTCCGGGCTCGCATCTGCAAAACACGATCAACTGTCCGCAGGACGGTCGATCGAATCCGCCGGGCGCTGAACCGTTGTGTGTACCGGCGGGGTCGGCAGTGATCATCGACCGCCGCATCTGGCATTCACGCAGCGCGAACGAATCAGAACTGCCTCGTAAGGTTGTCTGGTTCGGCTATAGCTATCGGTGGCTGCGGCCAAAGGATGCGATGACAGTAGAGCACCTGTATCCCGGTCTCAACCCCGTTCGTCGACAGCTGCTGGGCGATGGCCTGAGCGCCAACGGCACGTACGACCCGGCCCCCGAAGACGTCCCTCTGCGTGCATGGCTGGAACAGTATGATCCTGCGGCCGCCGCGTCTTCACCGCACGGTCATTCTCAGTCTCGCCCGCCTGCAATAGGCCGCGGCAGGTATACGGGACGCAACTAACCCTCCAGCACGATCTGCCATGTCACAATGCGGTTCCAAACCGGGTACTGAACGCAGCAGTCTCAGCCACACCCAACGCCTTGACCCGGCTCTCCGGCACGACATAATGCTGACTCTCTGACCGATTGGTCGGCCTTGTCGCTTCTTCGAGTTTTCCTGCCCATGCCTCTTCCGCGCTTCGCGTTGATTTCGATTTGCGGAATACTCTTTGCGATCGTGCCCGGACCGGCGCCACTGCTCTGTGCAGCAGCACCCGGGCCGCCAACATTCGACACAGCAGTTCGGCCTTTCCTGAATGAATACTGCTTTGAGTGTCATTCCGGACAGAACGCCGCGGGAAAGCCTGGCCTGAGCGAACTGAAGCCCGATCTGGTGGAGGACGCCGAAGCACAGGCATGGATGCAGGTGTTACAGGTATTACAGTTTGATGACATGCCGCCGCCCGAGGAAGACCGGCCTGATCCTGCTGCAAAGGCCGAAGTGATTGAGTGGATCGAACGTCAGATGGAAAGTTCGGGGCGGGGGGAAGTCCATCGAGCGAAGCTGCTGAAACCGGAATACGGCAACTATGTGAGTCACGAGTTGTTGTTCTCGGGTACGGTCACAACGCCCCCCTTTTCCCCCTCGCGGCTGTGGCGGTTCAGTCCGCAGATTTTCAAAGGCAAAGGAATCCGCGATGCCAAGAGCCCGTTCAGCTTTGTCACCAGTGAAGGTGGCGTGCGAGATTATTCGGCGACCAGCGGCGTCGACCGCAGCACGGTCGAAATGATCCTCATCAACACCAATCAACTTCTGGACCTGCGCACAGAGGACGGAGATTTCAAAAACTTTGCCGACAGGCAGGAAACTCCGACAGACGAACAACTGGAAGAGTTGATCCGCATCGAATTTCGCCGCGCCGTTGGCCGTTTGCCCGCGGAGCAGGAACAGCACAAATACCTTGTATTCCTGAAGAAGAACATAGCCGACGGCGGCCGTATGGAAGGCCTGAAGACGACGCTCAAGGCAATGTACCTCAGTACTGAGTCGATCTACCGAATGGAACTGGGATTGGGACCGAAGGACAAGCACGGCCGCCGGCACCTGTCACCCGATGAACTTTCCTACGCCGTGGCTTATGCACTGACCGACCACAGCCCTGAGCGCAATGATGTGATCCGCAGAGCCATTCGGGGCAGGAACCTCAGCACACGGCCGGACATTGCTCTGGTGGTGCAGGAAATGCTCGACGCCGGTATGAATCCTCGCAGTACACCGCGTATTTCCCGTTTCTTTGAAGAATTCTTTGGTTACAACAAGGCGGACAAAGTCTTCAAAGATATGGCCCGCGTACGTGAAGAAGACATCAAACAGTGGAATACAAATCGGCTGATGTACGAGGCGGAACAACTGGTCGAATACTTCATCAATCGCGATCAGGACGTGATCGAGCAGTTGTTGACCAGCAATCAGTTCTATGTTGCTCACCCCGGCAACAACCAAATCGCCCGCGAGTATCTGACAGAATCGCTGCGGCCCGATTACGTCGAGCTTAAGGTAAGCCAACGGCTGGACGCGTTCATACAGGCCAAACGGGATCCCGAGCGTCAACAGGAAAAAGAAGAACTGGATCGAATACGTCGTCAGGCGGAAGAGCGTGCAAAGGTAACAGGCTGGGCGATCGAGGACGGGCTACGGCCGTTTCCGAGTTGGCCTTATACTCGACAGATCCGTGGTCAGTCCGACCTGATCTATATCGGCGTCTACAACCTGCCACCGACAAGTCGTGTCGAACGGCAACATTGGGACTGGCCGGTCGAACAGCCGTTTGAGATGCCCACCGACCAACGGGCGGGCATCCTGACACACCCCGCCTGGCTGGCTGCGCATTCGGTGAACGACGGCAACGATCCGGTTCGCCGTGGCCGCTGGGTGCAGGAAAAACTGCTGGCCGGCGTGATCCAGGACGTTCCGCCCGACGTCGACGCCAACGTGCCGAACGATCCGCATAAAACACTCCGCGAACGTATGGAGCCCCTGAGAGCCGAACGCTGCTGGCGTTGTCACCGGAAGATGAACCCTCTGGGCGAACCGTTTGAGATGTTCGACGATTGGGGCCGCTATCGCACACACGTCTATTTCGACAAAGAAGGCAAAATTGTGCATCGCAGAGGCCAGCAATTTGATAAGTGGCTGGCCGAAGGAAAACTGACGGAACGCACAATCGACGCGAGCGGGGAAATCCGGGGCTCGGGCGACCCTCAGGTCGACGGTAAAGTCACCAACGCTATCGACATGATCCACCGTATTGGAAGATCGGATCGTGCTCGGCAGTCGTTCATTCGACATCTGTTTCGTTACTTCATGGGGCGAAATGAAATGCTCAGCGATTCAATGACATTGGTTGCGGCCGAAAAGGCATATCTGGACAATGGCGGCAGCTTTAAGGCGCTGGTTGTGTCGCTGCTGAGTTCAGATTCATTCGTGTATCGACGATAGTATTCACGGGCAGGCAACAACGCCGGCCACCGGGGAATCAACGGAAAACAACAGCATGCTCACCAGACGCTCCGCGATTCATTCGATCACGGCCAGTTCAGCCTCGCTGGCGATGGCCCCGTTCTTACGCAGTGCAGCCGCTCATGCGTCGGGACGACCGGAAGCGCTGCCAAAGCGTTTCGTATTTGTCCTGAAGTCAAGTGGTTTCGACAAAGAAAACCTGCTGCCCGCCGGGCTGGAAGATCAATGGAGCAAAGATCGCGACAAGCTGGTCGACGTCTCTCTGGCCGATCATGCCCTGCCCGACAACTTCGAGCCATTTGAGGAAATCAAAGATCAACTGACTGTGATTCAGGGACTATCAGGCAAGAACTTCGTCGGCAATCACACGGCGGGTTATGGCGCTTTGTCGTGCCATCACTCAGAGCAGGTGGCCATCGCGCCAACCATCGACTGCATGCTGGGCGACCATCTTTCGGCCGGACCATACAAGATGTACGGCATGGCGATGAATGGGCCGCTGCTGGAGCAATACACGAAAGGCCCCGATGACAGTTACTGTTATCCGAATATTTCCGCCATGAAAGCCGGACAGCCGGTCGCATTTCAGGCCAGCCCGAAGAAAGCGTACATGGAGCTGTTTGGTTCAGCGGTCGCTTCGCCCGCGCAACTGAAACGCGAGTTGAAGCTGACAACCAATCTGATGGACTTCATGAAGGACGATGCCCGGCGGATCGAACGCCGGCTTTCTCAGGAAGACAAGCAAAGGTTCGCCAGGTACACCGAAGCATTCGAAGCATTGCGGCTCCGCGAGCAGAAGAAGGCTGTGTTAAATGATCGCATCAAACAAACGGCACCGGAAATAACCGACAAGTATACATCGCAGGCTCCTTCGGTACGTATCGGACTGCACTTTGAACTGGCCACGACGGCGCTTATCACCGGGCTGACAAATGTGATCACCCTGCGGCCGGACACTCTGGGCATCATCTATTCAGATCTCGGTGTTTCTCAACATGTGCACGCGCTCGGACATCTTGGTGACGGCACAACGGGTAATGGCTGGAACGGCCCCCGTGCTCGCAAGGAAATTGACAAACTGCACCTTGGCTGCGTGGCGAAAATGGCCCGAAAACTCAAGAGCATTCCTGAAGGCGATGGCACGATGCTGGACAACACGATGATTGTCTACACATCCTGCACGGGCGGACAGCATCACGACGGACAGCGGGACTGGCCCTTCGTACTGGTCGGTGGCATGAGCGAAAAAATGAAGATGGGGCGGTATCTTCAGTACCCCAGCTATCAGCAGGCCGGGCATCGCACAATTGCGAACCTGTATATGAGCCTGCTGCAGGTGGCCGGCATGAAGACTGACGCCCACTTCGGTCAGCTCGACTCGCAACTCAAGGATCTGGACCTCGCTGGTCCGCTCGCGGAACTAATGGCGTGAGGGCCCGGCCTGAACGGCAGGTCACGTCGTCGCCCAAGTGGCGGACCTGTCACGGAAGAATTGAAGCAGGCCTTGGTATTGGGATTGGCGTCGGCCCCTGCTCTGTCGTGACGGTAATTATGCTGCGTCCACAATGGTAGATCATCGTTCACAAAAAATGATAATGCTCTCCGATATTGAAAAGACAGTTCAGCGTTGCCCTGGTGTTACCCTGACGTAGCCGGGTTGAAAAGTAAATCTGGTATTTTTCGTCAGCCGACTCTGAATCGATCACACGGCCGCAATTTTTCCGGACGGAACCAGAAAACAGATCACTCTCAGCGATGCGGCGACAAAGATCAGTACCGGCGATGATCAATCTTCCGTTGTCCGCGCTCATCATCTGATTTCGAGAAACCGTCAGCCCACAATACCTGTGTACGGGTGCCCTTCGTTCTGGTCGATGCGTTCGGGGCGGCCTTTGTCATAGTACACGACTTCTCGATGATTCAGTCCCATCAGCCACAGGATCGTGGCGTGTAGGTCGTGAACGTGCAGTCGGTCATCCACCGCGTGCAGACCCAGGTCATCCGTTGTGCCAATCGTTCGGCCACCCTTGACACCACCACCGGCCATCCACATCGTAAAGCCGGTCGGGTTATGATCGCGGCCATCACCTTTTTCGCTCATCGGCGTGCGGCCGAATTCCCCCCCCCAGACAACCAGCGTCGATTCCAGCAGACCTCGCTGCTTCAAATCCTTCAACAAGCCGGCCACGCACTGATCTGTCTGTCTGCACAGTGACGTATGGTTCTTTTCAATCGCCGAATGGGAATCCCACTTGCTGCCGGAGCCGTGATACAACTGCACGAAACGAACACCGCGTTCCACCAGACGCCGCGCCAGCAGACACTGCCGACCGAAGGTGGCCGTCACCTTTTCGTCCATACCGTAAAGTGCCTGAGTTTCCGCCGTTTCCTGTGACAGATCCACGGCTTCCGGTGCCGACGTCTGCATACGAAACGCCAGCTCGTAGCCGGCAATGCGAGCTTCCAGTTCCGACTGCTGAGGTCTGGCGGCCGCATGGCGACGATTCAAATAGTCCAGCACTCGCAGTTTTCGCTCCTGAACGGCTGCGTCTTCGTTCTTCGGCCGCGATAAATTCGAGATCGGGTTGCCAGTCGTGTTGAACTGAGTGCCTTGATAAATGGCCGGCATGAAACCGGTTCCCCAGTTGCGGGCGCCGTTCACAACTTGTGAATTGGTATCCTGCATCACGACAAAGGCGGGCAGGTTGCCGTTTTCACTGCCCAGACCATAGTTGACCCACGCACCCAGTGACGGACGTCCCGCGATCGGAGAACCGGTGTTCATGGAACACACGCCGCCGGCATGGTTGATCCCGTTGCTCCAGCAGGAACGAATCACGGCCAGGTCATCTGCACAGGTGGCGGTGTGAGGCAGCCAGTCAGAAATCCAGAGTCCGCTGTCACCGTGTTGTGCCCACTTACGCTGATCCTCCAGCAGAGGTGAATTCACTTCGCCCATGGCGGTCACAGGCTTTTCGAAGGAGTCGGGCAGTGACTGACCTGCCAGCTTCTTCAGCAGCGGCTTGGGATCGAACAGATCGATATGGCTGGGGCCACCCTCCATAAACAGAAAGATAACACTCTTCGCTTTCGTCCGACGATGACTGACCTTTGCAGCATTCGGATTACCGTCCGCCGTGACGTTGTCAGCCATCATCGCCGCCAGCGGCAGGGCACCAAAGCCCATGCCAGCGGTGGTCAACATTTCACGACGTGATTGGAATAGTTTCATAGGTCGTTTCGGTTTTAATGAACTCAGACAAGCACGACGCGGAAGAGAGTGCATGAATGACCTGCGGTGAACACACTCGCCTGCGTTTCGATCTTGTACATGCCGCTGCTACATGCGAAATATGATGTTGTCCAATTAATCGATGTAAACGAATTCGTTTGAATTCAACAGCACGTGGCACAGTTCTGTCACAGCATTCTCAAGCGGGCTGACCGGTAGTCCGGCAGTCATACTCAGATCATGACCGTGCGCCGACGCATCGGCAACGCGATTCTGTTTGTTATCGAAATCCCATGCAGCAACCGGTGATTGTTGTTTGACGGCCGCGGAGCTCAACCCGTCAGCGAAGAGCGATTCAATGGTCTCAGTCTTCATCCATTTGGAAAACAGGGCGATCTGGTCCAGTTGACCGTCCCACTGATGACGCGACTGCTTGTGTCGTCCACCCAGCACGACGGGAATTTCAGCACTAATGCCAGAAGCCGACCTGAAGACAACTTCTGCAGATTCCAGCTTGCCATACTTTTTGTCCAGCGGTTGCAGAAAGAATCCGGCTTTGCCTTTGCCGTCATCAGTTTGCTCAACCGTAACTGCAATAAGGTACGGCTTGTCGAGTTCCGGACGCAGGTTTGACGCAACAACTTCGTATCCGGCATCGCCGACAACCTGCAGAATAAAATTGCGCGGCTGGTACGCCGATTTTTCACTGGTCACGCCAATACTCCAGCCACGATTCTTATTGTTATTATCCCACTGCGAAATGATGGTGCGCACTGTGGCGTCCGAGTACAGCGAATTCAGTTTGATCAAGCCGACAAACGTGAACGGAGCCGCAACGACCGGCTGGCCGTTTTTTGTCGGCAGCGGCGGATGATGGCCGGAATCTACAGACAGCGCGTGGCCGGTAGATTCGGTCAGCGGCGAAAATCGCCGGGCG
>Ga0315316_10000089_pt1 | contig 45448 bp, 47 predicted proteins | sample M160m3416metaG_FD_203702 | JGI IMG/M metagenome (GOLD analysis project Ga0315316, IMG submission 203702) | Ammonia-oxidizing marine archaeal communities from Monterey Bay, California, United States - M1 60m 3416 | ecosystem: Environmental > Aquatic > Marine > Intertidal zone | place: USA... | reverse complement strand
GAAGAATTAGAGGTTTCTGCTAGAAGTGATAGTGGGGTTATAATGGGAGTTAGGCATAAGAAATATAATGTAGAAGGAATACAATTCCACCCTGAATCAATTTTTACAGAGTTCGGAATGGAAATGATAGGAAACTTTTTAGATAAATGATGCAAGATAAAAATATAACAGAAGCAATAAAATTAATTTCAAATAATCAAGATTTATCCTTTGAATTAGCTAATTCAACAATGGATGAAATAATGAGAGGAGATGTAACTCCAGCCCAATTCGGATCATTTATTATGGGTCTAAAAATGAAGGGTGAGACATCTACAGAAATCGCTGGACTTGCTACAGGAATGAGAGAAAAATCATTGAAAGTAGAACTAGATGAACCTCTTTTAGATACATGCGGTACAGGCGGAGATGGATTAAAAACTTTTAATATCTCTACGTCTGTTGCTTTCGTGGTTGCAGGTGCTGGAGTTAAGGTTGCCAAACATGGGAACAGAGCAATATCTGGATCTTCAGGAAGCGCAGATGTTTTAGAGGAAATGGGAGTAAAAATAACACTATCTCCATACTCAGTTAAAAAATGTATTGAAGAAATTGGGATAGGCTTCATTTTTGCTCAATCATTTCATCCAGCAATGAAATTTGCTTCCCCATTAAGAAGGGAGGTAGGAGTTCCTACTGTATTTAATATATTGGGGCCTTTAACAAACCCTGCAGGAGCATCTAACCAATTAATAGGAATATCTAATTATGAAGCAGCTGAAAAAGTCGCAGAAGCACTGAAAATTCTTGGTACTGACAATTCATTAGTGGTAAATGGCCATAACAATCTTGATGAAGTAAGTATTGAAGGAAATACAACTATTTGGCAGGTATCAGGAGACTCTGTGAAAAGAAGAAGGGCAAGAATATCCGACTTTGGGCTCCCAGAATCGAATTTAAATAATTTAGTTGTTGATAGTATTTCTGAAAGTGCTGAAACTATTAAAGATATATTTAATGGAAAGGGTTCTGACCCATTAGATGAAAGTCCAATTGCATCAAGGCGTAATGCGGTAATAATAAATTCAGCTGCAGCATTGGTCGCTTCAGGAAAAACTAGTAGTTTTAATGATGCTGCTGAGATGGCAAAAACTTCAATAGATAGTGGTGGCGCCCAATCCAAATTATTAGAGCTGGCAAATTTGAGTAATAAAATGGACTAATTAATGAAATACGGAGATGTTCTAGAAAAAATATTAGTTCATAAGAAGAAATTAATTGAAGAAAATAAAATTAAATCACCAATTAATGTACTCGATAAATCTATAGAGGATAATTCAGCCCCTGATTTCTTATCAATTTTTAATTCTTCTAATGTTGCTCTAATTGCTGAAATTAAAAGATCTTCAGCTTCGGCAGGAGAAATTAATAAAGATCTCGATCTTGAAAAATTTGCCTTAGATTATATAACGAGTGGGGCATCAGCGATATCAATCTTGACTGAAAAAACAAAGTTCAGTGGTTCGATATCTGATCTAAAAAAAATAAGTAAAATAGGTAAAAAAACTAATACACCAATTTTGCAAAAAGATTTCATAGTTGATGAATATCAAATTTTAGAAGGAGCATTAAATGGTGCTTCAGCTATTCTAATTATAGTTTCAATACTAGAAGAAGATAGGCTTAAATCATTATTGAATTTGTGCTCAGAAATTTCCATGCCACCTCTTGTTGAAGTATTTAACGAAAAAGAATTAAATGTTGCTTTAAAATATGGTGCAAATATTATTGGAATAAATAATAGAAATTTAAATAACCTTGAGACATCACTAGACGTTTTCGAAAAACTAGCCCCAGAAGTTCCTAAAGATAAAATTCTAATTGCAGAAAGTGGACTAAAGAATATAGATGATGTGAAAAGGATGGCTAATGCTGGGGCAGATGCAGTTTTAATTGGAGAATCTATATTAATTAATAATGATATTCAGAACCATATTAAGCAATTATCAAGTGTTAAAAAATGCAAATAAAAATTTGTGGGATCAGAACTATAGAAGCTGCAGAAGCTGCTGTTAAATATGAAGCAAATTACATTGGATTCATATTTGTAAAAGGATCTAAAAGAGAAATACCTCCTGAAAAATGTTTGGAGATAACAAATAGTATAAAAAATGAATTTCCTAGCTCAAAAGTTAAATTTGTGGGATTATTTGGAGACCAAGATTTATCTGAAATTAAGGAAATTTTAGATAAAACTAATTTAGATATGGTTCAGCTTTGTGGTGAAAAAGATTTTGACATCAGCATCCCCTCTATAAGGCAAATAAGAATCAAAGAATCGGATAGTTCGGATCAGATTTTAGACTACGTACAAAAAGCCTTGTTAGTACATAACTATGTAGTTCTAGATAGTTATCATGAAAAAAAACTTGGAGGAACAGGGAATAAATTTGATTGGAACAAGGCAAAAAATGTTATAGGTCTAACTAATGTATTAGTCTCAGGAGGACTAGATACTGAAAATATTGAATCTCTTATAAAGAATTTTTCACCCTATGGAATTGACACTTCCTCTGGAGTAGAAACTAATGGGACCAAGGACTTAGAAAAAATTAAGGAATTTATAAAATTAGCTAAAAATTAAATTTTTTACCTTTATTAAGAATACTTGATTATTCTAGCGTTTCTATAGAGCTTTGATCTTTAAGGTATTTAAATAAAGGGCTGTCAGATGACAGAACAATCGTGTCGCCTTCATTTAAAGATTTAGCATATGTCTCTAAATATCTCTTAAATGCATATAGTTCAGGGTCTTTATTAAGAGATTCAGCCAAAACTGCTATAGCTTCTGATTCCGCCTCACCTCTTAGTCTTGCAGAAGTACCTTCAGCTGTCTCAATCAAAACAGTGACTTGTCTATCAACAAAAGCTCTTATTTCAGCATCTCTCTGTGCTCCTTCTGCTCTAAGACCACTAGCAATTCTTTCTCTTTCAGCCTGCATTCTAGCAAAAACAGAACTTTGAATTGCATCTGGAAAATCTGCTCTTTTTATTCTCACATCAATAATTTCTGCTCCAAATACTTCTTTAAGGGGCAACTTATATCTAATTTCAAATTCCGATAACTTAGATGGGGTTGGAGAATTCTTAAGGTCATCAATTTCTTGATTAGTGGCATATCTTGACTGAGAAACATTATTTTTAGAAATAAGTTCAATTGCCATAGAAGCATTATTCAAGCCATTTGGTAAATTAATTGCTTCATCTCTACTAATATCAATAAGGTTACTTGCTTTTGTAACCTTACCCATAATTTGTTCTCTAACCTCAGAAATTACTTCCTCTTGATCATCTTGTGCAACTTCATCTCTCAGTCTTGAATTAACTATATCTCCCAATTTAGATTCAGCTTGCAGTTCATTTCCAATTGCTTGAAAAAATAGAAGAGGATCAACAATTTTATATCTTGCAAAAGCATCTATTACAAGGTTTTTCTTATCTTTGGTTAATAAACTTGTTGGAGGCGCGTCAATCCTTAATAACCTTCTATCAAATTTAGTTACATTTTCAACAAAAGGAGTTTTCACCTTTAATCCTGGCTGTTGATAATCTCTTTGGAATGCTCCAAATCTAGTTACAATAGCAAGTTCAGTTTCGTCAACAATGAAAAATACTTGAGGTAATCCTATAAATAAAAATACTAAAATTACAACTATGGGAATTAATGTCTTTTTCATTTATTCAATACCTCCAGATTTACCGTCAAGTTGAAGAAGTGGTAGCGCAGAAGCTGAATCAGATATAATGTACTTCTTTACTTTAGGTAAAATTCTATCAATGGCATCAAGATACAGTCTTGTTCTAGTTACAGTCTCTGACATAGAATATGCTTTTAATAATTCTTCAAATCCTGCTGCTTCACCTTGGGCAATTTGTAGTCGACCTTCTTTAAACGCTTCAGCAGCTTCAACAATTCTTGCTGACTGACCTTGTGCTATTGGAAGTTGTTCTGCTTGATATGCTTCAGCTAGATTAACAATCCTATCTCTATCTTCTCTTGCCCTAACCACATCTTCAAAAGCATCTTGCACTTCAGAAGGAGGATTAACATTTTGCAATAGAACTTGTTGAACATCTATTCCAGTTTTATAAGCTGCATTAATATCTCTCATTTTAGTCAAAACTTCTTGCTGAACGGCCTCTTTTTCAGTAGTTAAGATATCATCAATATTTCTAGATCCTACAACCTGTCTTAATGTAGTTTCAGCAATATCTCTAAGCGTTTTACCATCTGGTTGTCCTTCATTTATACCTCTATCTCCTTCACCAGGATCATCTACATCAAAAAGATATGCCTTAGGATCACTAATTCGATATTGTATTACAGCTTGAGCTTTAACAATGTTTTCATCTCCGGTAATCATATTTGCTTCTGCAGGTACTTCTTGAAAAATGCCTGCCTTTACTTCAGATCCACGAAAACCAAGCTCCATTCTTCTGGTCTTGGTAACAGCAACTATATCTGTATTCCCAATTGGGCCTGGCCAGTGCCACCTTAAACCCGGATCAGTAGTAGCAACATATCTACCAAAAGTCCTTAATACTGCCTTCTCATCAGGAGATACTGTATAAACACCAGAGGCAAGCCATAGCACCGCTATAACAGCAATAATAATGAATCCAAGAAAAGGTGAGCCTCCTCCTAAACCAGGTATCTTAGGAATCTTAAAATTAAGCTTCCCTAACAACTCCTCCAAAGAGGGTTCCTCATTTTTATCACCTGAAGGTGGTCTATAAACAAAATTATTTTTTAGCTTTGAAATAGTAGATTTAATCATTATAGAATCATTATATCACTAAGATTAATTTTTTTTGCAGTGTTATTTTTTTTGAGCAATAAGAATTTTATATTCTTCAAAATCTTTTACTTTTCTAAGCTTTCTAATAGCTATACCAAAAGATTCTTGTGAATCTATGAATGATTCGATTTCTTGGTCTACATTACTTGATGAAGCAGGGGAATCTGCATAAGTCCCATTAAATGCAAACCAGGCTTGATTTATCTTTCTTATATAATAACCTCTTTTTTCTAATTCAAATCTTGAAGACTCCATTAGTTCTTCAGCTTGATTTATTTTTCCTAATTCAAGCAACTCATCAACATCTAGCCTTAAATTCCTTATAAATAATTCATAATTAAATTTACCAGGCAATTCTTTCACTTTAGATTTACATATAGAATCTTGGAGTTTTATTTTTTTAGAACACACACTATTAAAAAGTCTTTCGGAATAAATATTTGCTAGAGTCTCATTTACAATTTTCATATTTGGATCTTTAAAATAAGCTCTTCCTAAAGGGAACAAGATTAAATACTGATGCAACCATTCATGGGCATGTGCTTTAAATAAATCTCCATAGTTATCAGAATCTTTAATAATTGAGGGGTATGCAGCGACTCCTCCAATATTAATTACTATCGATGAATAATCAATTTCTGACTGAACAGATTCTTCAATATCTTTTATTTCTTGCACAGACAAATCATGGTTTAGAAGCAATTCGTCTTCTCTATATATTTTATTTCTAGGAGATATAACCAATAGCTTTGGAGAATGGTTAGTAGTAAATTCTGGCAGCGGAAATATAATTCCAAAAATAAAATTCAATTCATTATCATAAATCTCTTCTAATAATAATTTCTTAATTAGTTCATGCTCTTCGCTGATTTCAGAAAAACCATATCTTGATTTAAAAAGATCATAAATTGAATTAACTTCATATGAAAATATACTAAATTTCTGTTCATCTGAAACAAAATTATTCAAATCTTTTTCATTTTCAGAATTACATGAATAAATCGAAAGATTAATGATGATAAAAAAAATAAAAAGTTTTTTCAATTCTTTATAACTCTGAATCCCATATTAGATGTTGAAGAATCTTTAGAATTACTAGTTCTTGCTGAAACTCTATACCTATTACAATAACTATCATGACACAAAAATGAACCACCCTTAATTACTTTTGTAGCTCCTTTTTCTGGGCCCTCAGGATTAACATTTATTTCTAAATCGTGATACCTAGAAAACCAATCTTGAGTCCATTCCCAGACATTTCCGACCACATTGTAAAGTCCAAATTTATTTGGCTTATAAAAATCCACTGGCACAGTAAATTTTGTTTCTTCTGGGTCATTATTTTTATTAGGAAAGGTTCCTTGAAAAATATTGCATGCTAATTCACCGTCAACTAGAAACTCATTTCCCCAAGGAAATATATTCTGCTTTAAGCCACCTCTTGCTGCATACTCCCATTCAGCCTCTGTAGGCAATCTTGTATTACTCCATTCACAATAAGCATTGGCATCATTCCAAGATACATGAGTTACTGGATGATTAGGAATGCTTTCTGTAGCTTTAGTGTTTCCATCTGGCTTATTCCAATAAGCATTCTCTATCTTAATCCACCATGGAGCGTCTCGAACAGATTCATCATAATGATCAGATTTTAATTGATCAAAAAAAACAAAAGACCATCCATATTTTTCAGCATCTGTTAAGTAGCTTGTTTGGTCTATAAAATCACTAAATTCTTTTACTGAAACAGAAAAGGTAGATATATCAAAATCATCAACAAATATATCTCTAACTGGGCCTTCTCCATCTCCAGGAAAAACATTTTTATTATCCGAGCCCATGGAAAACCATCCTCCTTTAACATTACTCATAACTATTCCAACTTCTTTTGATGGTTTAATATTGTTAGGAGGTGTATTTATTGAATTATTTCTATTTTGCTCATCAGGAGCACAACATGCATCAGACATAAAATTACCAAAATTATATAATTAATTCTAATGATAATAGAAAAGAACTTAAATATCCCTTTAACAACGGATCAAGAAGAAAAAATAATACTTTTTTCAAAGAAGATTTATGAATCAAATAAGAAATTTAATCTGACTGGATTAAAAGATTTAGAAAGAATAAAAGATATTCTCATAGATGAAAGTATCAATTCTTTGCATTCAATAAATTTATCCTCAAACAAGAACAATTTAAATGTTATAGATATAGGAAGTGGAGCAGGGATACCAGGAATTCCTTTAAAAATAATTAATGATGATTTTCAGCTTACTTTTATCGAATCAAATAGAAAAAAATGCGAATTTATTGCTTCGGCATGCAATGACTTAGGTCTAGAAGTAGATATTATAAATGATAGAGCCGAGATAATAGCTCATAAAAAATCCTACAGAGAAAAATTTGATTTAATTTTATCTAGGGGTGTCGCCAATTTATCAACATTAGCTGAAATTACACTTCCATTTGCCAAAATAGGAGGTTCTATAATTTCTATAAAAGGGCTGAATATATCTAAAGAAATTATTGCGTCTGAGCATAGTGTTAAATTGCTTGGCGGTGATTTATTTTTTTATATGACTCCAACAAAATACTCTTCAATTGTTGGCTGGAAAAAGATTGATTCTACTCCTAAAAAATATCCTAGAAAATCAGGAACTCCTCAAAAAGATCCATTAAGTTTAAAATAGAGAAAAATTAGCCAAGGAGAACTCATGAGATGTGGTTTAGGTCAATTCCATCAGCCGCTGCCAGAATTCTTAAAATTTGCTCAGCAATATGGAGCAACAGATATATTACTTAACCAAAATAATGATAAAGAAAATCATCTTCCTGACTACAATAACAGGTGGGAATTAAAAGATTTAGTTCGATTAAGAAGGACTGTTGAAAATTACGGCATGAAACTAAGTGCTCTTGAAAATGTACCTACGAAATTTTATGAAGATGTAATGCTAAATGGACCTAAAAGAGATGAGCAAATAGAAAATATGATCTATACAATAAAAAATATTGCCAGAGCAGGTATTCCTATTTTTGGATATAACTGGATGCCATCTCAAGTTTGGAGAACTGAACCAGAATATATAAGAGGTGAGGCTGAAGCAACAGCATTTGATAATGATGTAGCACAAAATTATCCATTTACACATGATAGAGAGTACACCGAAGAAGAAATGTGGGAGAACCTTGAATATTGGATCAAAATAATAACTCCAATTGCAGAAGAGGAAGGAATTAAGCTTGGAATACATCCATGCGATCCTCCTGTGCCGGTTTTGGGTGGAATTCCTCAACTGTTTAGAAGTTTTGATGCTTACAAAAGGTTGATAGAAATCTATCCTTCTGACAGTAACGCAATAGAATTTTGCCAAGGAACATTTTCAGAGATGAATGATGATATTTATGAAATGATTCAATATTTTGGAGAAAGAAAAAAGATACTTTATGTTCACTTTAGAAATGTTTCAGGCCAAGTTCCAAAATTTAAAGAGGAATTTGTAAATACAGGCTATGTTGATATGTATAAAGCTATGAAAATATACCATGAGGTAGGTTATGATAGCTTTTTCATAGATGATCATGTTCCTGCCACATTCCAAGATACCTCATTTGGACACAGAGGAAGAGCATTTGCTATGGGTTATATTCAAGCATTAATTGAGGCAGTTCAAAAATCATAGAGAAGATTTTTCTAGTAAATCTATCTAATAAATTAAAATGATCTTATATATTGGTCTGGGGCGCCAGTTTCGCCATCAAGATCTTTCTTAGCTTTTAAAGGCCAGTAAGGATTTCTCAAAAATTCTCTACCTAAAAAAATTACATCTGCGAGATTAGCTTTCAATATTTCTTCTGCTTGATGACTATTCGTTATGAGACCAACAGCTCCAGTTTTTATACCAACTTCTTTCTTAATTTCTGCTGAAAAAGGTACTTGATAATTAGGCTTGGGGTTCAATTTTTGTAAGGGCGAAGATCCTCCCGAAGAACAGTCTATTAAATCTACGCCCAACTCTTTAAGTTCTTTGCAAAATTCAATTGATTGATCCAAATCCCATCCATTTTCAACATAATCAGTTGCTGAAATTCTTACTAATAAAATGACTTTATCAGACACTATCTTTCTAATTTCTTTAATTACATCTAATGGAAATTTCATGCGTCCTTTAAGATTATTCCCATATTCATCTGTTCGTTTATTTGAAATTGGAGAGAGAAACTCATGAGCCAAATATCCATGCGCCATATGAATCTCTATGCATTCAAATCCAGCTAATTCAGCTCTTTTTGCCGCATCAGCAAACTTTATTATTAACTCATTGATTTCATTTTTAGATAATTCTTTTGGGGTAGATGATTTACCATCGAAAGGTATTGAAGATGGAGCTATTACATCCCAACCTCCGTTTTTCTTATCTACAGAATAACCGTCTTCCCATGGTCTTTTTGTTGATCCTTTTCTTCCAGAATGAGCTATTTGAATTGCTGAAATACAGTTTTGTAATTTTAAAAATTTAGTTATTTTTTTTAACCCTTCAATATGGTCATCTTTCCAAATTCCAAGATCATTAGGGCTAATCCTGCCTTCTGGAGAAATAGCAGCAGCCTCAGTCATAACTAGGCCTGCCCCTCCTACTGCTCTGGTTCCTAAATGCACAAGATGCCAATCATTTACAAATCCATCTTCTGAAGAATACTGACACATAGGAGAAACCCAACACCTATTTTTTATTTCTATTTCCTTAATTTCTAATGGTGAAAATAAAATACTCATCTACTCAAACCTGAAGTTATCATTATTAATTTCTTGCCATTTAATTAGACTATTTTTCATAGAATCAATTACGTCTACATATTTTGTATCATGAAAAAGATTCTTTTCTTCAAATGGATCTGAATCTAAATCAAAAAGTTCTCCATCATCATCTAAAGTAAGATTGAGCTTCATTCTATCTATAATTATCGATCTCCGAGGATTAGTATTAAGCTCATTGATTTCTTCTGAGCCGAGATTTCTATCATCAATTTCTCCGGTTCCATTCCATTCAACTACTACTACATTCTCATCAAGATTCAAAGTTTTAAAACAGTCACTTTTATCTTCTCCTTGTAAATTATTTGATTGTTCCTGATTCATTAGGCTCAATAAAGTTGGGACCAAATCAATATGACTAAAACTTCCCTTTATCTTTTTTTGAGATCCATCCAATCCTGGCAACTTCATTAACAATGGAACTTTAGCTGACTCTTCATATAAGGTTCTTTTTTCCAACATGCCATGATCCCCCATCATTTCTCCATGCTCACTAGTAAAAACTAAAATTGTATTCTCATATAAATTATTTTTTTTAAGAGAATCAATGATTCTTCCAACCATCCTGTCGACAAGAGTAATATTTGCAAAATAATCTGCTCTGGCCTTTAACCATCCTTCTCTTGTGGAAAAATCTTCGCCTCTTGATGCTAAGTAATTATTCATATAATCATCACTTTTTTGATCCGCTCCTTTTATAAAAGATGAGTGATAAGTGGATCTAGCTTTATTAATATTTGAAACATCATCTGGTTCTTTTAAAAATGTGGGGCCAGTTGGAATTTCATTAGGATCATACATTCCATCAAGCGGTCCAGCATAAGGTGAATGAGGCTCAAAAGTACTTACATAAAGTACGAACGAATTATCCTTATTTCTTTCAATAAAATCTTCAGATTTTTCTGAAAGAAAAGCTGCCATCTGGCTATCCTCAGGCAGCATTGACCTATCTTCATCATTAAAAATTTTTTTACCTGTTGGACCTTCTGCGGTTGGAGTAAAACCTTTATCAATTAACCATTTGTGAAGGTCACTATAAGGAAGATCATTATTTGGCAAATCAGTAAAATAACTACTTTGATAATGATCTTCTACGCTTATCCATTCATCAAAACCCCTTTGCTTGATTGTGTCATCTCCCAAATGCCATTTACCTAAATATCCCTTTGTATAATTATCATCTACATGTTCAGCTATAGTTTTTACATCTTTTTTTAATGGAATTTTATTAACCGTTGGTCCGGCAGCATGAGGATATAGGCCTGTCATAATTGAGGATCTGGCAGGAGCACATACTGGTTGGGTCACATAAGCGTTTTCAAATACAAAAGATTCTTCAGATAATTCGTTTAACCTTGGTGTATTTATCCAGTCATTTCCGTAACAAGCTAAAGTATCAAACCTCTGCTGATCGCTCATTATAAATATTAAATTCGGCTTATTATATTTACTCATTTGGAAATTCAGTTTACATTAATTTATATAAAATATGCGGAGTAACTAATTTATGAAATATAAAATATTTATATTAACAATTTTATTATTAGTTGTTTCTTGTGCAACTGAAGAAGAAGTATTCGTACCAATAGAAAAAATAACAGATACAGGAAAAGAATTTTCCATAGAAAATTTTAAACAAATCGGTTTTAAAAAGAGTAAAGAATACAATGTAGAAGATTTACCTGGGGCCAAATCAGCATATTATGGATTTATAAAAAATGATCTTGGAAATCCAGAAGATTATGAAGTTCGTTTTTATAATAATCATCAAGATGCGATTGAATTAGGTATAAAATATGCTGACAATATTACTGGAGAAGGTGCCTGTATAAAAAAATCCTGCTCACTTTGGACTGAGAATTTAAATCAAAGAGTGCATCTAGAAGGTGGAAGAAATGACACATGGAATGGAACTCCAGATACTAAGTATATGAACTATGTTATACACAATAATTTAATATTAATGTGTCCAGGATATAATGAAGAGGATGCACTAATTAACTGCACAAATATGATAGACAAGATTAATCAATAAATCATGAAAATATTAGTTACAGACACAAATACTGAAATAACCTCCATACTAAAAGATGGCCTTAATGATCACGAGGTTGAGATTAGTTCAACTTTAGATTCAGATAATTTACCTAATTTTGATTGTGTAATAATTCAATCTATGTCTGATAATTGTGATACTCCTGAAGACTTAAATCAAAAAATACAGAAGACTTATAATACTTTGTCTTCATGTGTTGAGGCAGGAGTAAAAAAGGTGGTCATGATAAGCACGCTATCTCTAATGCAGAATTATAAAGAATCATATACAGTTACTGAAAAATGGAAGTCCACTCCATCAACTCAACTTGATATGCTAAGCTCGCATTTATCTGAAGTAATATTTAAAGAATTTGCTAGAACCTTCTCATTTCAAAAAATATTATTAAGGATTGGGTTTCCTTTAACTAATTCTGAAGCTGAAGCATCTGAAAATAAATCAGTATTATCTAAAACTGAATTAATAAATTCAATTAATAAAATTATTGCCCTAAATTTTAATGAAAAGTATGAAATTATTCATATTCAAAACAAAAATGAAAGTCAAAGATTTCTAACAAATAAATTTGAAGATTTAAGTGACTTAAGCGAGGAGCAAGATCAATCATTCTACACTCCTATAGAAAGAAAATCATGAAAGTTCTTTTATTAGGATCAAATGGAATGCTTGGGCCATGGGTATCAGATGCTCTAAAAAATGACCATGAAATTATAGAGACAGATTTAGAGCAAATCTCAACTAATACCAATTTTAAAAAAATAGATATATCAGATACACAACCTGTAATAGATATATCTAAAGGTGTAGATGCAATAATTAATTTGTCTGTACTGAGGACCGATAGAGTTCTGGCTTTTGATGTTAACGCCAAAGGGAACTTAAATATGATGCTCGCAGCAGAAGAAAATAAGATTCCACGAATTATTAATACCGGGCCTCATTTCCAAGCTGCAGGACCTTCTTATGAGAATTTTGATTTTGAAATCAACCCTGATATCCCTCCTCAGCCTGGCGTAAATTTATATGCAATCACAAAAGCACTGGGTCAAGAAATATGCAAAATATTTACTGAGAAAAATTCCTACATGTATCTTCAAACATTACTTTTTTATAATTTTTATAATGACTCTTTGACTCTTGGAGGCAGGAAAAATGTAGGAAAGCCTCCTCAACAAAAAGGGACAGATCTAACTCCTTTCAGCATAAGATGGGAAGACGCTGCAATGGCTATAAAGAAAGCTCTTGAAATAGATCTTGATAAACTTCCTTCTAGGACTGAAACCTACTTTGTTTTTGCAGATCTACCACATAATAAATTTTCGAATGCTAAAGCAAAAAAACAACTCGACTGGGAACCTTCATTTAACCTAAAAGATTTGTGGGATAGAAGTTAATTGTTTGATGTTGTAATAAAAGATGGTGAAGTTTATTCAGGAGATAAATCGCCTAAAGAATTAAATATTGGTATTACAAAAGACAGAATTGATTATATTGGAAAAGATAATATTTCTGGACATAAAGTTATAAATGCCAAAGGATATATAGTCACTCCAGGCTTTATAGATGTTCATACTCATAGTGATTTATCTTTCAATATAGACCCAGATGCTGATAGTAAACTAATCCAAGGAGTTACATTTGAATTAATGGGTAATTGTGGCATGAGTTTTTGTGCCCCATTATCACCTAATACAAAACCTCAGCTTCAAGACAGAATGGACAGGCAAGGAATTGATATAGAGATAAAGTGGAATGATTTTAGTGGGTGGCTAGATGAAATATCTAATAAAACTCCTTCTATAAATGTAGCAGCTCAAATTGGTCACGGGAGCCTTAGAGCTTATGTAATGGGAATGGAAGCTCGTAGCCCTTCACCCGAAGAAATAATTAAAATGCAAGAGGAAATAAGGAGATCTATTGATCAAGGTGTTTTGGGTTTCTCGACTGGGCTTTGGTATGCTCCAGGATCATATTCCCATACTGAAGAAATTGTGCAGCTTGCAAAAGTTGCATCTGAAAACAACCTCCTTTATTCAAGTCACATTAGATCTGAAAGTGATGATGCGTGTGGGTTATTTCCTGCCCATGCAGAAGCAATCGAAATAGCCCGAAGAACAAATGTAAGGGTTCAAATAAGTCACGTGAAATCTGTTGGTCCAAAATTTTGGGGGAGAGGTGTTGAATTAATAGAAGGAATTGAAAGAGCAAGAAAAGAAGGTCTTGATGTAGCAGGAGATCAATACCCATATCATTGGTCAAGTACTCCAATAAGCGGATGTATGTTTCCAAGATGGAGCCTAGAAGGAGGAAGAGAGAGAACTTTAGCTAGATTAAAAGATGCAGATATAAGAGAAAATATAAAAAAGGAAACCACTAGCTTCATAAATCGTTTTCACGGCGCTGAGGGGTGTGTCTTAGCAGATTACCCTTCTCAATCTTCTTTGGAAGGACAAAATTTATTTGAAATTTCAAAAGAATTTAGAACAACTCCTGAAGAAGCAGTAATGAGATTATATGAAAAATCTGAAGGCTCTTTTGTGTTGCACTCTATGGATGAAGAGGATGTATATGAAATAGCAAAATATAATAATATCTGTGTTGCTTCTGATGGAAATTCTCTAAGAGATACTGGGCCCCTATCTTCTGGAAAACCTCATCCACGAAACTATGGTACAAATTCAAGATATCTTGAAAATTTTGTTAAAGAAAAAAGAATCGTAGAACTTTCAGATGCAATATACAGAATGACTACTTTGCCCGCAAAAAGAATCGGATTAAAAAGGAGAGGGCAGATATTGAAAGATTATTTTGCAGATATTAATATTTTTAAACTAGAAGATATTAAAGAGCATGCTACATACAAAAATCCTCATAAATATTCAGAAGGAATGAAATATGTATTTGTAAACGGAAAATTATCTGTTGAAGATGGTCAAAAAATATCAGGAAGGTACGGCAGAGTGATAAGATCTTTAGCAGAATGATACAAATAGTAATTAATGTTTAAAAATATTTTTTTAAAATCAATTAATGATTCTCTCCTGACAATTTTATATATATTTATTGGATATCTTCTTGTTTGTTTACTAATTATGTACGCCGTCTCTGAGTTGCCCTTAAAAGAAGTGCAATTTATTTTCGATAACCTTCCAGAAAAATTAACTACATTTATTGCTGGCCCAGGAGGAATTGATATAACTAGTGTCGAAGGGATACTAAATACAGATATGTTCACAATTTTTGCCCCATTAGTAACTATAGGTTTTGCAATTTTTTTTGGGTATAATGCGACAAAAAGAGAAGAGGAAAAGAGAACTCTAGACATAGTATTATCAACAGGAATATCTAGAAATAGTTTTTTAATTCAAAAAATATCTTCTTTAATAATTAAAGTCTTTTTGATATCCACTGCTTTATTTCTAGCTATTTTAATTAGTGCTTATTTCTTTGGCTTAACTATTTCAGCAGAAAATATTGCCTCGACATGTTTCCAATTATTCCTTATATCAACTACTTTTGGATTACTTACAATATTAATGGGAGCCTTGCCTTATGAATCAAGTTATACATATTCTGTTCCAGCAACAATTGCAGTACTCTCCTACATCATTTACTCAATAGAGCCATTCTTAAAGTCACTAGGAGCAATTAAATATGCATCTCTATTTTATTACTACAAAGGTGGAGATCCATTGAATAATGGCTTTCATAGTTGGCATTGGGTCATATTTTCTATAATAATGAGTATAACGATTTTTTTATCTTCATATTTTTGGGAAAAAAAAGATCTCGATTCTTAATAAACTTTAAAAATAGATGAGGTGCAAAAAAAATGAAGACAATATTTTTTTTATCAATAATGGTGAGTGCACTGATTCTCGCTTGTGGCTCCTCAGAAAACTCTAAGTCATCATTAGAAATTATAACTCCATCTGATCGAATTTATACATATGAAGATTTAAAGGCAACTGGGTTTAAAAAAAATAGGCAATATGATGTGTCTGAATTAAATGGTGCAAAAGAAGCTTGGTTTGGTTTTTGGGGGATTAAAAGAAGTGAATCTAAAGACTACGAAATAAGATTTTACTCTAGTCACGAAGATGCAGTAAGTTTAGGTGAGACTCTTGCCATAGAAGTAACTGGGAACGATGCAGTAATTGCTAAAGACGAAACTACATGGAAAGAGGGAAGTAAAGATAGAAGGCAGGTTGGAGGTGGTGTTGATAAGGGTAGTCTTGGTTTGCAAGCAACTGGAATTTTTCCAAAATATGGCAATTATATAATTTATGGAAATATGGTTATTTTATGTGAGGGTCAAGAGGAGATAGCGCTACAAACGTGCTGGGATCTAATTAATGCTATTGAATAAACTTGATGGAACCAAATTCCAAATAAAAGTATGGAAAGAGCTGTTAAATATTCCTTCAGGAGAAACTAGAACATATAAAGAAATTGCAATATTGATTGGCTCTCCTAATAGTGCGAGGGCTGTTGCAAATGCATGCGCAAAAAATCCTTATCCAATTCTTGTTCCCTGCCACAGAGTAATAAGATCTGATGGGAATTTAGGAGGATATAGTGCATTGGGCGGAGTGAATAAAAAGAGAGAGTTATTAGAAAAAGAAAAAATTGATAACACTTTTTAATTTGCCGAAAACTATTTTATTTATAAGATAGACTTATATGTCATTTATAAATTCAACTTTTTCTTCATTCAAAGATCCTGCCTTCAGAATATATTTCATAGGCCTTCTATTTATGATGGCATCAGTAAATATGCAGTTTGTAGCTCGCAGTCAATTAGCTTATGACTTAACTAAATCTCCTTTAGCAGTTGGAATAGTTGGGTCGGGATTTGCACCTCCAATATTATTGCTGTCAATTTTTGGGGGATCTATCTCAGATCAATTTAATAAGAAAAAGATAATACAAATAGGCCAGCTTGGAATGGTAATACTAGCTTCCATAATAGCTGTTTCTATATTCCTTGAAATCGTAACAATTTATCATTTAATTGCAGCTTCAGTTCTACAAGGAGTAATGTGGGCTTTTCTTGTGCCTGCTAGACAATCACTAATTCCTGATTTAGTAGAAAAAAAATTAATTGTAAATGCAATCGCTCTGAGCGGTTCTGGAATGGCTTTAATGACCTTTTTGGGTCCAGGAATTGGGGGATTTTTATATTCATTATTTGGTCCAGGAGTAGTTTATATTTTTATATGTTTACTATTTTTATTTGCATTATTATTTAATCAATTACTGCCTAATACTCATACAAGCAAAATTAAATCTGGATCTAGAACTGAGCAAATAAAAGAAGGTTTAAAATATATAGTAGGAAATTCAGTACTTTCATGGTTATTAATAATAGCAATGATAACAACTATATTAACAATGCCCTTAAGAAGTTTAATGCCAGTGCTTATGGACGAACTATTTTCTAAAGGTGCAGGTGCAGTAGGTTTAATGCTTAGCATAATTGGATTAGGCTCTTTGATTGGATCATTAATTTTTGCAGGCCTGAAAAAGGGGCGAAGAGGCATTGCTCTAATAAGTGCATTATTAATCTCTGGTATTGCTATTCTAATTACATCAGTATCTACTTTCTTTTTTATTATTATAACTATGATGTTTTTTATAGGTATAGGTGATGCGGGAAGAAGATCTCTTAATAATGCTCTGTTAATGGAAGAAGCAGATCCATCCTATAGAGGTAGGGTTAATGGAGTATACACTATGAATTTTGGGTTTATGCCTTTGGGCATAATTCCGATAGCAGCACTTGCAGCCGCTTATGGAATAGGCATAGCTCTTCTTGCTTCATCAATAGTCTTATTAGCATTCACTTTAATCTGCTTTATCTTTGCTAAAAAAATCAGAACTCTATAAATTTAGGCTTTTGAAAAATTCAATTGATTCAGGATTTTCAAGTGATTGACTATTATTCAACTCTTGATTATTTATTACTCTCTTTACTGACATTTCACTTAACTTTCCGCTCTTAGTTCTAGGAAGGTCAGGAGCCTGAATAATCAACTTAGGAACATGATTACTAGTAGTATTTTGCTTTATATACATTTTATATTTTTTTACTAGATCCGCATCCAACTTTTGTTTTTCTAAGAGCTTTACAAAAAGTATTATCCTTTCGGCTCCATAAGAGACCGCTAAACTATCAACAACCTCATCAAATTGATTAATTTGTCGGTAAATTTCACTTGTCCCTATTCTTATTCCTCTAGGGTTAAGAGTTGTATCTGATCTACCAAAAATTTTAATACCTAAATTTTTTGTTTCGGAAGCAAAATCTCCATGGTGCCAGATATTATTATATTTTCCATAATAATTTCCATGATAATTTTTATTGTCATTATCATTCCAAAATCCGATTGGCTGGCTAGGAAAATTATTTTTACAGACTAACTCTCCTTGAATTTCTTTTACTGAATTTCCATTTTCATCAAATATATCAACATCCATTCCAAGGCCTTTAACTTGAATTTCACCAGGCCATACAGGCATGTTGGGATTTCCTTGAACAAAGCATCCCACTATGTCAGTTCCTCCACTGATTGAAGTGAGATGAACATCATTTTTAACTTCTTTATATATGTATTTAAAACTTTCTTCAGAAAGAGGAGAGCCTGTAGATGAAATAGTTTTTAGATTTTCTAGATTATGAGTATTTATTGGGTTTAGCTTAAGTTTTTCTAATGCTTCTATATATTTTGCACTTGTTCCCCAAAAGGTAATTTCCTCTTGATCAATTAAGTCAAAAATAAATTTTGGTTTGGGGCTAAATATTCCACCATCAAATAAAACTATTGATGCTCCTGAGCCTAAACAAGATAATAACCAATTCCACATCATCCATCCTGTAGAAGTGTTATATATAACCTTATCTCCAGGTTTTATATCACAATGAAGTTTATGCTCTTTAAAGTGCTGAATTAGCGTACCTCCTGATCCATGCATAATTGATTTTGGGGGGCCAGTTGTTCCACTAGAAAATAAAATATAGAGAGGATGATTGAAATCAAATCGATTCCAATTGTGAACAGATTTTTCTTTTACAAGTTCACTAAAACTAACTGAATTATTAAACTTATCTAAATTTTTTGGTTTATCAGTAACGTAATTAGATACTACTACTTTCTCAATGCTAGGAATCTTAGAAACTATTTCATTCACCCTAGTATTTAATTGCTCAAACTCTCCATTTTGAATAACTTGATCGCTGGTGAAAAGTATTTTAGGAGATATCTGAATAAATCTATCGACAGAAGAGTCAACGCCGAAATCAGGAGAGCAACTAGACCATATAGCGCCTACATTAGAAGCTGCCAATGCTGCAATAACACCCTCAGGAATATTAGATAAATAGCCAGCGATCCTATCTCCTGGCCTGATTCCATTTTCTATAAAAAAATTAGAAAGGGAATGAACCTGATTAATTATTTGCCCTAAGCTTAGTTCACGTCTAAATTTATCTTCAGCCCAAAAGATTATTTTATTATCAAACCTCCCTTCTCTTAAAATATTCTCAGCAAAACTTATCTTACTATCAGAAAAAAATCTGGCCTTAGTCGGATCCTTTTCTTTTGTGAATACTTCATTACCTTTTTGTCCAATAATTTTTGAAAAGTCCCAAAATAATGACCAAAATTCGTGAGGCATATCAACAGACCATTGCCAAAGAGACTGATATTCATCAAATTTGTAGTCATGATGGTCAGATAAGAATTTTATAAAATCTGAAATTATTGAATTTCTTATTCGTTCTCTAGAAGGCAACCAAATTGGATTATGCAATTATTCCACCAGATACATTTAATGAAGCTCCGGTTATAAAAGAGGATTCTTCAGAGCTTAAAAATGCTACAGCCTTTGCAACATCATCGGAGCTTGCATATCTGCCTAGAGGAACCGATGACTCAATATTCGATAAATGGAGATCTCTTTTTTCTTTATGAGAAATATTATCTTGATACAAATGCTCAACATATACATCTACTCTTTCAGTATCTACCCAACTAGGACATACCGAATTAACATTAATATTGTATTTTGCTAAATCAAGTGCAATTGATTCTGTTAGCCTTATAACTCCAGCTTTTGATGCATTATAAGCGCCAAATGTTGCCGACCCTTTCTTTCCTGCAATAGATGAAATATTAATAATCTTTCCACCTTGATTTTGTAATATTAATTGCTTAGAAAAAGCTTTTGTAAATAGAAAAACTCCTTTTAAATTAACATCTATTACCTTGTCCCATTCATTTTCATCTAAATCAAATATTGGAACCCTGTCCTTATCAGCAGTAGCGCCTGCATTGTTTACTAAAATATCAACTCTACCAAACTTTTTAATTGCTTCTTTAATTAAATTATTGATGCTAGAAAAATCTGTTACGTCGGACAAAATCTGAACTGCCTCTCCTCCATTTGCTACTATTTCTTCTACGACTGAAGATAGGCCATTCCATCCTTCTTCCGGATAAGGATTTTCAACTATATCGGTAACTATAATTTTCGACCCTTCTTTAGCTAAGCGGGTAGCAACTGATCTTCCAATTCCACTCTTTCCTCCAGCTCCAGTTATAATTGCTACTTTATTATCTAGGTCATACATTTTTTATAATAAGATTCTCTGGTCACTTATATCTTTTGCTCCAATTGTCTCAGTAATGGTTGCATCAAGATATTTTATTTTCTCTAAATCTGCAAAAGCATTAATGATAGTATATTGAGTTGGCATATCTTCCCATCTTGCTTTAAAAAAGTTAACTTCTCCTTGACCATGCGAAATACTTTTTACAACTTTATTTGGCGCATCTTCAGGTGTTAATACTGCATATGCAACGTCCTTTTCTCCCCATGAGCCTGGAGGACCACCTGTTCTTGGAATATATTTATAATGAAGCATTCCTTTTAAATATTTATCGTCTGTTTTTGGTCTATTTAATTGAATATCTCCTGAGGAAATTTTATTAACTTCTATGTTCATAAAATTAAAATCCAGCCAGCTTGCAGTGCAAGAAATTTTATCTTTGTATATTTTAGGATCAGGCAATTTGCAATATATTTTTGAAAATCCTAATTCTTCTCTGCCAGTCAATATTGGGTCAGTAAGATTCTCCCAAAGTACTAATAAAAAATTTCCTCTTGCCTTATCTTTTTCTCCATTGAATTCAACAGGAAAACTAACTCCTAGAGTATTGTATCCTCGACCTGCCAACCATTCTATTTCTTTAATATAGGTAGCAGTTACATTAACTATTGGGTCACCATAAAGTGAAAAATTTGGAGGTAAAAAAGATTGGAGTTGATCTGGATTTGTTAAGAAGCTAACAGAAATAGATTTTGCCTTAGGGTTATCTTTGCATTCAAATTTTCTTCCATCCGGTCCTTGTCTTGGACCAAGACTAGGACCAAAATGGGTTGGCATCCTGTAAATCTTTTCTTTTTCGAATTCGTACGACATTCTTACAATTTAAATCCACTTGATTTAGACTATCTTGAATAAGATAGTAAGGAGCAAACGTGAAAGGGTCAACATTCGTATCTAATTTTATGGAGGCTTATGAAGTTTCTCATATCTTTTTTGTGCCGGTTATTTTACCTCACGCATTAGCTGAAATTGATAAAAATACTAATATAAAAAGAATTATGCCTCATAGCGAAAAATCAGCTGTATATATGGCAGATGGATATGCAAGGGCGAGTAGAAAGCCTGGAATTTGTATGGCGCAAAAAGTAGGAGCCGCAAATATAGCTGCGGCACTTAAAGATCCCTTTCTAGCATGCTCTCCTGTTATTGCAATTACAGGAGGACCTTATACTGACGCAAGAAATAGAAATACTTATCAAGAAATTGATGACTTAGCTATGTTCAAGAGTGTTACAAAATCAAGTGTCAGAATTAATGACCCAGAGCAATTGCCAGAAAGTTTAAGGCAAGCTTTTCGAGTTTCCACAACAGGCAAACCTGGCCCTTCTCATATCGAAATACCTGGCCAACTTGGTGAAGGAATTGATATGGGAGAAATTAAAGAAAATATGATTGTTGAAAAAGAATACTTTAATGTTCCTGCGTTTCGCCCAACACCTGATACTAAAAGTGTTGAAAAAATAATTAGTAAAATTCTAGAATCAAAAAAACCAATAATAGTTGCTGGAGGAGGCGTAAAGACCTCAGGGGCTCAAAATGAACTTTTAGAATTATCTGAGAAACTTTCTATTCCTGTAGCCACCTCATTAAATGGAAAAGATGTTTATCCAGGAAATCATAGATTAAATGTCGGAATACCTGGCCTTTACTCAAATACCTCTGCAAACAAATCCATAATTTCTTCAGATTTAGTTATATTTATTGGGAGCCAAACTGACAGTCAACTCACTCTTGATTGGCAAATCCCTAGAGCAGGATCTAAAGTTATTCAAATCGATATAGACCCTGAAGAAATAGGTAAGCATTATCCTGTCGAAGCTTCAGCAGTTGGAGATGCGAAAGCAACTTTAGACCTCATAAATAATAAAGTCGAGCAAATTAATTTATCTGATAGAAACGACTGGATTAGTAAAATTGATGAATTTAAAAAGGATTCAAAAAATGAGGTCGAAATGATGATGATTTCTCAAGACTCTCCCATAAGACCAGAAAAATTATGTAAGGATATATCAAACCTATTTCCTGAAAATTCTATTTTAGTTTCAGATACAGGACATTCAGGGATATGGAGCGGGACAATGATTGATTTTAATAGTGCTTCTCAGCAATATATTAGAGCTGCAGGATCATTAGGCTGGGGATTTCCTGCAAGCTTAGGTGCTAAGGCTGCCAACCCTGATAGCCCAGTGATTTGCTTCACAGGTGATGGAGGATTTTGGTACCACCTTAGCGAAATTGAAACGGCAGTAAGATGGAATCTAAGCTCAATCACAATAGTTAATAATAATAGTTCTTTGAATCAAGAGATTGGTGTAAACGAGAAAGCTTACGGAGGAAAGCTTTCTCACAACCATGGAGATCTTTGGAAATTTAAAGAAACCAATTTCAAAAATGTTGCAGAAAGCTTAGGTGCAAAAGGAATTAGAGTAGAAAATCCGAATGAAATTTCTTCAGCTATTGAAGAGGCTATTGATTCAAATAAGCCATGTGTCATTGATGTTGTTACTGACATTTACGCGTTTCCTCCAAAGCCTTGGTTGGGCTAATAGTGGTTGACCGATTAAAAAATAAAGTGGCTTTAATAACTGGAGCAGGTACTCGTGGTGAAATTACTGGAATTGGGCAAGCCTCATCAATATTAATGGCAAGAGAAGGGGCTAAAATATTAATAAATGACATAGATGCTCAAAGAGCAAAATCTACTTTAAGTCAAATTGAAAATGAAGGCGGAGAAGGCTTTATAATTGCAGAAGATTGTACTAAAGAGGAAGGGTGCAAATCAATTGTAAGAGGATGCTTAAAGCAATTCGGAAAAATTGATATTTTATTTAATAATGTTGGGAGTGCTGGAAGAGGAATGGTAACAGAAATTGATGAAGAAAACTGGCAAAAAGCAATTGATTCTAATTTAAAGAGTGCAGTATTAATGTCTAAGTATGTTGTTCCAGTAATGTCAGAATCTGGAGGAGGGTCTATTATAAATATTTCTTCAATTGACGCTATAAGAGCAGGTGGCTCTAAAAATGTTCCTTATTCTGTTGCAAAGGCAGGCGTATCTCATTTAACAAGACTAATGGCAGTTCATCATGGGCGAGAAAAGATCAGAGCTAACTGCTTAGCGCCTGGCCATGTACATGGATCTTTTCCAAATTCAATAAAAAAAATACCTGAAGATATTAGAGAGTTGAGAAGAAAAGCGGGTCCATTAGGCACTGAAGGAAATGCTTGGGATGTCGCATGGGCAGCAGTTTTTCTAGCAGCAGAAGAATCGAGATGGATATCTGGCACTGTAATTCCTATTGATGCAGGATTACATGCTGCATCTCCTTTATCTGTTTGGGATAATTTAAACGAATAGTGCAATATAAATGGAAAGCATTCATTGTAGTTTCTTTGTCATTATTTGTAATGGTGATGGACGCCTCTGCATTAAATGTGATTTTGCCAAAAATAGCTGAAGATTTTGCTGTTGGCCTTGGAACCGTTTCCTGGGTAACAATCATAGGTGGCCTTGCAATAAGTAGCACATTGCTCCCATTAGGAAAGCTAGCTGACATTGCAGGCAGAAGAAAAATTCAATTGCTTGGAATGTCTTTGTTTGCATTGGGAGCACTAATATGTTTTTTCTCTTCTAATATTTCATTGTTACTTTCTGGAAGGATAATAGGTTCTATAGGGTCATCAATGCTTCAGGCAGTAACTATGGCAATCGTTCTCGCAGTTTTTCCTGATAATGAAAAAGGTAGGGGCCTAGGGATGATTACTTTTGCTGTCGGAATAGGAGGAATTGCAGGTCCATTGGTGGGTAGTCAGGTGGCTGAATTTTTTGGATGGAGATACATATTCTTGATTATGTTTTTCCCAACCGTAATAGGGTTTATTTTGGCAAATTATATTTTAAAAGATGAGTTAATAGGGTCTTCTAACAAAGAGAAAATAAAATATGATTTTAAAGGAGCTATTTATTCTGCATTATTTATAATTCTTGTCATATTAAATATATCTAATCCTTTTGGTATTTCTTATTCTTCTGTTTTGTACTGGTTAATATGGATCGTCAGTATTTCATTTATTTATTTATTTATAAAATCTCAATCTAAAAGTAAAAACCCAATGTTTGATTTAAGTTTATTTTCAAGCTGGAGATTTTCTTTTGCTATTGTAGCTAGACTATTTGGCTTTATTTCTAATGGCCCTTTTTGGTTTATAATTCCTTTCTACTCAACAATAGTCCTAAAATATAGTGTAGGACTTACAGGAATTCTAATCTTCTTAAATGCTTTAGGCATGTCATTGGCAGGAAGTATAGGCGGAAGATTGTCAGATAAATTTGGTACTCTTAAATTTATATTAAGCGGACTATCTCTTTTAACTACAACATGGATACTGCTTGTTATCGCAGGAAATGACCCTCCTTTAATCTACATCATATTTATATCATTAATAAATGGGATTTCTAATGGACTTTGGATGGCGCCAAATACTAGTGAAACTTTAGAGAAAATACCGACTAGTCATCAGGGTCTTATAAGCGCCTTCAACGCTCTTATAAGAAATATTGGAAGCGTGGTTGGAATTTCAATATCTACTATTTTAATTACTTCTATTTTGATTTCATATGGACTAAATGTTCAAATAGGAGAACTTATAAATGGGTCCGATTCAGAATTAAAAATATTATCCGAGGCAATGAATTATTCGTTTATTTTATCTGCAGGCTTTGGAGTAATTGCAATTATTATCAGCATAGTGGGAAGACTTAGAAAAGGGTAATTACTCAGATAACCACAATCTTTCAAACTTTTCTTTAAGTTTTATTTCTATGCCTCTGTCATTAGGTTTATAAAAATCTTTATTTTGTATTTTTTCAGGAAAATTATTCTTTTTTATAAATCCTTCTTTTGAGTCATGATCATAGGTATATCCTTCTCCAACTCCTAATTTTTTATCTAAAGCTGTATCAGCATTCATTAGGTGCACAGGAATGTCATTTATAGGATTTGCTTCAACTTCATTTAGTGCAGAATTTATTGCTAAATAAGAAGAATTACTTTTTTCTGCTAAACATAAATATATTGTCGCATTTGCTAAAGGAATTCTGCCTTCTGGCATACCTATCTTATTAACTGATTCAAAAGCAGAATTAGCTATTAACATAGCATTAGGGTCTGCTAAACCTATATCTTCTGAAGCACTAATTATTAACCTTCTAGCAATAAATAATGGGTCCTCTCCGTTTCTTAACATCCTGGCAAGATAATATATTGCAGCATTGGGATCAGAGCCTCTTATTGATTTTATAAATGCTGAAATGTGACTGTAATGATTATCACTTTGCTTGTCATATATGAAATTATTTTTTAAGAGGTCCTTGATTGTATTTTTTGATATTAATTTCTTGTTATTAATTGTTTTAGAAGAAAGGACCGCCAACTCAAGAGTATCTATGGCTTTTCTAGCATCACCACCACAACCTTTTGACAATACATTTATCACATCTTCTTCAATAATAATGTCAGAATCAGAAAAAAACTCTTCTTTGTTTCTAATAGTTTTATTTAAAATATTATTAATAGATTTCTCATCATGAGGATTAAATTTAAAAATCTTAACCCTTGAAATTAAAGGGTTAATTATAGAAAAACCTGGATGCTCAGTTGTTGCTCCAATTAATATTAATATCCCTTCTTCGATAAGAGGCAACAGCGAGTCTTGCTGAGTCTTAGAAAATCTATGAATCTCGTCTAAAAATAATATAGTTTTTTTTGATGATGTAGTTCTTTGAAAAATAACTTCCTCTGAGATTTTTCTTATATCAGCTAACCCAGAAGATACTGCAGAAAGAGATCTAAAATTCATATTAGATTTCTCAGCTATTATCTTTGCTAAGGTTGTTTTTCCTGTACCAGGTGCACCCCAAAAAATCATTGAAGGTATTGTTTTGTTTTCTACAAGGTTATATAAAGCTTTTCCTTTTCCTAGAATATGTTCTTGGCCAATAAATTCATCAAGGGATTTTGGCCTCATTCTCGTAGACAAAGGGGATGAGGAGAGAGATTCTTTTCTGCCACTATATTCAAATAAATTCATTAAATATTATTATATAATAATTAAATTATTGAGCCATTTTTTCTTTGTCATAAATAAATACTATTCTTAAATTAACTTATGGAAAATAATAAAATAAGTCGAATCACAAATTTGGATTTTATGAGAGGAATTTCTCTCGATTTTAAGATTAAAGAATTATAATTTAAGATAGTTATACAGAGAGAGAATTATGAAGAAGATATTTTTAATTATAAGTCTAATAATCTTTGTGTATGGTTGTGGAGAAAATGAAGAACAAAAGATAACTCTTGATAAGTTTACTGACAATGGTAAAACATATGCTATAGATAATTTTTTAGGTTCCAATTTTAAAATAAACAAAGAGTATGACGTTTCGGAGCTAGAAAATGCTGAAGGTGTTTGGTTTGGTTTCTGGAAAAATAATGTTGGCAAGGCTCTTGATTATGAAATAAGAATTTATTCGAGTCATCAATTAGCTCTTGATTATGGAATTAAGTACGTAGATGAGGTTATTGGAGACGAAGCAATTTTAAAAAAATCATTATCTTCTTGGAGTGAAGGAATTCAAGATAGAAGAACAAGGAGAGATAAAAGTTATGGTGGTAGTAGTGCTAACACCGTAAGAGCAAAGTATCTTCATTATTTAGTATATGAAAACACTATTATTCTTTGTTCAGGGTTAGATTTAACTTATGCAATACAAAACTGCACTGACCTAGCATTATCTTTAAAAAGTAAAGGAGAATAACTATGGAAAATATTGGATATACACCAATAAATAAACTAAGAAAAATGATTTCTTCTAAAGAAATTTCTCCAGTGGAAATTATGAATGAAACTTTTGAGAGGATTAATTCTCTAAATTCTAGATTTGGGGCTTATATAACTTTAGATGAAGAAGGGTCTATAAAAAAAGCAAAAGAGGCTGAAGAAGCTGTGATGAAAGGGGAAGAGCTAGGGCCTCTGCATGGAATACCAATTCCCATAAAAGATCTTGAACCTGTAAAAAATATGAGATGCACATTTGGCTCCATACCAGCTGATACTATTGCTGAAGAAGATGCAATTTCGGTAGAAAGAATTAAGGCGGCTGGAGGAATAATTATAGGAAAGACTAATACACCTGAATATGGAAATGCGGGCACTACGGAAAATAGAGTTTTTGGAATATCTAGAAATCCATGGAATGAAGAGCTTACGCCTGGAGGATCTAGTGGAGGGTCTGCTGTAAGCATTTGTTCAGGAATGACTTCAATTGCTCAAGGATCTGACGGAGGAGGGTCCATTAGAATTCCTGCATCATTATGTGGAATCTTTGGAATAAAACCTACCCAAGGAAGGATACCAAGAAGAGTTCACAACAACACAAAATGGAACGAAATAAATTTTTCCACCACTGGCCCTATGTCAATAGATGTTATGGATTCTGCAATACTACTTGAGGTTATGTCAGGATTTCACGAAGCTGGAGAAAATGGAACTATAAGAGAGAAAAATCCGACTTTTACAAACTTTCCTGATACTAATCTAGATGGTATAAAGATAGCTTTTTCTAGAGGGGTAGGAGGAGCATTGGCCGACAAAGAAGTAATTGAGTCAGTAGAAAAAACTGTAAAGAAGATTGATGGTCTAGGATTTTCAGTAGAAGAAATAGACTTTCATCCAGACGAATCAGAAATACTGTTTAGAACTTGGTTTGATTTTTGGTGCTCAAGAAGTTACCTTATGACGCCTCATTTAATTGATGACGAAAAAAATAAAGAGGGTCTTACAGATTATTTTAGAACCAACATCCAACATGGAAAAGATATTACAGGAGCGTCATTATTTGAGGCTTTAAATAATATTGGAAAATACAGAAATTATACACAATCTATTTTTAATAATTATGATTTATTAATTACTCCAACCATAGCAGTAAAGCCATTTAAAATTAATGAATACCCTGAAGAAATTAATGGCAATAAATGTAATAGTCCTTTTTGGGACTGGACTCCTTTCACATATATTTTTAATCTCACAGGAAACCCTGCTGCAAGTATTCCAGTAGCAAGAAGTAAGGATAATTTACCAATAGGCATGCAAGTTGTGGGAGACCAAATGAAAGAAAACTTAATTCTTGCCTTTGCTAAATTAATAGAGTCAGAAGAACCTTGGGATTCGTACCCAGAACTTAGATAATATGCTCAAAATTTTTAAAATAACAACAATAGCTTCTTTTGTTATAGTGATTCTTATTTCGTGTTCTTCAGAAAAAATTGAAGAGCCCATGATAGAAAAAATTACACCTCAAGCTAAGCAGTTTGAATTAGAAGATTTTACTTCTATAGGGCTCAAAAAGAATAAGACATACAAAGTAGAAGAATTACCAAAAGCATTATCCGCATATTTTGGTTTTATAAAATTTAATGAGCCATCAGAAGAAGGGAAAGGGAAAAAAGTTGTGGAGTATGAACTAAGATTCTATGCCTCACACGAAGATGCTATAAATCACGGAACTGAGTATGCTGAAGAGCGCGTTGGTCCTGAAGCAAAATTAAAGAAAAATCATAATCCAAGATGGAAAGAAGGTTTGAGGGATGCAAGAGTATGTATTGGAGATCAATTTAATACTTGGAAGAATAGTGCTGACTGCGGACAACCAAAATTTAATGAATTTTATATTTATGGAAATGTGGTAATTCTCTGCGAAGGAAGAACTCAAGAAATTGCCAAAAGAAATTGTAATTCTATTACTTCTAGACTAGAGCCTTCCACTGAAAATAAATAGACACATATATATGACAAATATAATATTTAAACCATGAAAAAAATTATTGCTATATTAACTCTTGTAATCACATTAACTTCATGTGCTTCAGAGCCAGAATTTATACCAATAGAAAAAATAACTGAATCAGATAAAAATTATACTATTGAAGATTTTGAAGTAATAAAATTTAAGCAGAGCACCGAATATGATGTCCAAGATTTACCTAGTGCAATTTCTGCATATTATGGATTTATTAAAAATGATAGAGGGGAGCCCAATGACTATGAAATTAGATTTTATGATTCTCATAAAAGTGCTGTTGAAAATGGAGAAAAATATGCAGAAAATATTAGTGGAGAAAATGGTTGCATAAAAAAACAATGCTCATTTTTTTTAGAAAATTTAAAACATAGGCAAAAGGTTTCAGAGCCTTCTAACGTTGCTGGAGGAGCTGGAAATGGAATACCAATTCCAAAATATCAAGCATATATAATTTATGGAAATTTTATATTATTATGCCCTGGTTATAATGAAAATGAAGCCCTAAAAACTTGCACAATTATAGTAAAAAATTTGGAATAAAATGATAAGTATTATAAAAAGGATTAATAATGATAATAGGCGCACCAAAAGAAGTAAAAAACAATGAGTTTAGAGTAGGGCTAACTCCTAATTCTGTTGAAAAACTAACAACAAAAAATCATGAGGTTTTCATAGAAGAAAATGCTGGGGCGGGCATAGGATTTACTGATTCAGACTATAAAAATAGTGGTGCTAAAATCTTAAAGTCTGCAAAAGAAATATATAAGTCATCTGAATTAATAGTAAAGGTTAAAGAACCAATTCCAAGTGAGTTTAAATATATATCAAGTAATAATATATTGTTTACTTATCTGCATTTAGCTGGAAACAAAGAGCAAAGTATTAAATTAGCTAATACTGGCGTAACAGGAATCGCCTATGAAACTGTTACTGCTACTGACGGATCTCTTCCATTGCTATCTCCTATGAGTTCTATCGCAGGGCAACTTAGTATAATTGTAGGTTCATATTATTTGTTAAAACACAACAAAGGGAAAGGAACTCTAATTGGCTCTGTTTCAGGTCTCGAACCAAGGATCATTACCGTAATTGGAGCTGGAGTAGCAGGAACAGAAGCAATAGATAAAGCATTATCCAATAAGGCTCATGTAAAAATAATTGAACTTTCTGATAGTAGACTTAATGAGCTGAAAAACAAATTTGGAAATAATAATATCGAGTACATTAAATCAAGCCCTGAAAATATATCTGATGCATTAAAAGTATCTGATATAGTTGTGGGCTCTGTTTATATTGTTGGTAAAAAGGCTCCAACAGTTGTTTCAAGAGAAATGATTTCAAAAATGAAGCCAGGAAGCGTGATGGTTGATATCTCTATCGACCAAGGCGGTTGCTTTGAAACTAGTAAGGCAACAACGCATGATAATCCTGTATTTCTTGTGGATGATGTAGTTCATTATTGTGTAACAAATATGCCTGGCTCAGTCCCTTTAACTGCCACTGAAGCACTCAACAGAGTTACACTTCCATATGTTTTAAAAATTGCAAATAAAGGTCTTGATAAGGCAACTGAAGAAGATAACAATCTTTATAATGGATTAAACATAAGAGATAAAGAAATAGTTCATAAGGCAGTAAAAGAATCATTCGCAAATTCTTAAGCTATCTATTGGAATTTTCCATAATTATTTATAATGAGTGCTTAAGGAGTTTTAAATGGAGAATCTAAAAAAATGCCCAGTAATGCATGGAGCAATGTCAACTCATAGTTCATCAGGAACATCTAATAAAGATTGGTGGCCTAAACAATTAAATTTAAGCATCCTCCATCAACATGACAGAAAAACTAGCCCAATGGGAGAAGGATTTAACTACAGAAAAGAATTTAAAAAGGTTGATTATAAAAGCCTAAAGAAAGATTTAAATGATTTGATGACCGACTCGCAAGATTGGTGGCCTGCTGACTACGGACACTACGGACCTTTCTTTATAAGAATGACATGGCATGCAGCTGGAACATATAGAAGCGGAGATGGCAGAGGCGGCGGCGGAACAGGAGCTCAGCGCTTTGCTCCTTTAAATAGTTGGCCAGATAATGGAAATCTAGACAAAGCAAGAAGGTTATTATGGCCAATAAAACAAAAATATGGCGAAAAAATTAGTTGGGCAGATTTATTAATTCTTGCTGGAAATGTTGCAATCGAATCTATGGGGGGGCAGACTTTTGGATTTAGCGGAGGTAGGGTAGATATTTGGGGGCCAGAAGAAGATATAAACTGGGGAATAGAAAAAGAATGGCTAGATAATAATAGATATAAGGGAGAGCGTGAGCTTGATAATCCGCTTTCAGCAGTCCAAATGGGGTTAATTTATGTAAACCCTGAAGGCCCTGATGGCAATCCAGATCCATTAGCAAGTGCAAAAGATATTAGAGAGACTTTTGGAAGGATGGCTATGAATGACGAGGAAACCGTTGCTTTGGTAGCTGGCGGCCATACTTTTGGTAAAGCACATGGTTCCGCACCTGATGAAAACTTAGAAGAAGATCCAGAGGGTGCTGAAATTGAAAACATGGGTTTTGGGTGGAAAAATAATTATGGGTCAGGTGCAGGCAGAGACACGATAACAAGTGGGGTTGAAGGTGCATGGACTACTAATCCTACCCAATGGGATAACGGATATTTTGACCTTTTATTTGGATATGAATGGAAATTAACAAAAAGTCCTGCAGGTGCTCATATATGGCATGCAATTAATCAAGAAGACAAGCATTTAGCTCCAGATGTTGAAGATTCATCTATTAAAGTTCCAACAATGATGACGACAGCAGATATGGCAATGATTAAAGATCCTGCTTATAACAAAATTTCTAAACATTTTCATGAAAATCCATCAGAATTTGCAGATGCTTTTGCTCGTGCATGGTTTAAATTACTTCATAGAGATATGGGACCAAAAACACGTTACATGGGGCCTGAATCTCCTTCTGAAGATTTAATTTGGCAGGACCCAATACCAAAAGGTAACACTAATTATGATTTAGAGGTTGTTAAAGAAAAGATTCTATCGAGTGATATACCTCTAAAAGAAATGATTGAAACTGCTTGGGCAAGTGCTTCAACATTTAGAAATTCAGATATGAGAGGTGGAGGAAATGGATCAAGAATAAGGCTTGAGCCTCAAAAGAACTGGGAAGTAAATAATCCTGAAAATTTATCTAAAATTTTAAAAATTTATGAAAAAATTTCTAATGAAACTAATGCTTCTATTGCTGACATTATTATTTTTGCTGGAAATATAGCGATTGAAAAATCATCTGGAATTGAAGTTCCTTTTAAAAAGGGGCGTGGAGACGCTACCCAAGAAAACACAGATATAGATTCATTTGCTGTTCTTGAGCCACTTTCAGATGGTTTTAGGAATTTTCATAAAAACAACTTATCTGTATCTCCAGAAGAAATGCTGCTTGATAAAGCTCAACTTTTATCTTTAACTGCAACTGAAATAGTTGTTCTTATAGGAGGATTAAGGTCATTGGGTATTAGTAATAAAGGCTATGGCTTGTTTACGAAAAATATTAATAAATTATCAAACGATTACCTCAAATTGCTTTTAGATATGTCTGTAAAATGGTCACCAAACAGGACAGATAACTCATATATTGCAACAGAAAGAGCAACTGGAAACCAAGTTAGAATTGCCTCAAGAATAGATCTTGTACTAGGATCTAATTCACAACTTAGAGCGTTAGTTGAAGTATATGCAAGTAATGATGCTCTTGATAAATTCAAAAATGATTTTATTTTGGCATGGAATAAGGTTATGAATGCAGACCTTTTTGATGAAAATTAATAAGAAAAACTTTATTTTAATAGCAATAATTATTCTTATTTTGGGGTGCGGCCAAGAAGATATTTCAGATTCTGAAAATACTCAGATTGAAAAAATCACAAATGAGAGTGCAGTTTATACAATTGATGATTTCAAAAATATAGGATTCAAAATCAACAAGGAATATGATGTTTCTGAGTTAGATAGTGCGCAAGGAGTTTGGTTTGGTTTCTGGAAAAATAATTTAAATAAGCCAGTAGATTATGAAATTAGAATTTATCCGTCTCAACAATTGGCTCTCAACAAAGGTGTTGTTTTTGTTGAAGAAGTAATCGGTGATAATGCTGTACTAAAAAAATCTACTTCATCTTGGAAAGAAGGAATTCAGGACAGGAGATCAAGAAATAATTCAAGTATGAGCGGAAGCGAAGCAAATTCTGTTAGAGCTAAGTATCTTGATTATGTAGTTTATGGAAATGCTATAGTTTTATGTTCAGGATTAGACTTAAGCTATGCAGCGCAAAATTGTTCTGACTTGGTCTTGTCTTTAGAAAATTAATTTAGTGTCAAAATTTTAGGTTTAACAACTTTCTGATATTTTTGTAATTATGAAGAAAATATTATCAATTATGGCATTACTAATTCTTGTTGTTGGGTGTGTAGAATCAGAAGATGAAAGCAAATATATAAAATACGAAAATGACTTCCAGAAGCGAAGTATTGATTTAAAAGAAAGCTTAAGAATTTATACGATTGAATCTAATAAAGAATACAATGAATTTAAAGAGCAATGTATGGATGAAGGGAATGATGAAGATTATTGCTATAAAAAGTTTAATGCTCCTGTAGAAGGCGGAGGTCAAGGAGGTGGTGCCGTAAAATGGAATCGACCTCCTACACTTTTTAAACCAGAAGGTTATGACAAGTGGAAGAGGGAGCAATAATGGAAATTGTCCTAGCATCAAATAATATTATGGGCGTTAATTCAATAATAGAGATATATACTTAAGGAATAATTAGTATATAATCCTTAAGGCTTCTGGCAAGAATAGAGTCCTTAGGCTCAGTCAGATCATTGGATTTTGGTATGACTCACGATCAGGAGCCATTCTTTGAAACTCTTTTGTTCTTATTTCCACTACTCCCACGTGCATCTCTAAATCAAAAAACCTCTATCTATTTTATGTTTTTTTACTGTATTATGTACTTGGAGTGAGAGTTGCTTGAAGTTAAACACGCATTCACCAGTTTAACTTTTGCTCTTACTCCTAGACTCGCAGGAAATATTTAGATAAGTTCCGCATTCTAGGTTTAAATGGGGCTGTAGTTCAATTGATAGATATTTATATATATATTTAGTATCTAATTACAGGACTTATTCGATATAAGTTTTTTGAAAATACTTTTGCATTTCGATAAAGCTTCATCTTCAGTATGGCCGGGGCAAAATAAATAATATTAATAAATCCCTATTAATCAATATAGCAGAATGCTAAAGTAAGATCAGCGATGAATATAAGGAGAATCAAATATGCCAACATATACTTGCAGTGACTGCAACATGAGCCTTGAATCTATTAATTGTTCTTGTGGAACTGAATTAGTCCATAAAACTATCACGAATGACAATGGAGACACTGTACAGGTAGCGGAATGCCCTAATAGTCATGGAAAGATAAAGTCCCCTACTTGTTGTGGGATCGATATGAATCCTGAATAGTATCAGAAAGTGAACGAAGTGATAGATTAGGGCAACTAATAATTATTTCAAATGAGGGTGTTTCAGTAATTTAGATTTACTTCAGTAATTTCTTCTGCAAAAGTAACTCTACCCGAATATATCTCACGAATTTCCTTAAGGCTTTTTTTAGTATTTTCAGTTTTACTAATATTAGGCCCCATATGAGTTAAAACTAAATGTTTTACTCCGGCTTTTGCAGCCATTTCAGCAGCTCCTAAAGTCCCACACTGTCCGGTATTTTCTTTTTCTTTTTCCATAACGCTTTGATCGTCCCAGCACATACAAATCATTATGTCTGCGTCCTGTGACAATTTTTCAATCGAATCACAAGGTTCAGTATCGCCTGTATACACTAAACTGAAATCGTTAGTTTCCATTCTGTATGCCAAGGAATCTAGGTAAGGCTGGACATGTTTTGCTTCTGCTGTATGTATGTCCCATCCATCAAATTTGTAAGTCGCATTTGCTTTAATATTCTTAGCATTCACTACAGGAGGTCTTCTAGGCAATGTTCCTCCTCGATTGACGTAAACCTGTTGACTCACCGGATGATTGACTCTTGCTTTCCAGTCATGTGAAAAAACACCTTCATTTCCTATCAAATTTTCCGTAAATTCTTCTGTCAGGTTGGGGCCAAAAACTTTTAATGTTTCCTCTTTTCCCGCTCCTTGATCCCATCTGGTTAAAAGAAAGCAGGGGTAGTCGACATCATGATCAAAATGATGATGGGAAAAAAACAGATAGTCTACTTTTGTAGTGGATATTCCTGCTTTAGTTAATTTATGGGTAGTTGCGGGACCGCAATCAAACATAACCAGATCACCATTCACCTCTACTACTATTGAGGAACCGAACCGATCCTTTGTAGGAGTAGGTGTGCCAGCCCCGAGTATCGTTAATCTTTGAATTGATTTCATGTTTTTTTTATTAAGTTTTTTTATTAAAAAAGAAACTCGATAACTTTATATAGATATAATGTTATTACTACTATTCCAATAAATATTCCTACTTTACTTTTATCCTCCATAAACCAATATTAATAAAATTTCTTGATTACTAACAATATAGAATAATAATGACAGTAATTATATGTTTTTTAATCTAATTCTTCGAGAGCACTGATTAGTTCCCAGCACACTTCGAGAGAGAGAATTTCAGGCCCTTCACAAAGCATAACTACATTTCCATATATCGAATAGTTACCATGTTTAGGCCCGGTACTATTCCCACCAGAAGATGTTCCTAATTGACCTTTTATTCGCCTTCTGTCTTTAATACCTTCTTTCCAAGTTAAATCAGATTTTTTGATTTTTCCATCTTTTCCGGTAACTTCCTGTGCTAGAGATTCTCCTAAACTCACTGCAATTGAATGTGAAGGATAAAATCTTAGTTCATACTCTTTTTTTCCAATATCTGTAAGCCAAAAACCATTAATTGCTTTTATGGCTCCTTCAAGACCAGTTACATCATATTCTTTACTCTTTTTAAAACCGATGGATTCTAATTCTTCAAATGTAAATATACGGGGAGAGTTGGTAACTACATCATAAGAGGAGTCGTCAGCTTTTTCTCCACACCCAACAACAAGAATTACTAATGTCATAAGTAATAATAGTTTTTTCATATCTCTATTTTACCTGAACGCACATAACGCAATCTAGGTCACTTATTTTCATTATAATTTTTAATAACTCATCGAAATTTTTCATAATTCGAACTCCTATAATTGCTTAAAGATTTATTATTTCACTAGTGTAATATAGATAGTAATAATATAGAGAGGGAGATATTTATGGAAATTCTTATGATGAGATTACAGCTAAAAAAAGAGAAGGTAAATGACTTTCTGAGAGAGATGATATTGGGTGCAGAAGGTTCTGTGTCACTAGAACCAGGGTGTAGAAGATTTGACATAATTCAAGACGAGGAAGTTAAATCAAATATAGCTTTGTGCGCAGTATATAACGATCAAGATGCAATAGACGATCACTTAACCAAAAATCATTTTATAGAATGGAAGAATAGGACCAAAGATTGGATTCATAAAGAACCAGAAGTTTACAATTGCAAGCCAGTATTTCCTCAAAAAGATGCAAAGTGGGATTCTCTCCAAAATGATGCCTCTATATCAAATGCATTTGTTGGAGGACTTTATGTTATCCACGCAAAACTCATAATAAAAGAAGATAAAGTAGATGATTTTATAGAAGCTATTACTCTAGATGCTATTGGATCAGTAAATGAAGAACAAGGATGCTTAAGATTTGATGTATTCAGAGATAAAGAAAAATCAAATCAATTATTTCTCTACGAAGTCTACACAAACCAATCTGCGTTTCAGTATCATACAAACACTCCTCACATAAAAAAGTGGCAGGAGACTGTCAAAGATTGGTATGATCCAAATGGGGAAAACAGTGTCATAAAAGGCAAAAATATTTGGCCTCCAGATAATTGGAAATGGAGCTCAGGAAATCCTGTTAAATAATCTTAAATAGTATCAAGTGCAAGGAATATTTTTATAAAGGGCTGAAGCATTATTGGCAATGCACTTCGCTAGCAGTTAAATTTCATTGGATAAAGTTCCGTAATTATTTTCCACTTGATCACTTTTTTGGCAATACCAAATAAGTAAAAGAATTATCCCAATTATAGTTATATATAATAATTGCCACCAACCTGATTTATTTACATCATGAAGTCTTCTAGATGCAAGTGCTAACGATGGAATAATCAAAAATAATGACCAAAGTAAATTAAACCAACCAATAGGTTCATTTGGATCAGTACTAGTTGCATCAACGCCTAAAATAGCAAAATCAAGTATGCTGAAAAAAAGTCCAGCCATAATGCCAAATAAGAAAAACCACCAGTATTGAGATCTTGATGACCTCCCACTAAAAGTTCCATATTTATTAAAAGCATCTTTAACTGAAGGTATAAATTCCATAAAAACTCCTTAATTGATTGTAACAATAAAGTATATTATTAAAAATTTACAATAAATCTGAAGGCATATGTACAATAATAATTTGGGGCTGTAGCTCAATTGGTAGAGCACTTCGCTGGCAGCGAAGAGGTTACGAGTTCGATTCTCGTCAGCTCCACCAGCATAAATTAAGTTACTTCTCTTCTATTTTTTCTTTTCTAAAAATAAGAAAAAGCACCAAGTTGAAAAAGCGGTCATAAGATGTCAAATAGCATGAGGCTGTATCCAAGAATCGGGGTTTCAGAAAGAGTCTTTCAACAATGATAGATTGCGAGATTGATCTTAAAATTACCATAATCTACGGGAATCTTTAAACTGAAATTATGAAATTATAATTAAGCATGGAGGTTTTATGAATTCTAAAATGACTGGGTGGCTATTTCTTATAGCTCCCTTAATTACACTGGTGTTTTGGTTGGTTTCTGGAATGCCCACAGATGCTTCAGATTTGGGAGTAGGAGAGATAGTAGGGAAACTTGGAAAGAATCCAGACTGGCTAAAATTATCAGTATCTCTTGCATCACTTGGAGTTGTAGGAACAGCAATTGGATGGGCTAGCATGAAAGGAATGATGTCTGGTTCTAATTGGGCATATATAGGAGGATTAGCAATACTTATTAGTGTGCCTGGGCAGATTGCAGAAGCAGGGTTAATTGCAGGTACTGGCTCAGCCGGTGGATCAGCAGCAGCAGCAGGTGCAGCAGGTATGGCTGATGCAGCAGCAGCAGCAGGTGCAGTAGGTGCAGCACTATGGTCTGCAAGTCAGGCAGTAGGTGCTCTTTCGACTGCAGTGTTTTTTCTTGGGATAGCTTCTATGGGCATAGGCATGATCTTGCAAAAAAATGTTCACATAATTAGTGCTTCATCTTTTGCAATAATGGGAATATTAGGTGTAGCCGGAGCTGCTTATGACTATGGTAACGTGCTAATGGCCGTTCCTTATATTGGAATGGTTCTAACTAGCGTTGCTGTTGGTGTTCAGCTTATAAGAAGCAAATAAAATTCTAAATTTATAAATTTATAACAAGGGTCTTGTATTAATTTTTTTATATAATACAATTCCCTTGTTATGAAATTTTACTTAACACAAACTTGTTGCTGTTGCTGTTGTCAGAATGACAACGGGGTAACAAGTCGCGTCTAGTCTAAATAAATTAAGAGACATAGAATCGAAACCCCGAAAATTCGGGGTTTTTTTTATTTCTGGAAGGAGAAAAATGAGTTTACAAATAGGAGATGAAGCACCAAATTTCGTTGCTGATACAACATTAGGAGAAATTGATTTTCATCAATGGATAGAAAATAAATGGACTGTATTGATGTCTCATCCTGCAGATTTCACACCTATATGTACTACAGAAATTGGAAGAGTTGCTAATTTAAAAGATGAATTTAATAAACGCAATGCTAAAGTTTTAGTCTTAAGTGTAGGAACAAAAGAAGGTCTTCAACCATTAGAATCTCATAATGAATGGATAAAAGACGTTAATGAAACTCAAAATGCAATAGTGGATTTTCCAATGGTTATAGACCCTAAAAAAAGTATTGCAAATTCATATGGAATGATTCACCCAAATGCAAATGACACCTTAACTGTTAGGTCAGTTTTTATAATTGGCCCTGACAAGAAAATCAAGTTGATAATCTCTTATCCTGCTTCAACAGGTAGAAATTTTCAAGAAATCTTAAGGGTTTTAGATTCTCTGCAGTTAACTGCAGAATATCAAGTTGGAACTCCTGCTGATTGGATATATGGAGATGACTGTGTAGTAGTTCCTGCTGTTCCAACAGAAGATATTCCAGAAAAATTTCCAAAAGGCCACAAGATAATAAAAGAATATCTTCGTACCACTCCACAACCAAACGTTGATTAAGGCAATATGATAAAACCAGCAATAAATAAATTCTTTGAGTTTCCAGAAACTGTTAATGAAGTTTCTGCCAGATTCGTAGCTGCAGGTGTTTTTACATTATCTTTTATTGCGCTAATATCCATTCAATTGAATTCTAACCTTGGCCCTATATTAAATATAATATTAATCATAGGTTTTCTAGCAAGGGTTTCTTCTGGGCCTAAATGGAGTCCTTTAGCAATATTTGTTACTAAGATATTGGTGCCAAATTTAAAATTTAATGAAAAAATTGTACCTGGTCCTCCAAAAAGATTTGCTCAAGCAATAGGTCTTGCTGTCTCAACCCTTATATTGCTTTTCTTGGTATTAGGAATTAAAGAATTATCAATGGCATTGCTAATAATTCTTATGATTTTTGCATTCTTGGAATCTGCTCTTGGTTTCTGTTTTGGTTGCAAAATATTCGGAAGTCTTATTAAACTCGGAATTATTCCTAAAAAAGTATGTGAAAAGTGCGCTAATTATTCCTATTAATTAGTAAATATATCTAAAATACTTTCTCCAACTCCTGCTTTAGCTCCTTTAAATAATTCTGTATAGCCACATTTTGTACATGCTATTGCTTTGAATTTATTTGCTTGCATATTTAATATTTTTGTTAATAATCCTCCAGTTGTAGAAACACGAAATTCTTCGTAATTCTCATTACTGCATTTTATACATTTATATTGAACTGTATCCATATCTATATTTTTTAAATACCTCTTAACTATTTATCTTGATTAACTTCTTGATTGATTATTTTCTTTTTCAAATAAATACTCGCAGAAGAAACTAAGACCGCTAAAATTCCTATGAGCGTAAACCAAATACTTAAGTTATTTATCAAAGAAAATAAGATCAGCAATATGCCAATGAGAAGATTAACGTAACTCATATATTTTGAGATCTTTATACCCATTTCTTAATTATCCACAAAAAAACAATATTTAGGAAATCATTTCTAATTATATAGCCACTTTTATTAATAATATGTTAAATTAATATTATTAATATAAACGCTATAAAGGAGGTGCAATTGTATACATCAAAAACAACCGCTGGAGGCGAACTCAAGTAACCCTCACGTTTAATATTTCATAAGCCTCTAGTGGTTTATATTAAAAGAGCTCCTTTTTTGGAGCTCTTTTTTTAACTCTGCCTTCTAGCCTTTTTTAAATCTGAATTAGTTGATATTAGATTATCTTGTATATAATCATGGTTAATTTTCAAACCTAAGCCAACACCTTTTGGCATATGAATAAATCCTTCGTCATCCATAGGGTCAATTATTTCATGCAAATATTCTGGCGATTTTTCATAATTAACATGAGGGTGCAGTAGTCCTCTTTCATAAAATTCTCCAGGAATTCTAATTGATCCAAGAGCGTGAAGATTCCCTTCTTTCCCACCATGAACTTCCATAGCCATGTTAAAAGATTCAGCAAGATGTGCTACTTTCATTAAAGGAGTAAGTCCTCCAAGGTCACCTGTTCCGCCTCTTAAAATGTCTACAGCATTATTTTTTACCCATTCTGCTCTTGTAGATATCTTTCCTGTCATGGTTTCTGGCCCAATTATTGGAATATCTAATTGTTCTGATAGCCAAATATAAGAAGACATGCTTGATTCATCCATAGGTTCTTCAAACCAATAAAAATTAAGCTTCTCTAATTCTCTTCCAATCCATAATGATTCCAATCTTGAATAATAATGATAGGAATCCAGCATTAAAGGAATATCTTCTCCTACTGCTTCTCTAACAGCAGCACATGCCATTATATCTTTTTTGGGATCAGGAGCCCCTTCAATAGGAGGCATCCATCCATGAAGTTTAACTGCCCTATAGCCTTTTTCTTTTACACACCATTCTGCAAATTTTCCATAGTCATCAGGAGTAGAAAGACCACCTTTAATGGTATCTCCGCACATTGTACTTGCATAAGCAGGAACCTTTTCTCTATACAAACCAAGAATATTATTTACCGATTGATTCATTATCACTCCGAGCAGATCCCATAGAGCAAGATCAACGGAAGACAAAATTCTTTCATCAATTGCAGTTACTATTCGCTGCATATGCATCATCTTCTCCCATATTTTTTCTCTATAAAATGGATTCTCCCCCAATAAAATTGGGGCAATTACATTCTTAACTATTTCAGGATTTGCCCCAAAAGAATGTCCTTTATGGCCCTCGTCAGTTTCTATGGTTATCAAACTTTGCTTTACCTTATGAGGTTCTTTTGCCGGATGACCATGACCTTCGTCATCACTTTCAACATAAGAAGTATATTGAAATAATTTGGATTCAACTTTAATAATTTTCATAAAACCTCTCTATTTTATAAAGTATTATAGTTAAGTTAAGTTAATTCATGAGGAAATACAATGAAAAAAATTTTAATAACAGGCGGAGCTGGCTTAGTAGGTAGCATACTAATTAACAGTTTAAAAAATAAGTTTGAAATAAGAACATTGGATCAAAGATCTGTTGAAGGTATTGACTCTCGAGTAGGAGATATAAGCAACTTAGAATCAATTCTTCCTGCATTTGAAAATATTGATACAGTCGTACATTTAGCAGGAGACAGAAGAGTTCATGGGGACTGGAGTTCGATTTTAAATAATAATATTACAGGAATTTATAATATTTATGAGGCATCAAGAATAAGTGGAGTTAAAAGAGTAGTTTTTGCTAGCTCACAGCATGCTACAGGAGGATTCTATGATGTTGAACCATGGTCTTTTATTAATAATGGCGAATATGAAAAATTGCCTAACAACTACAAGCCACTCGATGAGACTTGCAGGATAAGACCAGATAGCTATTATGGCGCATCCAAATCCTTTGGCGAATCTTTAGGTAGTTATTATTCTGATTTTTATAACCTATCTACTATCCATATAAGAATAGGGTGGGTAATATCAGATGATGACCCAACATTTTCTCCAATATCTCTAAATCTATGGCTAAGCCATAAAGATGTATGCCAAATAATAGAATTAAGTGTTAATGCAGGTGAAAATATTAAATATGATATTTTCTATGCAACTTCAGATAATCATTGGAAAATATGGTCAATAGATAAAGCAAAAAATATTCTTGGGTACAAACCGGAAGATGGGGCAGGAGAAACTTATAATCTAAGAGACCCTAAAAAGGCAGACACTTAATCTAGAGTCCAAAAATAATTAATGATGCCAACCCCATGTAAAGTAATATTCCTGCTATATCTGTAAATGTGGTTACTATTACAGCAGATGATGAGGCAGGGTCTAAATTTACAGTTTTCATAAAAATTGGGACTATAACACCCATCAATCCTGCAACAAATAAATTCAACAACATAGCGCCACCTACTAATGCGGCAAGATTAAAATTAGACTTCCAAGCATATATGACAATAAATAATAAAAGAGTAACCAACAAACCTTGAATGACTGATAAAAAGAGCTCTCTATTTAATATATTCCTGGTATCTTTTGTAGTTACTTCTCCTAGAGCCAACGCCCTTACTACTAAAGTTAAGGTTTGAGTTCCTGCAATCCCTGCCTGGCCAATTATCACTGGTAAAAACACAGCTAATATTGGCATTTGCCTGACGTGATTTGTAAATAAACTAAGTATGAACCCAGCAAAAAGTACTGTTCCTAAATTAATAATTAACCAAGGCAATCTTCTTTTGAAAGAATTTTTTATTGGGCCAATTACTTTATCGTCTATACTCATTCCTACCATGTTAAACATATCTTTTGTGGCTTCTTGTTCAACTAAATGAATAACCTCTTCAATTGAAATCACCCCTTCCAAAATGCCATCTTCATTAGTAACTGCTAAAGCCCTCAATCCGTGCTTATCCATAATATTGGCACATTCTTTTTTATCAACATCAGCAGTAACTGAAATGATATTAGGCTTCATGACTTCAGAAACTGGCTGAGTTAGATTTGCAAATATTAAGTCTGAAATATCTATTGACCCAACAAGCTTTCCTTTTGCATCCACGACAAAAAGGTTCTGTAATTTATTAGAACTGATATTTGATTTTCTTAAAACTGAAACTGTATGAGATACAGACCAAGCACTTCTAATGGCAACAAAATCATGTTTCATGAAATCATCAGAAGGTTTCTGGTATTTATATAATTTTCCTACTCCTTCCATATCTCTTATCTTAGAAATAACTTGGCTCGCGTGATACCAATCTATTCCTCTTAATACTTCTGCAGCTAATTCAGGAGGGGCTTCATTTAGCACAGATGCCAATTGATCAACATTTATTAAACCTTTATCAGAGTCATGCTTTTTCAAATTTAACTGACCTATTACGCTTTTAAGTTCATCAATGGTCAGGTCTTCTATCATTTGTTCAGACAAAGCTTGATTAATTTCAATATCAGAATTCTTCGAAACTAGGTCAGGAGTCTCATCTAAACTTAATTGAAATGATATTCCTCCAGAATCTAAAGAATCTAGATCTTCTTTTTCAAATTTAGTATTTAATTCATTTATGTCCATAGGTCTAAAAAATATTCTTACATAAATTTGTATTGAACTTCATTAGTAATAGACACGGATTAAATTTATTTTGTTAATATGAAGCTAAAATAACAATTAATAAGGCAAAGTTATGGCTGGATTTTTATCAGAAGAATTAGAAAAATATATTAGTGATCACTCAGAAAAAACAGGCTCAAATGAGCAGTCGCTTAGAAATGAAACACTTGGCCTAGGCCCTTCATCGGGAATGATGTCAGGTGATTCAGTAGGAAATTTTCTAAACCTAATAATTAAAATTAATAACTGCAAAAGAATATTAGAAATTGGCACATTCACTGGCTATAGCGCTTTAATGATGGCAGCAGCACTTCCTGAAGGCGGAAAATTAATTACTTGTGATGTAAATAAAAAAACATCAGAGATAGCAAAAAGGCATTGGGGAGCTAGTCCACATGGATCAAAAATAGAATTGCATATTGGCCCTGCAATAGAAACTATAAATAACCTGGGAGGAGAATTTGATTTAATATTTATTGATGCAGATAAAAATAATTATTCAAATTATTTTGAACTCTGCAAAAACAGACTGTCAGAAAATGGATTAATTATTGCTGACAATGTTTTATGGTCTGGAAAAGTTTTAAACCCAGAAGATGACCAAACAAAATCAATTGATTCTTTTAATAAAACAGTTAATGAGGATAATAATTTTTGGAACACAATTGTTCCTATAAGAGATGGATTAATGATTATAAAAAAGAGAGGTAAATAAATATGAAAATTACAGATATACGTACGGTTGTTGTTGGAAATCCGTGGAAAAACTGGGTTTTTGTTGTAGTTGAAACATCTGATGGTATTTCAGGGCTTGGAGAGACTACAGGAGGCCTATCAACAATGCCTAACAAAGAAGCTGTAGAAGAAATAAAACATTTAGCCATCGGGAAGAACCCTTTAGAAATATCTAATATTGTTGATGAATTATATAAAGCATTATTTTTAAAAATGACACCTGCTGTTGCTGCAATTGAAATTGCATGCTGGGACATATTAGGAAAACATTTAAAAGTACCTATTTATCAATTATTAGGCGGAAAAGTTAGGGACAAAGTCAGAGTCTATGCTAATGGATGGTATTCAGGTGAAAGATCGCCAGAAAATTTTGGAGAAAAGGCTAAATCTTTGGCTGATAAAGAGTACACTGCTCTAAAATTTGATCCTTTTGGATCAGAATATTT